>Ga0116227_10013236_pt1 | contig 13046 bp, 9 predicted proteins | sample S1TSphgellanicum_FD_89693 | JGI IMG/M metagenome (GOLD analysis project Ga0116227, IMG submission 89693) | Host-associated microbial communities from peat moss isolated from Minnesota, USA - S1T2_Fb - Sphagnum magellanicum MG | ecosystem: Host-associated > Plants > Peat moss > Unclassified...
CTTGTGTGTCTAAGTGCCCGTGGCAAGTCCCAACACCAAAGGGTGTCCCGAATGCTAAACTAACCTCTTGTGGTTGGTTTTTGAATGCAGATTCACACGAGCTAAACTAGTCCCTCTTCCTAGTCTAATCCATGGGCTCCCAACTCGTCCTTCTACCCCTTTTCAGAGTTGGAAGTCGGGAGCATGCTACTAAGTCACAATTTCCGCAACTTGACTTTGTGAAACCCTGACCCCGTGACTTGGGAACGCGTCATTCACCTTTGAACCACATTTTCTCCTTGGGTTAATGTGCAGTCAAGTGGCTAATTTTTGACAATTTTACATTCCTTACAAGTCCATGCAAGATTCTTTTAAATGATTCAAATGGACATGGTTGTTACTTTTTAAAATATTATTATAATCTTTAAATGACACATGTTCAATCCCCTACAAACCTTCCCAAATCTATGTGAAAACTTGCATTTAATGTAATTGATGTCATTTTTAAATTTGAAAGTCCTAAAAGGAAAACCCACAAAGTTCATAAAAACAATGCCACATCTAAAACTTTCAAAAAATATGTTTTTAGGACAAAATAAATTACAATTCATATGGACTTATGAAAATATGAAAGGGGAAGGCAGTACTGCTGTTGGTGCCTTCAAACCTGTGAAACAACAATAACACTTGCCTAAGGTCCAGAGCATAAAACACTTACTCCACCTTTGGTCCAAGGCAGAAGGCACTAACTCTGTCCCTAGTTTAGGGTGAAAGGCATTGACAACAATGCCTTCCCCTTCATAACAAAAGAGGACATCAACAGTTCATGTTACATTAGGGTAAACTGGCCCACCACCAAATATAGGCTAATCACTGAACACCCATGTAGTGCAGTAACTAACCTATGTTAGAACAAAAAATTGCTTATGGGTGTTGTCTTTTTAGCCCATTATTAAACACTTGGTTGAAAAAAAAATTGTTCTAAATTTTTCATATTGGTGACCAACCATCAAATTTAAATGTTTGGTATTAGGGGTTTAGGTGGGTACATTTGTAAAAAAATTGAATAATTTTACAAGGGACTAGTTTAGTGATGGGCCATGAGTTCATTTTCATTATGCAAGGGGGGAACATGAGGGGTACTTTTAATGTTTGGTGATGGGAAAAAAATGGTCCAATTTTATAACAACCCCAATTTTGGGGTTGGAATGAGTGTTTGGTGATAGGCAATTGGACTGCACATTAAAATGAACATCGCCAATTTGGTGATGGGGTGCAAAGGTCATGTTAAATAACACACAACTAACCATAAACAAGGATTAGGGTTTACAAGAATCCAATGCAAGAATAACAACTACACATTAATTAAGGAAGGACTTCCAATTTCCTTCCAAATTCAAGCACAGCCCATTCCCACCAAAATTAATTTGCCCAAATTCACAAGGCTATGGTGCAAGGTTTGGATTCACAATCTATCCTTCAAATTCATAAGCAAAATTCTTTCAACATGTCAGAGCTTCAAAATTGTGAGGGGGATAGTCTAAAATATTTCGTTAACATTTTGAAAGCATATGGGTTAGACCAACAAGGAGAAAGTTCTAGATTAGAAACAGAAAACCTAACATATCAACCAAAGCAAGGAGGGCATCTTAGAGTAGCCAAAGAGGAGTTACAAGAATTACATGTAGATCTACAAAATCTAAATAGTAAAGTAGCCAAAGAAGATTTACAACAACTTGAACATCAAGGATCATATCCTAATGCTATCAAAGAATAGGAATTCAAGATTTAAGGGTGGATGTAGAAGGTCAATTAGGAAAACTTGCAATATATCAACTTTACAACCAAAAGGTCAAGAAGTTTTTATATTACCAATGGGTGCAAAGTTCTATAATTCATAGATACAATCTAGGTAGTCATAAGAGGTAAATTTTATCCAACTCCAAGAAATCATAGTTTGTTGTAGACACCTACTGACTATACAAAAACAATATATTAAAATTTAGTTTGGGATGAATTTGAACAATTTTATGCATTAATAACTTCTTCCCAACAACTAGAAAAATATGCATTTCATACATACCCTGATTTGTCATACTTCCTTGAAAGTTGGGCAAAATACAAAAAATTCAAGTTTGTACCTCTTGTAGGGCTAGATAATACACCCCCAACGTGTTGGAGGTTAGGAACATGGGGATCTACATCATGATGATCAATGTACCTTGTAAAAGGCAAAATGGATTGTAGGAGGAGCCAAGCCAAGGAGAATGTCCCACCATCTTTCGGACATGAACCAACAAGAAAACATAGAAGAGTTAATAGATGTAGTCCTCTAATCACTAGAGGCAAATGGACCAATGAAACATTGAAGGAGGCCATGAATGCAATTGAAAATGGGAAAACTTCATTAAGGAAGGCAAGCAGGCATTGGGACATAATTTTTACCTCATTGTTTGATCATTTGTATGGGAAAATAAAATCTAGGAAACTTGGACCAATAGGCGTGTTAATAATAGAAAAAAATTAGGCTATGGTTGCTTGGGTTTTGTCTATGTAGGAAGTTAGGCTATCAATTAACCTACAACAATCCAAAATGAAAGTGGCATAACTAATTCAAACAAGACCAACATTTTTTTGAGGAGGGGTACCAAGGACCTCTTGGTGGTATTGGTTCAAAAGGAGACATCCTAAGCTCAACATTCGTCAAATTGAGGGATCAAATATTAGCCGAACACAAGGGTTAACAATTCAATATTACAAAAGTTTTTATCAGAACTTCCTGTCCCTTTACAACAAACACAACTATGTTGTAGACCATATTTGGAATTATGATGAAATAGACATTCAAGCAAGAAGACAATCAAGAGCAAGGGTTCTTGCAAAATGAGGTTCACACCGGTTGTATAACACTATCCCGAAATCTAAGGAGTGGTTGACTGTTAACTATGTTGTCAATGCAATAAGAACAACACTGTTAGGGTTCTACATATTTAGAGGAGAGAGGATATGTGACGACTACATACAACTCTGCAAACCAAGAACTTGTATGGCTATATAACCAAAAGCATGGATGACAACCTCCTTTTCCAAAAAAAATTTGTCTTTTTTGAAAAGGTCTATACCAAGTGGAATATCTTTAACAAATAGGCATTTGCTCATCTTGGATGAGCATCGATCCCATGTTGCCTTTGAGGCAATTAAACAAGCAAAAAAGTTTGGGTTGGATATGATTATTCTACCTTCCCATACATCTCATGCATTTCAACCCTTGGATGTGGTTTGTTTTAAACCTTTCAAGACTACTTTCAGAAAGGAAAGAGACATAACAATGATTAAGAGGAATTACACATAATTATATAAGATAACATTGGCAGGGTGGGTAGACAAAGCACTAGACCTAGCACTTACAAGAAAAACATCATGTTAGGGTTCAATGGTATAGGGATTTGGCCACTTAACCCTAGAGCCATGCATTCAAAAACTAACCTTGGCACTATATACACATTGCAAAATCTAGCTAGGGAAAAAGAAAAATTAGAACAAGAGGATGGTGAACAAGACTGGACAAAACATATAACAGTAGAAGCGCTAATCAACATAAGTTTAATAACAGAAGTTCCAATTGTTGGTCTATCTGAAAATCAACCTAGGTATTATGTGAACATGCCTAAAATTCTTACAATCATTAACCATGCATTTGTAATAGAGCTAGAGAACATGGTTGAAAATTTGGCACAACCTTCATTGGATGAAACTGTAGAGTTTAGAAATTTTGAAAGTTCAATTCAAGTGGCATTAGCAAAGGGGTTTGTTGTCATTGCCACATCTGCATGTAAGAAAGACCAAGGGAAAAGAACCATTAGTGGACTATTCTCAAAGCCACATTGTAACTTCAGAAGAATATTTGAAGATTATGTGACAAAAGGTAATGGAAACTTGGGAGGTAGTAATGTAAATAAGAGAAAGCAGAAAGAAAGAAAAACAAGAAAAACAAGTAAAGAAAACATTTACAATGTTGATTGTAGTTGAAAAATTGGTTGAAAGAGAACTTGTAAAAAAACAACAGGCCAATTTCATTGTAACTTGGTCATCTTCAACAATTAGAAAAGTAGGGGATAAATTTCATTGTAATTTCAAGGCGAGTATGTAAGCTAACCTTTTTGGATATGGGGGTGTGAACTTTGGTTCAACAACATCTACACAAAAACAAGCCCAGTAGCAAGCCAAGGCTTGAATGCAAACTAGAAGGGAAATTATAACATCCATGTAATAATTTCAAACACATAATTGAAGTTAAAAGGGTGGGTGCAAGGGGTTTGATGCTCAATGAAATAAAGTATGATCACAAAGAGCAACAAGGGGTTAGACTAAATATGAATAGGTGTCAAGAGGAGTAGCAACATTGCTAAGGACGAATAAGAAGAAAGCAACAATAATTGAAGATGAACAAAGAAAAGAGAGAAAGGGAGCAACAATTGTCGGTGATTTTGACAAAATGAAAGATAAAAGGAATGGCAATAGCTATTGGTGAAAATGAACAAAGGATAGAAGAGAGGAGTAGTTGTAGCTGCAAATGAACAAAGGATAGAGAATAAGAGCAACATTAGTTGTTGTTGAGGATGTACAAAGGACAAAAAAAAGGAAATGAAAATGTACAAAGGCCTGAGAAAATAGTAGTAGGAGTTGCTACAAATGAACAAAGGATAAAAAAGAAGAGCTTTTTGTTTAGAGAAGAGGAATGGTAGTAATTGTTGGTGAGAATGAACAAAGAACATAGAAGAGGAGCAATAGCAGTTGCTGCAAATGAACAAAGAATAGAGAAGATGAACAATAGTAATTGATGGTGAAAAATGAACAAAAATAAAGAAAAAGAATAGTAGTAGGATAGAGAAGAGGAATAGTAGTAGTTACTATTGAGAATGTACAAAGGATAGAGAAGAGGAACTAAGAATGTACAAAGGACTGAGAAGAATAGTAGCAACTGCTGCAAATGAACAAATGATAGAGAAGAGGAGTTCTTTGTTTATAAAAGAATAACAACATCAACTACTAGTGAGAATGAACAAAAAATAGAGAAAAGTAGTAGTAGTTGTTACAAATGAACAAAGAATAGAGAAGAGGAGCTTTTTGTTTAAAGAAAAATAACATTGGTAGTTGCAGGTGAGAATGAACAAAGGAAAGAGAATAGGGGCATCATGAACTGTTGCTAACAATGAATAAAACAAAAAGAAGAAGAACACCATCAATTATTGGTGAAAATGAACAGAGAAAAGAGAAGAGTAGCAGCTGTTAAGGATGAATTAAGGGGTAGTGCAAGAAGGTTATGAATTAAGGAACAATGTAAAAGGGTCAAGAGTTGAGGAGCAGCATAAGAAGGTTAAGAGTTGAAGAGTAGTGTAAGAAGGTCAAGAGTTGAGGAGTAGTGTAAAAAGGTCAAGAATTGAAGAATAACACTCAATGCAAGAGGGTCAAGAATTGACAAGTAGTGCAACATAGCAATGCAAAAAGGTCAAAAGTTGAGGAATAACATAACACAACAATGTAAGAGGGTCAAAAGCTGAGGAATAGCTCAACGTAGCAACGCAAGAAGGTCAAAAGCTGAGGAGCAGCTTAACGTAACAACGCAAGAGGGTTAGGACTTGAGGAGTAGCATAGTGCAACAATGCAAGAAGGTCATGAATTGAAGAGTAGTGCATGGAAGCAATGCAAGAGGGTCAAAAGTTAAGGAGTAGCTAAACGTAGCAATGCAAGAGGTCAAGATATGAAGAACAAGTGCACATGCAATAGAAGAGCAAAAAGAACAAAGTGCCTTGATGAGGGCCACCACTTGCACACACAAAACATTTGCCATTAGGAGCTTCAAGTAGAACCATGAGCAATAAAACCATGAGTAATCGCCTTGAGAGTTCCACAAGAACAAGTTGCCATCACCTTTAGAGTTGCACGAAAACATGCATTTGAGCCTATGAGCAGGAAATGAGGAAGAGAAAGTCAAAATTGGGCGTGGGCAGAGGAGAGAGGAGAGGGAAGGGGGAGAGGGTAGTAGGTTCTTGAGTGGCGCCGCATGGGAGAGTGGTAGGTTAGTGATGGTTTAACAAACCCTTAGGGTTTGATCACCAAACACATTTTTGCTTTATTTTAGGTTTTGATCTTGGCCTTTTAACACAAGTGCATGGAATTTTCAACATTTGTGATCAATTTGCTTATATTAATGTTTGGTGATAATCAGGATTTGTGACAAGTGTCAATGTTACAATGTTTGTTGATAGGATATGCAATGTTTGAACATAGGTAGGCCTAATGTTCGATGACTTTTTATTTTTTTGCAATGAGGCTGAGCCCTTGTAGAGCTCATAACTTTTGTGTATGAAGTCCAAATTGCATGATCTAAAGCGTATTAGGTGCACCCAGACCTTCTCTACAATCCATCTTTGGATCTTAGAGGCAACTGAGGTTGCATGAGATCGCCAAGTTCCTCTGTGTTTTTAAGTGTACTATGACCAGCCTCTCTACCCTACATGAATCTGTGCACTTTCTTATGTGAAATCTCTTGCTCCGGGCTAGAGTGGAAAATTTTGGCCTATAAGGCTACCTCCAAATGCACCCAGACATTTCTCCTAGGTTGTTAGTTGTTACGATATTATAAAGTTTTAAGGTTTTGTGAATTCTCAAGTGCTTCCATCCTTGTAAAATCTCATACTCGTGAACCTTCTAGGGAGATATTCTAATTGGGGGGGCACCTCGTTGAATGCGCCCCCTGTTGCTGAGTCACGGTCACCGGCAGTCGTCAGTCACCGATTCGAAAACAGCGCCTAGTTGTGATTACCTACGTACTGCGAAAGCGGGAGCAGAGGTGGAGCCGGACCGGGCCGTGGTTACAGCCGGCTAAGTAGGATCGGGGATCCGGCCGGGCAAAACGTGACTGAACGGCTGGCTACGCTACTTGGTTGTCCTTTTGCGCCATTTTGGCAGTTACAGCTCTAGCCAAGTGGCGATTGGGTGTGCAGGTATGGACTGGACAGGATGGAATGGTCAAGAGGGTTGGGAGGGGGGGGGGTGTGCAGAATGGAGAAAACAAAACCCAAATAAAGTGGTCAGTATTGGGGATGTTGGTAAACCAAGGCCAAGTGTAAACCAATAAGAAAGGTTAGGTGCACTTTTTTCATTGATCAGATAGTTACGTTCAACTTGCAAAATGCATTGAAGATTAAGTGTAGGGTAACGCCCAAGGGCTGGGTATTCCCAAAATAATGGCCCCCAAGGGCCTCTTCTTTTCGGGAGCCTTGGGGGCCATTATTTTTTTTGGGAATGGCCCAGACGCCATTTGACATAAAACTCAATACTTTTTTACTTACTTGTTCCCCTGCTCCAAGGGTGCAATCAAATTGCATTGATTATTTTTATTTACAAAACTCCCATGATACCTGACTGGTATCTGGTGGGCACCCACTCCGTATCACATTAAAAAAATGTGGGACATTTCAAAAAATGAACCCACCCCACCAAAACAACTTCTGGGTGTTTCATTTTTCAAAATGCCCTGTAAGATCTTTTTGCTTTTTAAGCATACCTCCAAATACTTTACAAAAAGTCTGAGAGGTTTTTACATCACAGAAAACACGGAGCAAATTATAATTGCTTAGAGTGGTAGCTAGCTAAATCTAATAAGTCAAAGTCCTCTGGATTTATTCTAGGACCTCATTCCTTCTTTCAACACCATAGGATAAAAGGCTTCTACTTGGGATGGGAAGGCATGATTCAACTCAAATTGCTATCTAGCAAAAAAAATTTGAGAGTTTTCTCTCATTGATATCTAGTAAAATGACCAAGGGTTTTAAAAATAAATAAGGATTTTTATTTGAAAAAGCATCATGCATTTTACTAAATAGCAAATTTACCGCATGATGGACTAAACAATGTCCTTCTCGTCTACCAAACCTCATAACTAGCTTTACAAATCATCATCCGCATGATGCAGTTCTGACAACTTTACTATCCATTCTAAATTGGATGACTATAAAAACTGATGTTTGTAAGTAAATTGAAGACCTTTGGATTGTCTAGGAATCACAAACGTCACAATTTTTGGGTTTATCAAACATCATTTCCCAGCAATGTTATACAACAGATTGCATGACACATTGCCTTTAAATGTTATGATTAGTGGGAAATGCTTTTATGGGCTTGGTATGGCAATAACCAGGTTTCACCATCAGTGTTTTTGTTTTGGGTGTGAAATTTTGCACAATACAAAAAAGAAAAAGAAAAAGAATATTTTGTTTCATATTTTGTTTTTTTTTGGGGAAATTGATTACCACACTTCTCAAAAAATTCATTTGGATCCTAGAAGGAGAAGCATTTTTCTTCCCAGCTTTTTATATTTTGGACAAGTTCTACAAACCTGTCACCATTTAATGCTAAATCCTTCTTGGGATGCTCGCATAGGACGCAACATCAGAATTTAAAAAAAAAAAAAAAACTATGGAACCCTCTATTAAGATTGAACTACTTGTTCAAAGGTGACACATGCGCATGCATGAGTATTGGATGTTGAAAAATAGGTGATTACATGGATTAGTCTAACACATTCATTTATTTTCCAATCTAAAAGCTAACTGAAATATTAGGAATATTTTTTAAGTGTTTCCAAAGTGTATGTCCATTGCTTCTAATTTTGAATGGAAGGATATGGTTTTTTTAGTCAAAAATACTTTATGATGTGAGAAAAAAGGCAAGTTACTTTAAAGTCAGGATGATTCAATTTTCCCTCTAAACTATAATCATCATTCTGCTCTTGTCTAAAACACAATGTCTTTAATTAATGTTTGGCCTCGTTAATGAAAGGGGAGTATGGGTGTATATTCACCTCCTATATACTAAAGATCAATCCACCACGATTTTCTAAGGTATACCACCTTACCATTGTGCCCATTCTTGAACGCACATACCTTAACAAAATTCACAAATGTGGTGCATATGCCCCTTCTAAATGCCTTTGATACATTTAATTGTTCTATAGCCTAGTTTGAATGATGAGCATTTGACATTCATGTAATCTTCTAGAGATTTCCCATGGTATTGTAGACTACAAATATGGTCAAATTTATGATAGTACAAATTAGATGCTGGTTCAACAGAATTCTAGGTAGTGGTCAATGGTCATGTAACGTCCAACACTCATACAAGTCCTTAAAAACATTATGTGCTTTGATGTGGTCTTACATGACTTTGTGAATGTGGTTGGTTCTACGACATTGTATCCCCTTTACAAGTCCCTAATTTGGTCAAAACATATATTGAGATTTTCATAGTTTTGTAGACTATGATAATGCTTACATAAGAGAGATATATGTAAAGTGATCTTTGTTTGAGCCCTTCTTTTATCTTCAGCCCTTCCTTCTTGGCAATCACTAAACATGCACAAAGAGTAAAATGTGGCACTGGGTTTGATGCAGTTGTAATATAATGCCCAACATGAAAAAAAGTTTAGTTTTTTTTTTATTGCACTCATACAATGACTAATGTTGTAAGTATCTTTCTTAAACAATAGTTTCAAAGAAAAAAAAGGTGATGTACCAATTAGAATTATCTTTTCAACTCAAAGGTCCAAAATTCAAACTTTTTTTCAATTTTTTTTTTTGACAAACAAAATGAATAAAAAAATTTATACAACATTTAAATAAAATTTTAATTTATTTGCCTTTAGGACTTAACTTCCCTAAACAAAAAAAAATTAAGTGTCAATTCTAAACAAGTTCCCCATGGAATAAGAAAAGTTCATTGGTGAAAAATACAACTTTTCTAGGGAAAAATGAATTTTCCTTGGGGATGGGCCCAAGTTCCTCGAGGGGAAGGGCACCCTCCTTGGGAAACAATGTACTTTCCCTTGGGAAAGGCCTAAGTTCCATGGGGAAATATATGTTTTAAATCTTTTTGCAATTGTGGTCATTTCATTTTTAAAAATGTAATTTTGCAACCTATCATTGGAAAGGTGTAAATGAAAGTTACAACTTTGTAGTTGAAAACACTTTAATTGAAACTCATATACAAAAGTTATGATTAAACAAAATTTCATACACATTTGTTTCTTGGGGCAACTTAAGCTCCTTTTTAGGGGAGATGATTATTCTGCAAGGAAAAAAATGTTTAAATTACTCCTTGGGGTAATTTAAACTTTTTCTCCCTAGGGGACATGATTGTTTCCTAACAAAAAAAAAGTTTGTTATTCCTCGAGATAATTTAAAATTTTTATTCTCAAAAGAAAACCAACTTTCCTTTGGGGAAAGCCCAAGTTCTCCAAGGAAACATATGTTTTGAATCGTTTAACAATCATAGTCATTTCATATTTATTTTTATATAGGCTTGCAACCTATCATTGGAAAGGTTTAAAATAGAATTACATATTTGTAACTGAAAAAATTTCAATTGTACCTCATATGCAAATGTTATGATGACACAAAGTTTTATACGCATTTTATCATGGGGGAATAACCTAAATTGTGTTCCCTTGGGGAGAAAATGTGTCCAAAACTTTGTGTCATTATAACTTTTAATTGAAATGTTTCCAACTACAAAATTATAACTTTCTTCAAGACCTTTTCCAATGATAGGTCACAAGCCCATATTTTTTAAAAAATGAAATGATTATAATTGCTAAAATATTGAAAACATATGTTTCCCTATAGGGAAGTTCATTGTTCCCTAAGAAAGTTGGTTTTTCCTTGAGAATAATTATGTCACTAAGGAAAAGGAGTTTAAGTTGCTTCAAAGAGCAATTTATACTTTTTTCTCCCAGGGAATAATCATGTCCCCAAGGAGAAGGAACTTAAGTTGTTCCATGGAACAATTTGAACCTTTTTTTTCTTAAGCAACAATCATGTTTTTTGGAGAAGAATTTTTTTTTCCTCTAAGAACATGGTTGCTTTTTGGAACACCTTAAGCCTTGTTATTTTGAAAACATGGTTATTCCCTAGGGAACAACTTAAACGCTTTTTTTTTATCTCGGCAATTAATTTTCGTCCATTTTGTTTGTAAATGAAAAAAATAATTCAAGAAAAGTTTTAAACCTATGACCTTTGGGCTGTAAGGGGAATTTTATCCATTGAATTATTATTTTTCCTTTGAAAATAATATTAAAAAAAAATTAACCATTTTTCATTGTTCAGGTACAATAAAATAAAAAAAACTTCTCTTGCTTAGCACTATATTGTATAATACTATAATTGTGTTGAATTAGATGCTGCATTTAACTTGCGGCACTTGTTTAGTGCTTGTGCCCTCCTTCAACCTCTAAAACACTGTTATCCACAAAAGCAATGAAAATTAATTAATTGAGTATAAAATGTTGGAACTCAATATTAAATGCATGAGATTCGATATGCATGGGATATCTTTAATGTCTTGAGTCACTTCCTAGTATTATAAAATACACTCTCTTTAAGACACTTTCATTCATATTATGGTCAAAAAAATTTGTACAAGCTTTTAAAGTTGTGTGCAATCTTGGAAGCATTAGATGACCATATGATGACTTGTTGTCCACAACTTTACACTAATTCCAACTTGTTCCAAGTAGCCCTAATATGCTCAAAATGCAAATTCAACTTTCTGAAGCTTTTAATGAAAATTTGAAAGCAAGATGACAAATTTTCAACAAAGTATTCAACCCTGTTCCTGTTTTGGCTTTGCTTTTTAGGGCGATTGTGGGGCTGAATTTTGATCAGCTTTGGGCACTGCCCTATGGGACAATTCCACACACCCTCCTCTTTGGGTGATAGTATGCCTCTAATGTACTAAGCAGTCCTTTTTTTGGGGTGAAAAATGGGAACAGTGATTTACTCTTTTTTGGCAAAAACTTCCCTTCTATTCCATTAAAAAGGTCTCAAATTTCGCCCAAAAAGATGTTTTTTGGGGATTGTGTCACACCACAGTTCTTTCTACAGGCTAGATGGTCATCTACCAAAGGGTCACCAACTAAGGCAAAATCTGTCTGGGGATGCTTGCCACTATGGCTGCATTACAAAGTTGGAAAAAAAATTGACACGATTTTTTATTGAATTTTTTTTTTTTCCCCATGATACCATGCAGGTCCACCTTGGGCCACTTACTTCCAAAACTTCCTCATAAAGCATAAAAATTCATGCGATTATTTATCTATTTATTTTTCTTGTGATACCTAGCAGGTACCTGCAATGAGTCAAGGGAGAAAAATTTGACACAAGGCATTTTAAAAAAATGAAACACCCATAGGCATGGGTGTGTTTTTTTTTTCTTTTTTTTCCAAAATTCCCCCACCCATGGGATTTTTTACCCTCTGTACGTATAATACCTCCCAAAGCACTTATGAAAATTCTCAAGCTCTCAATTGTGAGCTCCCTTCAATTGGGGGCTACCACCCCTTGGGGTATAGGGAGCTTACAACCATAATATCCTGGATGGGAAAAGCCTTACCCTAAACAAGAAGAAGCTCTGAGTCATGCTAGTCCAAATATCTTTATTAAGCCAACTGACTAGTCTTAAAAAGCAAAGAGAAAACAGCTCCAGCTAGCATCAAAGCTGATTATTCTAAGGAAGGCATTCACCGACATGCAGCAGCCTGTTTTATGCCACTATATGTATTTTCCATTTTTGGGAACAACTTAAGAAGCAACGTGTCTCAAGCCCCCAACTCTGGTCCTCCACTTGGCACCTCTATAGCCCTTCTCACTCTCTCTCTCTCTCTAATTCCAATGGGTCCCTCCAGGCCTTTTCTTTGAGGAACAACCCACTTAACAACCAGACACTTGGGCACACTCTTCTTCTCTTAGTAACCTACCTACCTTTCCTTTCATTTTTTGGGGAGTTGGTTGGAACTGGTCACTCTGCAGCTGTCCCTCCCCCATAAGGGACTACTTTGCCTTGTTGACCTCAATGCCAATTGGGTTAACTTTAGCCTTGGCAATATAGTAAGCCCAGAGTAAGGTTTGAGGAGGGAGGAAAGTGGCGGGGGGGGGGGGGGGGGGGGGGGGTCGTCCAGATGTGGGGGGGGGCGGGGGGGGGGGGGGGAAAAAGGAGGAGATGAGAAAAAA
>Ga0116227_10013237_pt1 | contig 13046 bp, 6 predicted proteins | sample S1TSphgellanicum_FD_89693 | JGI IMG/M metagenome (GOLD analysis project Ga0116227, IMG submission 89693) | Host-associated microbial communities from peat moss isolated from Minnesota, USA - S1T2_Fb - Sphagnum magellanicum MG | ecosystem: Host-associated > Plants > Peat moss > Unclassified...
CCTTGCCGATGACCTTCATCATCATGACCGAGGGGCTCGATCTTTCCGCCGGCGCCGTGCTTACCTTCTCCTCGATCGTCCTCGCCACGGTCGCAGTCGCGACCGGCTCCTTCGTCCTGGCGCTTCTTGCCGGGGTGGCGACGGGCCTCGTCTTCGGCATCGCCAATGGCATCCTCGTAGCGCATCTCGAGCTGCCGCCTTTTGTTGCGACGCTCGGCACGCTCGGCGTCGCGCAAGGCCTCGCCCTCGTCATTAGCGACGGCACCAGCGTTGTCGGCATTCCGCCAATCATCGAAGCCGTCTATTCCGGCCGCTTCCTCGGACTGCCCATTCCGATCCTCCTCGCGGGCGGAGCCTATCTCGTCTGTCACCGCCTGCTCTATCACACGCGCTTCGGCACCTATATCTGCGCGCTCGGCGGCAATCGCGAGGCGTTGAAGCTCGCCGGATTGCCGGTGAAGACGCTGATCGTCGCTGTCTATGCGCTCGGCGGCGCGATGGCGGGCTTCGACGGGCTCCTCCTCACCGCGCGGATGAATTCTGGCCATCCGACGGCCGCGCTCGGCATGGAATTCGATGCGATTGCCGCGGTCGCCGTCGGCGGCACCTCGTTCGAGGGTGGCAATGGCTGGCTCTTCGGCACGCTTCTCGGCGTGCTGGCCGTTGGCATGCTGCGCAACGGCTTGAACCTTCTGGCGCTCCCCTCGTCCGTGCAGGTTGCCTGCATCGGCGTCCTCGTCATTCTCGCGCTCCTCGTCGACACGCTGCGGAGGCCCCGATGAGCGCGCTCGATTTGCCGCGCCCGGCCGGCGGCGCGCTCTCGCAGGATCTGATCCAGCTCGGTTTCCGGCTTCTCGGCGCCGGGCTCATTTGCGTCGCGCTCACGCTCGCCAGCGAGTCCTTCCTGACATGGCCCAACATCCTGAACGTGCTGCGGCAGGCGAGCCTCCTCTTCTTCATGGCCTCGGGTCTCACCCTGGTGGTTCTGACCGCGGGCCTCGATCTGTCAATCGGCGCGAACGTGGCTTTGTCGGCCTGTTTGGCCGCCACGGTCATCAAGGCGACCGGCTCGCCATGGGCGGGCGGCGCGGTCGGGATCGGCTGCGGCTTGCTGATCGGCCTTTGCAACGGCGTTCTCGTCGCGCTTGCACGCATCCCTTCGTTCATCGCGACTTACGGGATGATGTGGATCGTCTATGGCACCGTCTATTCCTATATGGGCGGCGAGACGATCTACGGTTTCCCGCCCGGCTTCCGCGCCCTCGGCACGGGCTATTTCTGGGCTATCCCCATCCCCGTCTATCTGCTCGCCGTCTTCTTTCTGATCGGCAGCTTCTTCACGCAACGCACCACCTGGGGCCAGGAGATCTATGCGATCGGCGCCAATCCCGAAGCCGCGCGCCTGTCCGGCATTCCTGTCGCAAAACGCCTCATCCTGGTCTATATGGCGAGCGGCGCCATGGCGGGGCTCGCCTCGCTCGTTTTTCTCGCGCGGCTGAACTCGGCCGAAGGCGACGTCGGAGATTCACTGACGCTGCCGGCGATCGCCGCCGTGCTGATCGGCGGCACCTCGCTCTTCGGCGGGATCGGCACGATTTCGGGCACCCTCATCGGCGCCCTCATCCTGACACTCGTCTTGAACGGCATGAACTTGCTCGCCATCAATGCCAATTGGCAGCCACTCGTCACCGGCGTGATCTTGATCCTCGCCGTCTGGATCGATCTCAAAACGCGTCATCGGCCGGGTCGCGCCGCGTGAGGCCAGGCTTGGCTTGAGTTAAGGGAGGAAGACATGAAAATGAGTGCCAAAAAAATAAACCCATGGCAGCCTTTGGTGATCGCCGCTTTTGCCGGCGGCCTTGCCGGCCCTGCCTGGGCGGATGGCGAGACGATCGCGCTTTTCACCAAGAACCAGACCAATCCTTATTTTCAATCGGTGCGGCTCGGCGCGGAATCGGCGGCGAAACAGCTCAACGCGAAGATCGTCAATTATATTCCGACGCATCCCGACAGCATTCCCGAGCAGTTGAGCCAGGTCGAGGACGTCATCGTCAAGAAGCCTGATGCGATCGTTTTCATTCCTGTCGATTACAAAGCGCTGACGCCGGCCGTCGAGAAGATCAACAAAGCCGGTATCCCGGCAGTCAACATCACGGATCGCAGCGCCGGCGGCAAGTTCGTCGCCTTTGTCGGCTCGGACGATTACAGCCTCGGCCTCGAGACGGGGCGCACGCTTCTCAAAGCGCTCGGCGGCAAGGGCAATGTCGTCATCATCGAGGGCGTGAAAGGATCCTTGACGAGCATCGACCGCGTGCGCGGCTTCAACGACGCGGTCAAAGAAAATCCCGGCGTGAAAATTCTCGCCTCGCAGCCGGGCAATTACCAACGCCTTCAGGCGCTGCAGGTCATGGAGAATCTGCTGCAAACCTACCCGACGGTCGATGGCGTGCTGGCGGCCAATGACGCGATGGCGATCGGCGCGATCGACGCGCTCGAGGGCGCAAGCCGCAAGGCGCAGATCGTCGGCATTAACGGCACGCAGGAGGCGATCGATGCGATCAAATCCGGCAAGCTTCTCGCGACCGGAGATTATGGCGGCTTCATGCAAGGCTGCCTCGGCACCATGATCGCGATCCGCGACCTCCGCAAGCTGCCGGTCAAAACCGAGATCGTGCTGAAGCCGACGATCATCACGCAGAGCAATTATAAGGATTTCGACGTCGCGCCGGAAAAGCGTTCCTGCCCGACTTACGACGCCGCCACGATGTGAGAGCGAAGGAGCGCCGGTGCTTCACCCTGTCGTGACGCGCATGCCTTCGACGATATTGGCGGGCGGCGTCACGATGAGCTGGTCACCGGCCTTAAGGCCGGTGCGAATTTCGACGTCGGCGCCATTATCGGCTTCGATCTCGATCTTACGGATCTCGACCTTGCCGTCCGTGACGATCGCCGCGCTGAGGCCTTTGTCGTTGAAGATGACGGCCTGCGAGGGAATCGACGGATAGCGGGTGCGATTTTCCTGCAGATGCAGGATGCAATAGAGCCCGGCGGTCAATGCGCCATCCTTATTGTCGACATCGACCTCGGTGAGCAGCGTGCGCGTATTGGCGGAAAGCGCCTGCGCGTTGCGCGCGACGGTGCCCTCGAAGACACGGCCGGCGAGCTCCGGGACGGTCAATGTCGCCTTGTCGCCATCCTTGATGCTGAAATAATAGGTCTGCGGCAGATAGACTTGGATCCGCAGCACGTCGGTGCGCGCGATCGAGAAAAGCGGGCTGCCGCTCGCGGCATCCGCGGTGACGAGGCTACCGACATCGACGAGACGGCTGGTGATCACGCCGTCGAAAGGCGCCACGACCTTCTCGAAGCCGGTCAGCTCCTCGAGCCGATGGACGGTTGCTTCCTGCGCCTGCACATTGGCCCGCGCGACATTGACGCCAGCCGTCTGCGAGGCAGAGTTGAGGCGATCCTGATCGCCCTGCTGCTGGCTCGACCAGCCCTGCACGACGAGCCTCGAGGTGCGCTGATTGGTCACCTGGCCGAGCTCGGCGGTTGCCTGCGCCTGGTCGACCGCCGCCTTGAGCTGCGTGAGCTGGGCGCGCGCCTGATCGAGCTGCTGATCGAGGTCCGGCGCCGAAATGACCGCGAGCACGTCACCCTTATGAACTTTGCTGCCAATATCGACATTGCGCTTGCCGATATAGCCGGTAGCGCGCGCATAAAGCGTCGCGCTGTCAAAGGCCGCCATATTGGCGGGCAATTCGATCGTGCGTGGCGCCGTCGCATCCTTCACAATGATGGTGCGGACTTTCGGCACCGTGTCCTTTTGAGCCGCGAGCACCGCATTCGCATCGGCCTTCCGGCTCGATTGCGTCCAGATTCCGAAACCGACAAGCGCGGCGAGTCCAATGACAGCACAAAGACCGATGATGCGCGCCATCCGCCGCCTGCGCTTTTCGAGCGAACGGTTCTGTTGCTCCTCGCCGAAGGAGGGATCTTGAGGCATCACATTCATGAAACCGATCCTTGATGGGCGGTCGCCGGCGCAGGCGCCGACGGAGGAGCCTCACGCTTTTCGAAGCGGCCGAAAATAGAATAGAGGTAAGGCACGAAGAGGAGCGTCGTGAGCGTCCCGACGGCGACGCCGCCGATCACCGCGCGCGCCAGCACCGCATTCTGCTCCTCGCCGGCCGAGCCGATCGCCATAGGCAGCATGCCGGCGATCATCGCAGCCGCCGTCATCAACACCGGACGCAGACGCGTTGTTCCGGCGATCAGCGCCGCCTGGATCGCGCTCGCGCCCTCCTGCCGCTGCTCGCGCGCGAAGGTGACGAGCAGAATCGAATTGGCTGAGGCGACTCCGACGGCCATGATCGCGCCCATCAGCGAGGGAACGCTGAGCGTCGTGCCGGTCACGAAAAGCATGAGAAGAATGCCCGCGCCCGCCCCCGGCAACGCCAAGATGACCGCGAGCGGATCGACGAAGCTTTGATAATTGACGACCATTAGCAGGTAGACGAAGACCGCGGCGAACAAGAGGCCCAAAGAGAGATTGCTGAACGCGCTGCGCATGCTCTCGATCTGACCGCGAATGACGATCTTGTTGCCGGGCTTGAGTTTCGCGCTTTCCGTGTCGACGATTTTTTGGACCGCGGCGGCGACGCGGCCCAAATCGCTGTTTTGAACGCTGCCATAGACGTCATAGACCGTCTGGATATTGCTCTGGTTGTAGACCGATTGAACGCCGAGGCGCTGGGCCTGCGCAATATTGCCGAGCCCGGTCGAGATCGGCGTGCCATTGGCGTCGAGCGCGCTCGTCAGCGGCGTGTTGTCGAGCTGGTTCTTGGTGCTGAGCCGATATTCGGGCGTCTGCACGGCGATATAATAGGGGATGCCGTTTTTAGGGTCAGTCCAGAAATTCGGCGAGACCTGCTCGGATGAGCTCAGGCTGATATTCAGGTTGTTGGCGACCTGCTGCATATTGAGGCCGAGCTGCTGCGCGCGGGTGCGGTCGACCGTGTAATAAAGCTCCGGCGCATCGAGCTCCTGCTGAATGTGCGAATCGACGAGGCCTGCGACATTCGCCATCTTGTCGCGCAAATCCGCGGCGACGCGCTTGTTGCCGTCGCGGTCGCGGCCCTGGATCTGCACGTCGATTTGCGAGGGCACGCCGAAGTTCAAGACCTGCGTGATGAGATCGGCCGGTTGGAAATAGAAGAGCACGTCGGGAAATTCCGCAACGAGCTTTTCCCTCAGCTTTTCGATGATCTCGCGCGTCGGCGGATGATCTTCGGCGAGCTCGATCTGGATCGTGCCGTCATTGACGCCGATCGCGGTGCCGTCCGTGAAGGCGAGATTATAGACGCGCTGCGGCAAGCCTATATTGTCGAGCACGAGCTTCAGATCCTTGGCCGGAATCTCGGCGCGGATCTGGTCCTCGATATCCTGAAAGATCTGCTCGGTCCGCTCGATGCGGGTGCGCGCGGGCGCCCGCACATGCAGTTGGATCAAGCCTGAATCGACTTGCGGAAAGAAATCCGAGCCAACGGTCGTGAACAGAACCCCCGCGCCGATAACGACGAGAATGCCGATCACTGGCGTCACAACGCGGCGCGCGAGGATAGAGGCGAGCAGCCAGCCGTAGAAGTCGCGGAAGCGGTTGAACCGCGTCTCGAACCCGGCATGGAAACGCGTGAAGAAGCCATTCGCATGCGTGGGTGCTTCATGCGAGCCGCGCAGCAAAAGCCCGATCATGATCGGCGTCAGCGTGCGCGAGATTCCATAAGAGGCGAGCATCGCGAAGACGACGGCGAGCGCGAGCGGCATGAAGAGATAATGCGCCGCACCCTGGAGGAAGAAAACCGAGACGAAGACACAGCAGATCGCCAGCGTCGAGACGAGCGTCGGGATGGCGATGCCCGCCGCGCCTTCGAGGATCGCTCTGTCGAAGGGAAGATGCTCTTCCAAGAGGCGATGCGTGTTCTCGATCGTGACCGTCGAGTCGTCGACGAGGATCCCGACTGCGAGCGCCAGGCCGCCGAGCGTCATCGTGTTGATCGTCTGCCCGAGCGCCGCGAGCACGGCGAGCGAGGTCAGAATCGAGAGCGGGATCGAGACCATCACGACGAGGGTCGAGCGCCAGGAGCCGAGAAAGAGGAGGATCATGAGCGCGGTGAGGCCGGCCGCGATCGCGCCCTCGCGCACCACGCTGACGATCGCCTCCTGAACGAAGACCGACTGGTCGAAGAGGAGGTTGATGTCCATGCCATCGGGCGCGGCGCGGCGGATTTCGGGCAGCGCCGCCTTGACGCGATTGACGACGTCGAGCGTCGAGGCATCGCCATTCTTGATAATGGTGAGCTGCACCGACCGTTTGCCGCCGGCGTGAACGATATTCTGCTGCACCGCCCAGCCGTCGCGCACATGGGCCACATCCGACAGATAGACCGTCGTCGGACCGACCTGCTTGATCGGCAACCGGTTCAGCGCCTCGATCGTCGGCGCGACCGCATTGATGCGCACGATGAACTGCTTGTCGCCGAGCTTCGCGTCGCCCGAAGGCAGCGTCAGGCTCTGCGCATTGACGGCGGCGGTCACGTCGTTCGGCGTGAGGCCACGCGCCTGGAGCGCGTTGAGGTCGAGATCGACCATGATCTGACGGTATTTGCCGCCATAGGGCGTCGGCAGCGTGATGCCGGGGATCGGCGCCAGCGCCTGGCGGATTTGATAGATGCCGTAATCGTAGAGCTGCTGCTCGTTGAGCCGGTCCGAGCTCAAGCTCAACTGCAGGACCGGAACCGAGGAGGCATTATACTGGACGACGATCGGCGGATTGATGCCGGTCGGCATCAAGGCGCGGATGGAATTCGACGCCGAGACGATCTGGCTGATCGCCAGATCGATATTCACATTCGGCTGGAAGAATATCTTCTCGATCGAGACGCCCGATAACGTCTGGCTCTCGATATTGCGGATGCTGGAGACGCTGGAGCTGACCGAATATTCGCTATAGGTGGTGACCCGCTGCTCCATCTCCTCTGGCGTCAGGCCGGTATATTGCCAAATCAGCGTGACGACGGGGATGTCGATGGTCGGAAAAATATCCTTCGGCATGACGACGATCGCGCTGCCGCCGAGAAACAGCATGAGAATGGCGAGCACGTAGAACGTGTGGGGAAAACGAAGCGCGAAGCGGACGATGCCCATCGGCGTTCAGAGCTCAGCTATTTTGCGATGCACTCTATATTGCGATGCATATAAAGGCATTCAAGCTTCGCACTTTATCGTGAGAAGGCCCGCGATCAACAATCAGGCGGAGCCTCGGCCGTGGATGCCGCAAAGAACCACTTTTCGCGTTTGTCCATCCCGCTTAGCATCATCGTCCGGCTTCGATTCGCGCCCGCAGGCACCATATTGAAATGGGGGCGACGGGGGCGCGACAGCGGCAGCGTCAGGCGCAGATATCCCCGCCGTCCACACCCATATTTAGTATTTTAATGTCGCGTTTACCCCTAGATGCGGTATGATTGGTGTGTCGGTTCCGAGTCGCTTGGCGGCAGCGGGACCGCCCGAGGGGGCCCTCGCCATGGCGAGAAGTGGGGAAACGGAATGCATATTGAGCGGCTTTATACGAAGGCGGAGCTTTCGCCTTATGCGGAGATCGAATTTCGCCTGACCAAGAGCGAGATTCGAAATCCGGACGGGTCCGTCGTCTTCTCGCTCGAGGGCATCGAGGTGCCGGCCGCCTGGAGTCAGGTCGCAGCCGACGTTCTGGCGCAAAAATATTTCCGCAAGGCCGGCGTGCCGAAGCGCCTCGTGCGCGTCGAGGAAAACACCGTGCCGTCCTTCCTCTGGCGCGGCAGCGCCGACGAGATCGCGCTCGAAGACCTCGCCAAGAGCGACCGCTACGGCTCGGAAACCTCCGCCAAGCAGGTCTTCGACCGGCTTGCCGGCGCCTGGACCTATTGGGGCTGGAAAGGCAAATATTTCGACACGGAGGAGGACGCCCGCGCCTTCTATGACGAGTTGCGCTTCATGCTGGCGCGCCAGATGGTGGCGCCGAATTCGCCGCAATGGTTCAATACCGGGCTGCATTGGGCCTATGGCATCAATGGCCCGAGCCAGGGCCACCACTATGTCGATTACGAGACCGGCAAGCTCGTGAAGTCGAAATCGGCCTACGAGCATCCGCAACCGCATGCCTGCTTCATCCAGTCCGTCGCTGACGACCTCGTCAACGAAGGCGGCATCATGGATTTGTGGGTGCGCGAGGCGCGCCTCTTCAAATACGGGTCCGGCACCGGCTCCAACTTCTCCAAGCTGCGCGGCGAGAACGAGAAGCTGTCCGGCGGCGGCAAATCCTCCGGCCTCATGTCCTTCCTGAAGATCGGCGACCGCGCCGCGGGCGCGATCAAATCCGGGGGCACGACGCGGCGCGCCGCCAAAATGGTCGTCGTCGATGCCGATCATCCCGATATCGAGGCTTATATCGCGTGGAAGGTCCGGGAAGAGGAAAAGGTCGCCGCCCTCGTCACCGGCTCCAAAATCGTGCGCCGCGCGGTGAAGGCGATTTTCCGCGCCTGCGTGAATTGCGAAGGCCCAGGCGACGATTGCTTCAATCCCGATAAGAACCCCGCCCTGAAGAAGGAGATCAAGCTCGCGCGCCGCGCCTTCGTGCCGGATTCGACGATCAAGAAGACCATCCAATTCGCCCGGCAAGGCTATAAGGAAATCGAATTCGATACGTTCACGACGGATTGGGATTCCGAAGCCTATCTCACCGTCTCGGGCCAGAACTCGAACAATTCCGTCCGCGTCACCGATGATTTTCTGCGCGCGGTGGAAGAAGACGGCGATTGGGCGCTGACGCGCCGGCTCGACGGCAAGCCGCACAAGATCATGAAGGCGCGCGAGCTTTGGGAGCAGATCGGCCATGCCGCCTGGGCCTCGGCCGATCCGGGCCTGCAATATCACACGACGATCAATGATTGGCACACCTGCCCTGCCGCCGGTCCGATCGTCGCCTCGAATCCCTGCTCCGAATATATGTTTCTCGACGATACGGCCTGCAATCTCGCCTCGCTGAACCTGTTGCAGTTCCGCGATCCGCAGACGAAGCAAATCGACGTCGCCTCCTACGAGCACGCGGTCAGGCTCTGGACGATCGTGCTCGAAATCTCGGTGATGATGGCGCAGTTTCCCTCGAAGGAGATCGCCCGCCTCTCCTATGATTATCGCACGCTCGGTCTCGGCTATGCCAATATTGGCGGCCTTCTGATGTCGTCCGGCATCCCTTACGATTCCGACGAAGGCCGCGCGATCTGCGCCGCGCTTTCGGCGATCATGACGGGCATCGCCTATGCGACCTCGGCCGAGATGGCGGGCGAGCTCGGCGCCTTCCTGCGCTACAAGGAAAATGCCGCCGCCATGCTGCGCGTGATGCGCAACCATCGCCGCGCCGCCTTTGGCGAGGCGGCCGGCTATGAAGGTCTCTCCACCTTGCCGGTGCCGCTCGACCACGCCGCCCTGCCCGACCCGGCTTTGGCCGCGCATGCCCGCGCCGCGTGGGATCGCGCCGTTTCGCTCGGCGAAGCGCATGGCTATCGCAATGCGCAAGTCTCCGTCGTCGCCCCGACCGGCACGATCGGCCTCGTGATGGATTGCGACACCACTGGCATCGAGCCCGACTTCGCGCTGGTGAAATTCAAGAAGCTCGCTGGCGGCGGCTATTTCAAGATCATCAACCGCGCCGTGCCGGAAGCTTTGCGCGCGCTCGGCTACAGCGAGGCGGACCTTGCCGAGATCGAGGCCTATGCCGTCGGCCATGCCTCGCTGCGTCAGGCGCCTGCGATCAACCACGCGACGCTTCGCGCCCGCGGCTTCACCGACGAGAAGCTCGAGGAGCTCGAGAAGACGCTGGCAGGCGCCTTCGATATCAAGTTCGTCTTCAACAAATGGACGCTGGGCGCCGAATTCCTGACCAGCAACCTGAAAGTCCCGGCCGAACGGCTCGACGATGCCGCCTTCGATCTGCTCGGCTTTCTCGGTTTCTCGAAAGGCGAGATAGAGGCTGCGAATATCCATGTCTGCGGCGCCATGACCCTCGAAGGCGCGCCGCATCTCAAGGCCGAGGATCTGCCGGTCTTCGATTGCGCCAGTCCCTGCGGGCGCACCGGCAAGCGCTATCTTTCGGCCGAGAGCCATATCCGCATGATGGCGGCCTCGCAGCCCTTCATTTCCGGCGCGATCTCGAAAACCATCAACATGCCGAACGATGCCGGAATCGACGAGTGCAAGGAAGCTTATATGCTCTCCTGGCGCCTCGCCTTGAAGGCGAACGCGCTCTATCGCGACGGCTCGAAGCTGTCGCAGCCTTTGAACGCGCAGCTCATCCAAGACGACGACGAGGAAGCCGACGAAGCGGTCGAGACCTTGATCGCCTCGAACGCGCCGGCACGGGCGAGCGCGGTCGCAGAAAAAATCGTCGAGCGCATCGTCGAGCGGATCGAGCGGCGGCGCGAGCGCGAGCGCCTGCCCGATCGCCGCAAAGGTTATACGCAGAAAGCCGTGGTCGGCGGCCATAAGGTCTATCTGCGCACCGGCGAATATCAGGACGGACGTATCGGCGAGATTTTCATCGACATGCATAAGGAAGGCGCGGCCTTCCGCTCGTTGATGAACAATTTCGCGATCGCGATCTCGGTCGGCCTCCAATATGGCGTGCCGCTCGAGGAATATGTCGACGCCTTCACCTTCACGCGGTTCGAGCCGGCCGGCCTCGTGCAGGGCAATGACGCGATCAAGAACGCGACCTCGATCCTCGACTATGTGTTTCGCGAGCTCGCGATCTCCTATCTCGGCCGCAACGATCTCGCCCATATCGATCCCTCCGATATCGGCCATGACGTGATCGGCAAAGGCGAAGAGCAAGGCCGCGCGCCGCAAAGCCCGGCGCCGACCTCGAGGCTCGTGTCGAGCGGCTTCGTGCGCGACAAGCTGATGCTGCTGCAAGGGGGGCACCGTGGCCATGGGGCAACGGCGCTGAAGCAAGACCTCGAGACGGAGGTCGAGGCCGAGCTCGGCGCGCTCGACTGGACGATGCCAGCCGAACGCGCGGCGATCAGCGAGAAGCGCACCGAGGCGCGCATGAAGGGCTATACGGGCGAAGCCTGCGGCGAATGCGGGAACTTCACCTTGGTGAGGAACGGCACATGCCTGAAGTGCGATACATGCGGGGCCACGACGGGGTGCAGTTGAGGGCTATCCGTCGGGAAAATAAATCAGAAAGTATAAAATTTGCTTAGCCGCCCGAATGGCAATCATGAGTAAAAGGTTTGCCTCTACATGCATCGGAGTAAGCGGTCACCAATCCCGATCTGGTATCGATTGGGGATGGACGAGCGCAGAGCTACATAAAATATTATTACGATACATGCCGGTGGAGCGTGCTTTTACCTCCTTAGCAATCGGTAGCGACCAAATCTTTGCGAGAGAAGCCCTCGCCTTAAAAATTCCCGTTACAGCAATTATTCCGCTTCCGAATTACGAACGTTTCTTTCGAGGCCATGATCTCGACGTGTACAATTCCATTCGTAGCCACTGCGAGGTGATAATATTGCCAGGACACGAAAATGACGAGCGGTCATTCTTCGAAGCGGGATGCCGGATCGTTGATAGTGCCAATCTGTTAGTGGCAATTTGGGATGGCCATGCTGCTATTGGTTTTGGAGGTACCGCTGATATAGTCGGATATTGTCGCATACGAAACCGGACAGTTATTCATATGAATCCAATCACACGGGTTATTCAAATTATCGATCATGCCGAAGATACTTCATAAAAATAGGAGAAACTAATATGGCCAAAACAAAAGTGTTCATTAGCTTTGATTATGATCATGACGAAACGCTAAAGATTTTATTAGTAGGGCAAGCCAAGAACGACGATAGTCCTTTCAGCTTAGAAGATTGGTCTATTAAAGAACATATCGATGACAATTGGGAGGAAAAAGCGCGAAAGCGCATCAAAGCGGTTGATGTAGTGTGCGTGATTTGTGGCGAACACACTGACACTGCCACCGGTGTAAACGCAGAACTAAAAATAGCACAGGGAGAATCCGTCTCTTACTTTCTGTTATCCGGTTATTCCGATAAGACCTGTAAAAGGCCAAAAGCTGCTAAGGATAATGATAAACTCTATAAATGGACTTGGGATAACTTAAAAAAACTTGTCGGAGGCAGTCGATAAGGCATGAAAAAAGCCCTTGTTATAGGCATTGATGATTATGAAACAGCTCCCCTTCAAGGGTGCGTCAACGACGCAATTGCTCTCAGCCAATTGCTGGAATGGAATGGAGACGGTTCGCCAAATTTTTCAGTGCGGACTCTGACAAGCGATAACACTGTCATCAACAACGCGGCGCTTTCAGAGGCCATACCCCAACTCTTCAAAGGTGAAGCCGATACTGCGCTGCTCTACTTTGCCGGTCACGGAATTCTCAACGCCGAGACTAACGCCGGTTATATCGTGGGTAGCAATGGGCGCTCAGGCGCATGGGGTTTCGCACTCTCTGAAATGCTTGAACTGGCTAATAAAGCGTACCCACGAATTAAATCGAGCGTCATCATCTTAGATAGCTGTCATTCAGGCTTTACTGGTGAAGTTACTGGCTTAAACAATTCCCAGACATCGGTCATAGGAACCGGCGTAACGATTCTAACAGCTTGCCAAAGAGATAGCGGCGCAGCTGAGAATGAGCTCCACGGTGTTTTCACGAATATACTGCTTGACGGGCTTTCTGGCGGCTGTGCAGATATTTGCGGTAACATAACTCCTGCATCGCTCTATTCACATGTAGACCAAGCATTGGGGCCGTGGGAACAGCGCCCAATCTATAAGGCAAACGTCCACACCTTCATCACGCTCCGGCAGATTACACCTAAAGTTCCTCTTGAAGTTCTTAGAAGGCTGCCAACCTACTTTCCAGATCGAACGCACGTTTTTCCGCTCAATCCATCGTTTGAACCCGATCGGTTTAACGTCCCCGA
>Ga0116227_10013240_pt1 | contig 13042 bp, 12 predicted proteins | sample S1TSphgellanicum_FD_89693 | JGI IMG/M metagenome (GOLD analysis project Ga0116227, IMG submission 89693) | Host-associated microbial communities from peat moss isolated from Minnesota, USA - S1T2_Fb - Sphagnum magellanicum MG | ecosystem: Host-associated > Plants > Peat moss > Unclassified...
ACCAAACCACAAATAACCAAACTAAAATAAGTAACGAAAGTAATTCAACCTTGTGAAAGTAACCTAGTTACTTTCCTACTCCAGTAATTAATGAAACCTAACTAGTTGAGCTTGAATTCTCAACACACATGTCACTCCATTAACAATGTTTGAGCCCCAAACCCTAAAATAATTTCCCTTAAACCAACTAATCTCATGATAGTTATTTACAACTCAAATTGATTCCTTCACTTTCTCGCAAGATGATCACCATACTTGCAAATGTTGAATCATAGGGAGCACACAAACCTAATAATCTTCCAAAGTATTTTCAACATGGGTCATATCACATATTGTGTTCAAATAAAAAATCAAATAAAAAAATTTCATTTAATAATGAGCAAATCTTACACTTTAAAGTTGACAATGAAAATATGCAATGTCATCAATTAATCCAAGTCTAAAACAATGAAATCCAACCAACCCCATTAATGCATATTTGACCAATTCACTTTAACAATGGTGGAAAAGAGATATTATACATGAGTTCCTTGCAAAGGTTGCAATGAATAGGTTGAATGAGGTTTATCTCACCATATTTTTTGGAGCATGATTTCAGAGCAATGCTTTAATAACTTAGCTAGTCACTTGTTAGAAACAACACATGTAAAATTGCCAACTACTAAATATTAAGGTGCCAAGACCTTGTGCACCCTATAGATAGACAATGTGCTTTACAAGGCCATAAATAATAGAGCACAAATGATTTTGCACAAGAGATTATAAACTTCACATTCTTGGGTAGAAAGTTAATAAATTGCAATACAACACAAAAACTTTGAGGCGCCCAATTAAGGTTTATTAATCATCCCTCGACCTTAACTAGTGATTTGTTTTTTGGCACATTTTTGCATTGTGGCTACAAATAAATAAGAAAAAAATTGTTTTCCTTAAGTGTAAATGTGAAGAACATTTCCCAAAAAATGGAGAAGATCACAAAATTTTCAACACGTGGAAGAAAATACATTAACTTTAACCGGTGGTTTTTTTGCTGAATTTTCCACAATAAGAATAATAAATTGGAATTTTTTGGAATTTTATTGTAAATTTGAAGAAAAATTCCCAAATAATGGGGAAAATCACCATAGTTTTGAGATGGCAAAATTGAAAAGAAAACATTGACCTTAAGCCTTATTCCTTTGCATCTTTTCAAGATTAATATTGTAGATTTAATCTTACAAGTGTTTTTAACTAAACATTTTACATTATATTACACACCACATAATGGGTTGGTGTTTTTTCTCAATTTTAAATTCTAAGAAAATTTTCATTTTTATTTTTGGCATATGAATAAAAGAATCTATCCATAATGTATATTTGACCATTCAAAATTTGGAATACCCCCCATATGTCCAAAACTTTTGTCATGTCGAGTTGCCCTCGCATTTCACCTTTAGAGTTCAACAAACTCAAACCCACCTATATGTAGACTCCCATTCAAAAACTGTGTATTAACATACCATATTTGCAAATGCAAAATTCTAAAGTCACAAAACGCATGAAAGGCATGATTTGTGGGATGAATACAAAGGATGGACATGCGTTTCAACAATGTTAGTTTTACCAGGGCCATGACCACCATAAAAAAATCATGATGTACCACTTTAGCCATTCTTACTCAAAGCCCCTATGACCATGCATTTTTGCCCTAACTTAATCAAAGTTGATGAATATATAGTCATATTCATGTAGGGGAAAAGACAAAATCAACTTTTCCTAACTTATTTGGAGCAAAACTAAATATCTAAATGATCTCATATGCATGACAAAGTTACATTTTAGAGTGAAGTATGTATGAGGGTAATCAATTTTACTCAAATAAACACAATGTTAAGCCAAAAATCAAGCTTGGTGCATTGTTGGGAAAAGTAAACAAAATTCCCACAAACTTGTAAGCTCCTACACATTTGAAACTAGTAACATGAAATAACATGGTCAATTGTCACCACTTGACGATTCAAATCAAGGTGCCAATTATAATCAATGTGAGCCAATTAGTGCTTGGCGGACTTTAGCAACATATCAATAATGTTGCCTTACCCAACATGATGGGTAACAACAAGGCCAATCCATGGCATTAAGGTCTCAGATGGCACATTCAATTAATAAGAAATGCCATAAGTCCGACAGAAACATTTTGGACATTATCACGAATGTTTGATTATCATCACCAAAAGAATTTGTCACATAAAAGTTGACACACTCCCAACTTCTTAAAGGACTCAAATGTGAGCCCAAGTAGAAAACAGTGGAAGAGGGAGGAGTCGGAACACGCTCCCTAGCTCACAACACTTTGAGGGGTAAAGGGGCGTGTTGGAGCTCCGGGATGGGACTAGGAAGAGTTGACACGCTTTACTCACTCACACGAGCCTGCACACAACTCACACAAAATGGTTAGTGCATAGTTGGAACACCCTTGGTGCTAGGACGAGTCACGAGCAACATGGACACACAAGACTCACCACAGCCTGGACTTGGGGGAAGCCACCACCTTCCCCCTTATAGTATATTTTGTGGTTGGCCACGGAGGCTACATCCAAATGCCTTTTCTCTCCCGGAACTCCCAAGTGGGAGTCCCGAAATCGCCCCAAATGGGACTCTCACGACTTTGGAGCCCCATGGGGCTCTTGCGACTTTGGAGCCCCATAACTTTGCGAGAAAACCTCAAATTGCAATGTGGTCTAAAACAAAGTTGTAGCTCTTGTCGAGAGCTTTCCAACAGTATGTGGCACGCCCCCTACAGCCAAGTTAATTGGGTCGATTCCCGACTTTTTGTGGTCGGGAGTCAAACTGGTAGTTTGACTCCCGGCCCTTCTTTTGGCCATAACTTGTGTTTTAGATGTCCAAATGAGAAACGCGAGCTCATTTTAGACATCTATGATCCAAGAGCTTTCTAATGATATAAAGAACGTCACAATCCATTGGGTTTTGACCCCTGCAATCGCTCTCTAAAGTTTTGAGAGTCCTCCGGGACTCCATCTCCCAAAGTGGGAGTTGCCTTGGGAGTGTGAAGGTTCACTCCCTCATACTCCCTCACACTTTCAAACACTCCCGGGAGTTTGTGATGTGACTCCCGGGCTTCTTCTTCTTGCTTTGACTCTTGGGCTTCCTCTTGGCTCACACCCTTGCAAGCCCTTTGCCTTGGTCGCGAAGCCAAGGTTAAGGTTGCGACAAAAGTGGTGATAACGACATGATCTATCACCTAGACTACATTGTTGTAAGAACTTAAATAGAAAATAATTATTTATAACAATATGAAGGCATGTTGAACACCAACAACATTATAAAGTGAACACGTGAATGTGAGCGTGAGCTCGTGAACATGAACCTATGAGCAAAACTGAATACTTTTGGAAAATTCTAATGTCGTGGACAAAATATTAGTAGAATATCCCTATGCCACATAGGAATGATGTGGAATTTTTTTTTCCACATGTACATGGATGAAAGTCACAAATGGATGAAAAGTTTGGATGAAAATTGAAAATCAATGAACTTTTTGGATGATAATTACAAGTTGACAAATAATTTGGATGAAAAATTTGATAGGTTGAAATGTATGGATGGAATTAATTCCAAAATGGTTATGTCGGATGAAAATCACATCTACATGGATGAAAGTTATAAAAAGGATGAAATATTTGGATGAATGTGGAGCATGAATGAACCTTTTGGATGATAATTAGAATTGTTTGGATGAAGCTTCTGATTAGTTGAATGTATGGATGAAAATAATTCCAAAACAATTATGACAAATGGAAATTACTAGATTCACATAGTTTTCATGTTTAACTTCATCCACACAAAAAGGTGTCAAAGGCGAAATTTGAAAGAGCTACATTACAATGTAAAAAGGTGAAATTGTAACTTGTGTAAGTTAAGTCAAATCACATAGTAAGTCAAGGGTAGGAAGTCCACATAATGATGGAATGGGAAAATGCTTGAGAAATTAGTGAATAGTGCACTACACATATCATGTAGAAGAATATTTTCATTTCTACATTAAAATAAATTCTAGAAGAACAAAACCCATGATAGTTTTATTTAACAACTATTTAATGACACTGCAACCTAATTTACCTCAAGGACTTTAGCGCAATCTAATAATCTATGAACCTCATTCTAGCTCTAAGATGGATAGTGGATGAATGGTTATCTAATCCCAAAATACATGGCATATTGCAAAATGTAATATAAGTGCTTATAGGCCACCCATCGCCCCCGCTTGCTTAGGGATGAAGCCATCATGGAAAAAAAATCCACACAACTACAATCTGGGTAATCGTTAATTGTTATCTTATATTGTTTACGATTTTTTGGTGGTCTTGAAAGGAGGTAGTAAATCCGTTCATATCCCATAAAAGGAATGTTTGGAGTTAATAGTGTGGCTTCAAGAGTTTGTCCCACCTAGCTCCCATTTGTTTTTTTACAGAATGGATAGCTTGAAAGTGCCAAGACAACGAATCTTCTTTCCATTCCTTGATTTTGGCCAAACATTTGGATCCAATGACTTATAGACAAGGGGAGAAGTAGTATTGCTAAAGAAATTTCGAGGGGCGCATCTAGGAAGCTGCTTCACGAGCATAGATATGTCGTTCTCAACTTAATTAATGAAGGGACATCTTGGCTTCTCCGAAAGCAAGAAACCAACCTCCTCCAATGCCACCACCTTAAATTGGGTGAGATTTGTCCCTTTTTACGCAGGCCATAAGGAACGCAAAGCTAGCCTATTGAGTGCATATTTCTTGCTTGTCCCTCCCACATAACATATAAGGTCATCATGACAAAACCAAAATTTATGTAGATTAATTGACACACTTTTGGTTATAGACCAATAACCAACATAACACGAAGCAAAAATACCACTATCTATTTGAAATGATCATAGCTTTGTAGTAATGTTTAATGTCTTTTTGCAATGTCAAGCAATGATTGTTTGACTTCAAAGGACAATTTGTCAAATGCCATCCCCATAAAGGCATTCAAGGACCTCTACACCATTATGGGTGACAATAGTTTCAGCACCACTGCCCTCTCCCACATCAACAACTGATGAATGGTTGATTAAAGCCATTGCATTGGACATTTTCAAATGAAAGAAGTTCACTCAATCATGCCGGTGTGAATCTGCTTCTAACCTGGGTGCAAGGTTTGCCTTGTGTTTAACTGATCTAAACACTTCTTCACCTTCCAAGTGTGGTATTATAGTAGAAAGACCAAAGCTTGAGGTGTACTCGATAATTGCAACATCAATTTTGATTGAGTCCCCAAATTGATTAGCCTTATGCAAGCGTAATTCATTCTTGTCCAAATTGATCCTAGATGCAACTCCTTGTAAGAAGGCATAGTACAATGAGGATTCCCTAAATGCTCACACGTAACCGTCGAATGTTGCAACAAAGAGGCAAGTACCCTTGTTACCAAATTATTGTAGCCAAATGTTATGGATTATTTAAGATAAGTTATAAGTTGGCATATCAACTTCCTCGTCTAAAAATAATTTCTACAAGCAAATAAAAGGAATGAAATTAGAATCCAAGAAGGACAAATGGAAAATAAGCTTTGAACACACTAGTTTGGTAGAACTTATGTCCAACATGAAGCCTCCCCATTGTTGCACACAAAAGTGCCAGAAGCCAAGCCAATTATTGAGCTCGTAAATGGCACCCTCACTTGTAACTCTAGATGAGTACCACCAAAACCGAATGGTAGCATATCGAAGGTCAACTTCCTCTAAAGACGTAGCATTCTTGTAATCATAACAAAGGGTTTTGTGTTGATCATGGAACTCAAGAATGATCAGCTACTTGGTATGTCTCTCGAAAGACTGAGTTCAACGAAAAAATTAGGTTTGTTTTTTGTCAACCATCTTGAGTCTAGGATCTTCGATCCCATAAATAATGCAAACAACATTCCAATTTGCTTGTGCACCATCCACCATGAACCCCTTGAAAACATGTGTACCCAACCCTTTCCTCTCAACAATTGCATTCAACTTCTTCCACATAATGCATTGAGCTTTTATGTCCTTGGATTACATGTCATGTACTACAATTGTCATGACCTTACAATAGACCAGGTCATAAACATGATAGGCCATGGTCATTCATCCTTGAACATGTTTTACATAATCGAACATCATCCATGCATTTTACAGATCATCACCCGGATGCATTTGTCGAACCAAATCAAATCTGGACGCAGCTCCATTGACGAACATCTTGAACAAATAAACCTTTTGCCTAACTTGTTGACTAGGAAAACAATTGTCCTAAATATAGTCATAACTAGATAGTGCTTTCAATTTGAGGATACAATCAAGGGAGCCCAAGTTATTGGGACAATGTTTCATTGAAGCAATTAGATTGCATATGTTAAAATAGCACAAAGGAATGAACATAATACATTCTACAACTACGAGTTTGTAAATAGGTGGGTGAAGAGTCATAAAACTTACATCTAATGGTATAGACTAGGGATTTCACGAGACATTATCTAACTATCAATAGTTGGGAACAATTGCCACTCCAACTAACTTCATTGCGCATAAAAGAATGTTGAAACAGAGGACAAAAATCATTTTGACAACACAAATGTCCAAGGCATTTCATCATTTTAAAGCCCAATCCAAACACATTATTAATGTTATTAGTCTACAACTTGCACCAAGCATGACCAATGTACTTTCTGTCCATACCTTGTAATTGCCTGGAATGTCCCAACAAATGATGCACAAAAAGAAGTTCAAATAAAATATCACTATTGAATTTTGTGGCAAGATAATTCACAAACTCAATTTTGATGGCATTGTAGTCAAGGGACTTTAATTCAAAAGAAACATGCAAGATCAAAGACATTGCTTTCAAAGAATAGACAATGCTAGTGAAAGGAACCGGTTGTGACACATCTAAATGAAAAGGTTATTTTTTAGTAGGTCGAGAATTCACGCACAGAAGGACAACCACATTAGGAAGGGATGGGTTGTTTACATCAAAAAAATCACAAAGGCCGATAAATGATGACTACGTCATCAAGACAAAAAAGTTTGAATAATGGGAAACTAGATTGGGTTATGCCTTCATCACGACGCCTTCCGCAACAATGTTTACCATTAATGTAGTTGTTCCCGGTGTCAAAACAATATCCTAAGAATTATTGAGCGCATGCTTGCTAACGATCCAATACTTGCCATTGGTGACCGTCCAAAACATCCTTTCAGAGCACATCAGGAATTTGATAAATAAAACTTAACACAATGTTGTTTTCGGCATAAGAATCATCCTCAAAAACATGCACATATCCCTATTGGAACACAAACATTGCATAGAAAATATTTTCGATCACTTGGATAACTCAAAAATCAAAGACCAAGATGGTAAGATTTGGCTTTCCTATAGCATGGAAAGTAGCCATCAAGATTAAAAAAGAAGGTAAACACTAAGAAAAATCTCACAACAATATCATAGTAATAACACAGGAAACACCATTGCATCAAGAACTCAAATTGAGAAATAGATGAGGAATTGGAGCTAAAGAATTCAACACTTGATACAGAAGGATGAAAGTATATTATCAATAATATGAATCAATGAGAAATAATAGTGCACAAAAGGTTATTTCACATCATGAGAAAGAAAGCAAAAGGATTACAAAAAACTAAATTGGAGAATGAATATAATTTTCCTTTCACATAAAATCTCATTGATATAGTTGACAATGCAACAACAAGAATAGTATTGGCGGCAAAAAAAAAAAAACAATACCTTACATAGTGCATTAAAAAATATTAACAACAATCCCAACATTGGACATAGTGTGACATTGAAAAAACACATAAATGTGTAAGGGAAATAATGAACCTAACGATAGTAATGGAATTAGAGTATTAGGGGTGATGTTCATTCAAGGAAGGACCTAATTCTAGGAATTCATAGCAAATATGACGTGGGGTTGCTCTAATAAGCCCCAAACAATAACATTGGAGTACATCATCGCATTTCAATCTGTCTTGGGATACTCCAAATGACTAATTCCCAATTGGAGATATGTGGTGAAAAGTATGATTTGAACAATAATATGAATGATATGGAGAAAAAAAAACTATGATGTCCCTACCTAGAAGAGCTCAATAAAGTGGGGCCAATTAAAAAGCCAAAGAAATGGTGGTGGGCATTCATTAACACAAACCAGATGATGGCCACAATAAACCATTGTCCCAGGAACACTTTCAATTTGAATCGTGCAATCCCATTGGTGAAAGCATTGAAATGGTCCCAAGGGGAAAAAAATCCAAGGGGACTATAGGGAACATAAAAAAACACATAGAAAGTAGCAACACAAGGCTTGAATATAAATAACATAATTTAACATTTATTACAAATTAGTGAACCAAAAAAAACATGTGGCTTTAAAAACATCAAGAGCATCCCAATCCAAATGATATGATAGCGTACATGAGCACATTGTTAGGCCAAAAATAATTGAATGTTCATGGCCAAATTTTTATCTGTCCAATTTTACCACAAATTAAATAAATATGTTCAAAGTGATAGAATGCAAAAAAAATTGAAACTTATGAGAAATCCTATGATATGAACCATGTCTAATGACATCTTTAATTCTCCCACCATTTGCAAACAACGATCCCATCAAGGACGTCCCAATTTTTAGTAACCCAATGTAAGTAAATTTGAACCTAAGAAAATATTGGTGGAAACCTTAGAAAAGTTGTGTGTCGTAATCTATTTATTTTTTGTAAAAACGTATGAGAAATCCTATGATTGGTATTTTTTTTGGGATCAAATCATTAATGGAACAAAAAGAAATGATAAACCAATTTCTTATAATGTAATAATTACATGAACACGTGTGTAGGAAAAATAAGAATCGCCACATGAATCATAACCCACCCAAACACAAATTCTTAAATATTATAACGGTTCAGTTATATAACCTAATTTAAGAAAAGCTTTGAACATGTTTACCAAATTTTATAAACATTACCACATTATCAAACTAGCCTTCACTACCATTATTTTATGAATTATTAACATGGCGTCTTGGGTATACATTGTATTTTATTGCAATAGATTAAAGGTGCAAAGTGTAATATGCATATCAAAATAGGTGGAAGAGAATAGTTAAACCAAAAGGTAATAGTAAAAGCACTTAAGCCATGCATAATATGTCAAATCAACGGTGATTGCGTAGTGGAGACAAATCATGCGAAATGCTACTATCAAAATATTATTTAATGATAGAGAATATGGCGACCATAATGAAAAAGGCATTGATAACCTGTCGCAACCCCACTTTGAGGAAAGTGTGAGGTCGCCACTCACACTCCCGAAAATGGGACTTGGGAATCCTCCGAGACTCCCAAAAACTCAGAACGCAATTGTAGGGGTCAAAACACCTTGCATTGAGGTGTTCGTTATACCATTGGAAAGGTCTTGGAGTGTAGATGTCCAAAATGGCCTCGTTTGAGCCATTTGGACATTTGTAGCATAAGTTATGGTTGAAAGAAGGGCCAGGAGTCAAACCGGCAGTTTGACTCCCGACCACTAAAAGTCAGGAATCGACCCGATTCCAGGCTGTGCAGGTGGAGTGCGACACATTGTTGAAAAGCTCTCAAGGAGAGCTACAAGTTTGCTTTAGACCTCGTCCCAATCAGAGGTTGGAGCGAGAAGTTATGAATGCCCAAAATCTCGGGAGTCCAAATAAGGACATTTTCGGGACTCCACTTTGGGAGTCCCGGGAAAAAGTGCCATTCGGATGTAAGTGCGGCAGAGAGTTACAGAGAATATTATATGGGGGAAGGTGGTGACTTCCCCCGAGTCTGGGCCGTGGTGAGTCAAGTGAATCCAAAGTTGCCCGTGGCTTGTCCTAGCACCAAGGGTGCTTTAGAATGTGAACTAACCAACTTAATTATTGGTTGGTTTTGGATGCATGACCGAGTAACTAAATAGTTTGTCCCTCTTCCTAATCTAATCTCGGAGCTGTCAGCATGCCCCTCGTACCCCCCTTTTAGTGCTGGAAGCTGGGAGCGGCACTAAGTTCCAACTACTTCCGCTCTTTAACATAGTTGGACCCCTTTGGGCCCAACCAGGAACTTGGGAGTGCGTCATAACCCATTGTTGACATTATCAAATTCCAAGATGCCAAATAAGAAGTTGTCAAATGCCAAGATTGACAAGTTTTATTTTGCAATATAATTATATATTGTACAAATAACACCTAACAAGTTGAGGGCCAATTAAAAAGATGGCAATGAAATTATATTTGATTCACTAAATTGCAGTAACCATATTGTAAATGATACTTTTCTGCAAGCACACATAAACCAAAAAAGAAATGTACCAGCAAGTAAAATATTTTGTAGAAAGTGGCAACAAGACATTTCATGTAGAGGATTATTTTTGCAGATAGGTTAACTTAAATTAGGTACAAGACAATATAGTACAAAAGGGAAGGGGAAGAAATGATGCGTAATAGAATTATATATTGTACAAATATCACCCAGTAAGTTTAGGGCTGATTAAAAAGATGGAAATGAAATTATATTTGATATGCTAAATATCAACAACCTTAATATAAAAGATGCTTTTATGCAAGGACATTTAAACAAGAAAAAAATGTAATGGCAAGAAAAACATTTTAAAAAATGTGCAGATAAGACATTTCAAGGAAAGTGATTCTTGTAGTTAGGTTAACTTTAAATAGGTACAAGATAATATAGTACAAAAGGGAAGGGCAATGTGTGTATGAAAGTAATTATAGACAATGAAATAAAGAATAACATAATTATACACCGTACATAAACCAATGGGCATAATAAAGGCCATGAAAGATGGTTACAAAATTGTATATGATTCATTAAAGAACAAATCCCTTAATATCATGGGTATTATGCATAGTTACTATTGGTGCCGAAATATAAATACGGCACAACAGTCATGGCAGGATCATACAGATTACCAAATATGAGTACATATAATCATAATGAATCATAGAGATGTTTATTAAAACATTATATATGTGCTTCATAAATAGGTGTGTATCATACATATATCATGTGAAAGAACTATGCAGGTGAATTTGGATAATTAGCTATATTTATTTCTATGCAGGAGATTAAAGTGAGCCTAAACATGGAAATATTTGAAAATAACATGTGTGTAAACATGTGTGCACATTTTGAAAACTAGCCCCATTGATATGTGAAGCATTTGCAAAAATGGAAAACAAGGTTCATATATTATAAAAATCATACATACCATTTGAACCATATGTACAAATTTTAACATTTGCAATATATATACAACAAGTATATGAATGATATGTAGATTTGTACAATAAGTATTTCCAATATTGATGTGCCATATGAAGGTGCCACATGTATTTACATATGTATTGGCGATTTAGATGTAGAATAACATGTGTACTCCATACATTGATAATCATGTGCAGGGGCTAGGTATCTAGATTTGTATGTAGTTATGTGCACCATGGACATGTATGGCACAAGTGTCATGCATGTGATTGCTACATATGGAAAGCCATATATGTGAGATGTGCCATTCTACTATGTGAAATTCTTATATCGCCTAGGTTGTCCACTTTTATTGAAGCACCATAAGTGTGCTCCAGATATAAAAGTATATTATAAATACATCATATGTATAAACAAAATATATTCCTTTGCATGTGATTTTATGAATCCTTAAAATGTGCATTAGAGCTATCTATATATTTAGACCACATTTGTAAACAAATGTTTAGATTCATGTTTGGAATTCCAATATTCTAGGTCATCACTTATCTTGTATGCACCATACGCACAATATGCAACATATGCAACATATGCAACATATGAACCATTTGCACCACATGTCCTGATGCACCATATGCAGCATATGAACAATATGTATACCATAATATATGTAGGGTATCATATGCACCCATACGTAGCATACACACAATACCCACCTTATGCACCATATGTACATGTCTTGTATGCACCATATGCAGCATATGGACAATATGTACCAACCGGAACATATGTAGTGTATGTATCATATGCACTCAATGTAACATTTGAAACATATGTACCACATGAATATGATTGATGCAATATGTATGTCTTATCCATTTAGATTTAATAATAGAATGTATATTCCATAGAAAAATAAATACCATCCATACATGTTCATGTGATATGTATATGATAGTGTATACATTTGGAAAACTATTGTTTTGCATGTGATTTCAATTTATCTAGGGCATAGAAACTGCAAATATATGATATGATCATTGGGAAATAAAACACATCTTTCAATACATTATATATATATGGATGTGAATCCTTGCTAAATTTCCATGTGTAGGATTTATAAATATGACAAAATATGATGTTTGCATATGAATATCTTACAAATGTACATAGAAATTACATATCCATGGAATATTTCCACAAAATGTAATCAAACATCCATTTGTTGCACAATGGAATATGGTTTAGGTTTAGGGTTTGAATTGGGTAGTATCTTATATATAAATTCACTTAGTCTTCTCGTCTGTCTGTGACGTGACGTTCTGCTACATAATCATTTTTTATGTTTCTGATGCGGAACCGGCCATAGGGAAAAGCATTTTCGTCTGGAACTGGCACCCCCGGGAAACTCGTTTGATTTCTACACAACTGCTTGCATGAGGGGTTCTTTGGGGTCTCGGGGGGGGCGAAGGGGTAGGAATGAACAGCGGCAATTGGGAATTGGGATCAGGTTTTTTTTGTTATTTTACAATGGGGGGGGAGGGGGGGGGAGTAAGGCCCATGGGTCGGGTGGGGTTCAGAAATAAGGGGTCTATGGGGAAGGGCCTTACCCTACACTTAAGTAATTTTTAGGTTTTATAGCATGTAAAGACTTGCAATAAAACTAAATTTCGTCAAGTTGGGAATTGGGATCAAGTTTTTTTTGTTATAAATATTTTTAAAATAAATATA
>Ga0116227_10013242_pt1 | contig 13038 bp, 8 predicted proteins | sample S1TSphgellanicum_FD_89693 | JGI IMG/M metagenome (GOLD analysis project Ga0116227, IMG submission 89693) | Host-associated microbial communities from peat moss isolated from Minnesota, USA - S1T2_Fb - Sphagnum magellanicum MG | ecosystem: Host-associated > Plants > Peat moss > Unclassified...
AAAATTAAAATTAAAAAAAATTTTTGTACCTTTGAAAAAAAAATTTAAAAAAAAACCGATTTTCAACAAAAACATTAGAACAGGGTTCCCCCCCCCCCCCCCCAAAACCTTTATTTTTATTTTATTTTTAAAAATGACAATGGGGTGGATGTTAACATGATAATAATAATATAATTGAGACATATTAAAAATAATGGAATTTTAAACCATAGCCATCAAATATATTTATAATGGAATTTACATTGTATTATTCAACAAATGTTATATCATATAGAATTAAATTGTGTTTAATGAAGTTCTAGTTAATTAAAATTAAGGGAACTTAAGTTTCATTGATAAGAACTTAATGATAAAATGAAACATTCATCCATAATTTGATGGAAGTTACATATATTTTTAGAATGTAAATTCATTTTTTCATCCATACATTAGATGAATGAAAAAAATCATTCATCCATAATGAGGATGATTTCTTACATTCATCCCCAAGTTTGTTTTTAGCTTTACTTGTATAACATTCATTTTGTGGTTAAATTCTTGGGTTTTACTTGCATGTGTATAGAAGAAAAATCATTTTACCATCCCAAGTTCTAACTTTAGGTTGTAGGTTCAAGCTCTAAGCTCAGACAACAACTTGCCTCATAGTGGCACAATGTAAATAGGAATGGTTTGAAAACTTTTGTGAATGTATTTTAAAGGTTATGCACATGGGCACAATTAAAAAATAACAACCCACACCCACCTCCTTGGTGCTTTGCTTTAAAGCAATTGGTGAGTTAATTAACATAATGTGGCAAAATTAGATTGGACTACTAAATTATTTATTTTTAAATCATTTTTACAAGTTAACAAAAAATTATATCACCTAATAAAATGGTGCAATTTACTAGTATGTAATTTTTAAAAACATAAATTTTTACTTTAACATCATTTCAAGTATTTTAAAAACAAATTGAAGTAGTGAAAACATTGGTTACACTATTTAAAAAGTGCTCTTGGGCATTTTGTACTTATTGAATTCATTTCAAACTTAACTAAAGGTCCCTATAATTTATTTTAAATATTTTTGTAAAAATATAATAAACAATTTCAACATTGATTTGACTTGCCCACTTTAAAATGTGAAAAACTAAGTAATGGTTACACTTTCTATTGGTCATTATATTGTTATTGCACCCAAATCATATTAGTCATTAAAGGTGGTTCAAAATTTCTTTTATGACTTTATTTGATATGTAGTTTGTTGAAGGTCCAAAAGGTTGGTTGGTTTAAGTGACATGGTTAATTTGGAGGCATCAATTATATATTTTTTCTAACATGTGATGTCCTTGGAATGAATTTTGGCAAGAATCTATTACTTTGTTGCAATAATGGTTAATTTTTACTTGTCATTTTTAAATTTAGAAGTCAATAGAACAAAGCAAGTCATAAGTTTAATACAAAGTAGGTAAAAAAGCACATACCTTTTTCAACCTCCCTTATACTTAATAATATCAAGTTTGTACTAATTTTTTATTCAAAATATTTTATTATTTGAATAAAACATGGAACTATTGGGGAATTGTTGAAGGTATAGCCTTCAAATCATGTTGTAAAGGAACCTAAGTGGGTCTTCCTTGGCTTTAACATATTTTAGATGTGTTCTTTAGATCAATTAAAAGATGCAACGGAGTTATTTACCCCTTCAAATTAGGGCTAAAATTCAAGGTACATCATGTTCATTGAATATGGACCACAACTTATATCCATCTAAGAATGTCAAAGAACTAATAAATGTTGATTACATAGTTGTCCAAAATGAATAAATTATGACCTTTAAAATAATCTATCTAGTTTTCATGTTGATTTGATTTTGGTATTGATAATAGAATGATTGGAAATGGATTATATTAAGTCTACATGGAAAGACTAGGATAATTTTTAAACAATTGTGCACATCTTCACAAGCATATTGCAAAAAGTGAAAAAAAATTCTTAGAAAGATTAATTTTGTTGAAATGCAAAACACACTTGAGGAAGAATTAATGGTCTTCACAAGGAACATCAAACACTCCAATGTTAAACCAATCCATGCTTGTATTGGCATCTTCAAATGGTGAAAGAAGGCATATTGTTTCACCTCTTACTAAACTAATCCCTTTCATCACTAAATTTTCTACTTTGTCCTTCAATGGTATTTGTCATGGTAGGTCTAGCTGATACAATTAATCCTTTTGCCACTAGTATTAATTGTTCATATCTAGTTATTGAACTAAAAGGGTTTGTCTTTTTCCAACATTCCCAAAGGCCTAGATTTTTGGTCTTGTATAAGAGTTTTTTAATTACTCCCCTCTAAGCTATTCTTGCATCTTGTAATCTATTATCACTACTACAAAATGCAGCTGCAATTTATTAGTTTCTCTTCAATGCATCAATGAATTTATTGGATCCCCACTAGGCCCTATTCATTAGGATTAATGAATTTGTTCAAAATCCAATGAAATCATTTGGTGTACATGGATGCATTTTGTTGTAGTATATCTACTAATTTCCTTTTGCTCTTATCCAACATGAGCCTTGAATTTGGTAATTTTCCACCCTGCACTCTTTTTTATTTTATCATTATTAATAATTGGGTTTTGGTAAAATAGGGAATTTTTTTTATTTAATAAGATCTTGAAATGGTTGATATTCCAAGTTTTATGGCTCGGTGCTTCATCACATAGTCACCATACAGGGATGTCTAGACCCATAACATATTGCAAAGCATCCACCTTTTAACAAGCACATTTACATTTAGTTGGGTGAACTCCTTGTTTTCTTGGATAGTGACATGATGGTAAGTGGCCATGATTTGTTCTAGTGGTAACAAAGTTGGTAAACATGTTAACACCAATAACCGACAATGATGTTTGGTCAATTATAACGTCTAAATCACAACAATTCAATGTTGGAGACTCCAAACTTTAGTGACTCCATGTAACTTCTCCAATGAACATGTTTTGACAATTTTTGAAATTTACTTGCAAAACAATTCTAGTTATTATCTCCTAGCACATTATTTGGAATATATAGGTAATCTACATACTTCTAGCCAAAGGAATCATTTTTTCTCATTAACTCTTTGGTGATAATGTTTTGGAAACAATCATCTTTTCTTGGCCTAGCAATCATTTCTCATCTTTCCTCCATGCTACATTCATTTAGATTATCATACTAATAGTTCAATAACAAGGTTTTGGTTGTTTCTTGCTATAAAAAAATGAATAAATTTGGGTATGTGACTACACACTCATCATTTATTAAGTTTATACTTTCAAACTAGGCTCTTGACTTCATCATCCGATATTTTCCTAGTTGTTCAGTGAACCCACATGGACTAATCTCCACTAATACGTATAAATAACAAAATCTAAAATTTACTTCATCTAATTCTATTATTTCCTACTCATTAGATTTTCCCACATTCTCTCAATCAACATTAATGAAAATTTTTTTTTCCCTCAGTCATGAGAAAGGGCCCATACATTTCTTTTTCCATTGGATTAAAATTTACCACCTCATCCCACTTCTCATTGCTAAATACAAGCATATCATATGGCAACCATTTTCTAAAAAAAAAAAATCATGGGAAATTGGTATTCTAATTCTTCTTCAAGGTTAATGAACACAAAAGTTAATATTAATATTTTAGTTGTGGTAAGAATTAGTAAGCACATTAATGTTGGTAATCATTTTATGTATTTCAATGATTCAAAAGTGCATATGTTTATTACTCCTCATTCTAGTGACCACACTTTTGTTCCATTATGGACATGCTTTAGTATTTAAACTTGTAATGGAATAGATAATTTTAGGATATGGTTTTGCAAACAAAATCAACACACACTTGGCTAGTACATTACTAAAGATTATGTCAATAATGTGGCCAAGTCCATTTTAAATGGATGTTCTATCTAATTAAATCTTTGGTTTGTTCCATTGAAATCACATCCACCATATTGGAGTAAGATTGTTCTTTTTTATCCTTCCTTACAATTGTGAGTTGAATTTCAATCCAATGCAAAAGTTCATCTAACACATTTCCATTTTCCACATGAATAATTAATGACTCCAATTTGTTTTTCTTACATTATTGGCCATTAATAGTTCTCTTTCTTAATGAGTTGTTTAACAAAGTTCCTTTCCACCAAAATGAAAATGTTAGGATAATTGATGACGTTCATTACTCTTTCCATCATCAATGCCTCCATGGATGGCTTTGTTTTTTCAATTCTATAGGTTCTCATAGTGTATTTATCATCATAATAATCTCCATTGGGTTGAGCATAGTACACAAAACACCAAATTCCAAATCATACTCATACATTTCCACTCAACCCATTTATTGGTTATAATGCCCATAGTGGCATAATGTACTCTCTAGCATGGTCGCCAAATGTTAGTTATTTATTTCTATAGTTTGTTTACCTTCCCAATAAATAGTTGTTGAGTTCTTATCCCTTCCATTCATCTTAGTACCATGTACCCAATGGTTGGAATCAATATTATATCACCTTTCCAATTCATTACAACTATTCATCAATTTTCTTTTCTTCAGTTCTCTCTTTATTGTCTAATGTGTTTCATTCCCATTCTTCTTTAATCTACCACATTTCATTCTTATAGGTCTAAAACATTATTTTACACGCTCAATTACAAAACACACATACATACACACATTGTCTAAGCTTACTATCAAAACTCCATCATTTAACATTGATCGTTTTTTTTTTTTTTTTTGTCTCTCATACATCATCATTATCACAAAAAATGGAAGGGTTCTTATATTACACATGGAACCTTACAAAGTTATGGAATTGTCTACAACATATCTTCCCAAAAGAATGGCAAACCCCTTGTCCTTAGTTCCTCAAGTCTTTTTATACACAATTGTTGGTAGTTGTAGTTGACTACGCAACATAATTGTTTGTCAATTAAGCTAATTAATTTCCACCAATGGTCTAATTTGTCAAATTGTTTATTGGTTGTCTTTAGCAATTTAATTTGTTTATTCCTACCAACCTACTACATTTTGTGACTCAATTTGTTCATTGCGAATTAACTACATATGGAACTTGGCTTGTTCATCAAAGGCTAGCTATAACTTGGCTTGTTTATTATTGGTTGGCTATATTTGAAAATCAACTTACTACTTGTTATAGGATTTTACGATGCAACTTGCCTTTCTATACTATTATCTAATTAATGGAAATAAGCTACCATACACCCATGATTAGGGAATTAACTTGACCACCAATGAAGGCAATGGCATATTTAGAACCATTGTTATCACCAAAAGATTGGATGAAACCACAAAGAGACATGAAATGTTGTGCTACAACTTTGTTGATGGAGTTATCCGTGAGGAAAACGATGTTTGGTTTGTTACAAAACTTAATTTGTTGTCCATTGAAATAATCAACTTGCCCCTAGACTTTGTAATTAAATCTTATAGCTTCAATATTATTGAACTTGAAGAGTAGTTTCAAAGGATCCAGTTTTATAGATTCAATTCATGCAAGAATTTTAATGCAAGATTTATCAATATTTTGCTAAACTATGTCCAACAGGGGAACAAGTTTCAAATTTGAATATATAAGAACATTAGGAATTTTTCAAAAAATTTAAAAACAACAACAAATTATATTTGACATTAATTATAGATGTTAAACAACTTTTGAAGGAATATAAAGATGTGTTTGCATGGAGTTATTAGAATTCAAAGGGTTTCCACCCCAAATTGTTTAACATCAAACTTTAAGCTAGAATATATGTCAATTCCCTTTATTCATGAAGCTAGGTATTAAATGAATAGGAACTACACCATTATTGTCAAAAAGGATTTGGACAAACTGTTGGTAGCAAAATTCATTTAGCCAATAAACAAAGCTACCCGATTATCTTCAATTCTAGGAATATTGAAAAAAAAGAAATTAAGGATCCACATTTATTTTCAAAAGCTCAATTCAATAATGAAAAGGATCCATACTCTCTTCCTTTTATCAAAAACAATTCAGATGCAATAATAGGATGAAATCTATTTTTTTTGGACAAATTTTCAAGCTACCATCAAAATATGATAGCCCTTGAAGACATACAAAACAACTCTTGTTATTGATTAGGGAGCTTTTGTCTAGATCATCATGGCATTTAATATGAAAAATGTTCCACCAACATATCAAAAAAATGTTAATACTACCTTCAAGGAATATTTTGATAACTTCATAAAATTATTTATGGATGATTTTAATCCCTACAATGACATTGAAATACATTTACTCAAGCTCCAACTTTGTTTTAACAAATGTTGAAAGTTTAGTATCAACTTGAATCCAAAAAAATTCATAATTTTAATCTACTTTGGAATCATTTTTTATTATATTGTTTCCAAGGAAAGGAAACTATCAAATCCTAAAAATATTTTTGCAATCGTGGAGATGCCACCACCAAAGAATCCCAAAGACATCCAAGTATTCAATGGAATGGCATAGTTATATTGATGTTTCATCAATAATTTTAGATTTATGATGGCATCAATTGGGTTTAAGGATTAGGGCACTTATTGAGTCTTTTTCAACAACACTACAAGGTGGATATCACTAGCTTCTTTCTAGGATAAAATCCCAAATTTTCCATCACAAGATAGTTTTTAAAAAATAATAGGTAGCTTTCTCTTTCTTGTAGCTTGAGAAGAGAAATATTTTTTCACTTTTACATTTTACAACTTTGTGGCAATAGAACATAGTTTTATTGAATGATTGTTATATTTAATTTATTGAATGGTCTTAGTGTTTTCATGTTTTAATTAAAAAGTACCACTACGATTAAAAGCACAAGAGACACAAAGATAAATGAAGTTTGAAGGGTGTTGATTTCTCAAAGTTTATGAGTATTTTTTCATAGCTTACAAAAATAGATTTGGTAAAAAGCTAGTTGAACTTACATTAAATAAGTTTTATTTGAAATTTTGGAACTCTAAAGACCTCATTTGAAATTTTTAAAAATTCAAAAATGATTTTTTTCACTATCTATTGACTTCATAATCCATTTGGTAGACATATTTTGATTTAGTTTTCTTTTATTTATTCAAATTTCACCCAACATTTTGAAATGGTATTGCAGACGCACCAGAACAATTGACAAATTAAATTGATAGAGATGGACTAACTTTAGTAAAATATCATTCCATCACCTAGGATCTCTTGATGGATTTGAAAAAAACTTTCACTCACCAATGGGTGGTGCAAACATTAACATTCAATATAAAAAACCCATATCCATAGAAAAGGAAATAAAATAAAAGAAGGCATAGAATGGACCTTCCAACTGCAATTAATGACACGAATGACAACATGATATAATTTGACATATCAATATTAGTAGTTGCAAGGACAAAGCCAATTGAACCCAACCATTTTTCGCCAACTATGATCCTTACTTGACCTATTTTGTTACCTTTTAATGCAATGAACAAAAAAGGACCCCATGTTGTAGTTTGTATTAACATTAGTCTATTCTCTTGTTAACATATCATTTCCATTCGAAAGACTGTTGTTTAGACACTAAAGGGAAACATGAAGATACATTAGTGAGGAGGAAATTACAACAAGTAAAAGGGTACACTTACATGGCTAAAAAGTTGCATATTCTAATAAGATGAGTTGCTTTTTACAAATTCCCATCCAATCTATATGTCCATCCCTACTTTTCAAACCACAAACACATTTGTGAATATGTCATGTCAAGTGAATGTTCATTTGCTTTTTAAAAGCTTAAACATTGCATTGAGCTTTTGTTTTCTACCTCCAAAGATGGCAATATCACATAACATCCTAGAAATTGAGGAATTCTTCATTAATAGTTGACCCATTTGGAAAAAAATAAAAGCACACATAGATTCTAAAAGGTGAAGTTGATTTCAATTGAACAATCAAATAAATCATAACAAGAAAACCCTATAGGAAAAATGAAAAGGGACAAAGGAGGGGGGTACATGATAAGGGTATACAAAGTTGTGGGCATAGCTAGAGTTAGATGCAATTGTTATTACATGATGCCAACACACATTGTGGAATTCATGGATTTGCTCTAGTTCATTTTTCCAACCCAAGTATTCTATCTTCCATAGCTTGCTACTTAATACCAACTAGATTCACAAAGAGTTGTATCTAATAACACTAGAAGAAAAGCCTTAGATTATGATTAGGTTATGCAATTACCTTTTAGTTGCAAGCAACATTTTATAACTAAAACTTGTCACCTAAACTAGTCTCAAGCGCAAATTAATTGCAAATAGTGGTGACATCATGATGACATCATCAATCCATGGATGCACATGGAAAATATTTATATGGTTTCAATCAACATAAGAATACTTCATATGTATGACCATTTGTGACTAATTTGCAACTATTTTAGTGGCAACCACTGTTTTGCCACTTAAAATTCCTTAATATTGACACATGGTGACATTTGAATGCATTTTAATTTTAATTTTTGTAATAATTGAAAAATAAAAGATATCCAATCTAAGCCAATGAAGTCATATGATTGGATGGTTTTAGATTGTGACATGTGGCACAATACAAATATTCCACATGGAAAAATAGTTTAAATTTACACCAAATAAATTTAAATTAATATTTAAGTAGGTAAGTAGGTATTTAAATAAGCAAGTAGGTAAGTCAAATTAAAAAGGTTGGTACCTAGTTTGACCTACCCACCTAGGTTGAAGTAGGTACTTACCTACCTACGTAGGTAGATAGGTGAGTAAGTAGGTTAGGAAAGTGAGTAGGGTAGAATGAGTAATAAACATTTTTCATGTTTTTATGTTGGGTTAAACTTTTTCATTCACTCATCCCAAATGGCACAATTTTTTCACTTTGATAGTGTTAAAATACACACCTTTATATAATTTTTAAAATGGGAATGGAAAACAAACAATATGGGATAAGTTTTGAACTTGCAACTTAATTATAAATTAGTTGACAACTAGAAAGTTTTCCCCCATATCTTTTGTTATCATTTTTTGATTTTTAATTGAAATAACTAATTCAATGACCAACTAATTAACTAAATAATTATGTGATTAACAATTAATTTATATCTTTAAAAAAATTATAATAAATAATAAATATTCATTATCATCCATTTAAATTATTAATAACTTATAAATACATAACCAACTAGCTAATTACTTACAAGTTTTTCAATACATAATACATAAATTAATAAATAGATAACCACAATATTAATTTGTTAATAAACATTTACTATGAATTATAAATATTGGTTTTAATTTGGAAATATAAGTTATAATTTATGAATATTATGTTCAATTACAAAGTATGAAATTATTGTAATGAATGCATAATAAATTTAATATTAGTAAAATTATTATAACATATTAATTTTAATGATTAATTATAACTAATAGTTAATAATAACTAAGTTCAATTATACATCATATAATTAATGTATAATATAGTAAATACAATGGTTTAAATAAATTATACATTAATTATAGTAATTACTTTAATTACAATAATTTTATGATAATTACAATATTTTTTATCACTATTAAAGTATTAAGAATTTGTGTAAAAATTTATGTTGTAATAATAATTATTTATTGTAAATATATATTTATAATATATAAACACAATAATTTAGTGTAATTTAGACATTTTATTTACAATAAATGAATTAATTAATCTAATTACAATAAATTATGGATGATTGATGTATCACCACCCTTACATATACCTTAATATGAACCTAATATATGTTAATAATTTTTCAAACTATGCCTAACTAATCCATCAACACACATATATATACCCTAGTGGATGTGGAGTGCATAATGTATACATAAGGCTTATTATACATAATTGTTAATTACCATAACTCGAAACACATAATTTGTTCTACACAAAATTAGTAACATACATAATTTAATGTATACATAAGTGTATACCATATTTTGGGCACTTTTTCAACTAATGGGCCATATGAAGGCCTTCTGAGATGAAAATAGTGTGAAAAATCATCCCATTAGAAGCATGAAAAACCTAGTAATCATAACATAATCATAAAATTTAACAAAAAAAATGTGTGATAATATTTAATCGCAAAAATAATCAAAGTTAGTTGCAATCGACAATAGTCAAATGTAATGCAAATTAATTACTTACACTTTGACCTTTTTCTACTAATGTAATCACTTTAAATATGGTTATGTAAAAAATTGTGCACAAGTCCCTACCCTAGTGAAGGTTTTCATAGCCTTAATTACAATGTCACAATTTTAGACAATATGAACACATGGTCCTTCATACTTCATGTGAAATAACTACACAACTTCTTTACTTGATTCATGTGACTTGAATCCAATAGACACCTAATAGAAACATGTTCAATCCCTTGCACATGAGGAACAAAATGTGAATGATGCATTGGATGTTTCTAAACCTTAACAATAGTAACTATAAAGAGTTTTTTTTTTTGTTGATAACAAGTTCCCCAACTCTTCCTACTTTGGAACAAAAGCAAAGGAGGTTCTTGGAAATGTCTTTCCAACAAGCATTCCATTGCACACATCACAAGGATACAAGAATTATAACAAGAAACACATGATCCATGAGCTTGTAAAAAAAAAAAACCAAAACCAAAACCCAAGCAAGTATGCAACACAAGAATTGCACTATGACATATTGCACTATTACGTTGTAGAGCAGTAAACCCTAAGTTCTTGCCCCACCTTGCCATTTTTGTGTCAATTAAGTGACCATGTGTTAGAATTATTTTAATGACAATTATTGGAACTATATGTACTTCATCTAAACTAGTTTCAATTATCATTCTCATTGGAATTTATAGGGTGTGCATTAACCTTAGGCACTTGAAAAATAATTTAAAAATATATAGCATAGGTATAAGGGACTTGAACATTAGTTGATAATATCACATGTTCAATTAAGTTTTTATGACTCAAAGTTTTGAAAAGTGTAAATTTTTTTAAATTTTGAGTCATATTTTGATTTTTGGAAATGGATGAAAAATAACATCATAGGGCTAATGAGGTTTCTTGGATGAATTAGTGAACATTGTTTAATATTTTCTTTGACAATGATGTTAAGTCATTTTTATGATTCTTTTTATGATCAAAGGTCATTTCCTTGCTATAAATGAACATGTGAATAAATTGTGAACCCTTCATCATTTGTCATGACTTGAATTAAAATTAAAAATTCAAACAAATATATAATACGAACATTCAATACAAACATAAAATTTAAATTGTTTCTAAGATGAATAAATACATGTGGATATTAAACATTTAGGTAATAATAAGGTGCAAAAGTTTTAAAACTCCTTCACATAATACCCCCAAACAATACCATGTTTAAATTTAAATGAAAAATAGAATTGAAAATTAGTGGAGCTGAAATTAGAGAAGTGCAACCAAATGAACAGTGGTAATTCCAAAGTTTTAAAGTTTACTTGTTTTCAAAAATAGGTATGTTGGGAGAAAACCTAGAAATGTATGGGGGTGATTTTTTATTGTCATCAAAGCAATACCCAAGCCATAAGAGTCTGAGAGGGGTTTTTTAAAACACATACTAAATAAGTGAGGTATTCATTCCATTCTTAACCTCATGTACTTTTGGTTGATGGCATTCGCACATTGGCCAATATCGTTATTTTTAATCCCACTTGAATGCACTTGGTTTCATGTGTTGTATTGTTTTGCAAGGTGACCGTGACAGTGATAAAGGAAGGACTTTATCAAGATCAATACCTTGTAGACTTGTTTTTTCCTCTTGTCATTGAAATTTTTGAATGTTTACATCAACAAGCTGATACTTTTTTTCATTGTTATGTTAACATGACATTAGTAGCAAAGGGCTTCAAAGGCCCTTTTCTTTCGGTTTTGCATGCATTTTACAAGTAGAGGGTTTAGTGGTGTTGCAACAATTGTAGGTTGCATCTATTTCGAAATGGGCCATTATTGTTGGCAAAGGTTTTTCTAGGCTAGGTGTTTTTTCTAATGTACATTCCCTTTTTTTTTTTACATGCCTCTTATGATAAGGGGGGGGATTGGGTACATGACTATTCCCCACTCTTCTTACTTGCCTACCCACCTAGTTGAAGGTTTCTATTAGGCTTAGTCATGGCTCCTTTCCTTTTGTTCCTTGTTCTCCCCCTTTGTTGGATGCTTTGTCTTATTAAAGTTTGGTAGGGTTTCATCATTCTCAATCAATTTTAGACCTAATAGGTTAGTTATGAATAACCTAACCTTGGACCCTTGTTGGTAACCATCAAATTTTCAATAACTAATTAGTATCAAGGTCCATAACTATTGATTGGTAAATAAGTTTTTTGATATTCATGGGGAGAAGGTCATCCGCAATTCATTGTTTGAACCTTCATATCCTTATCTACTTATATAATATCCTTGTTTTGTCTGCTTGCGGTGGTGTCTGGTCATCGTTTCCATCCATCCATCCCGTCATCCGTCGTCTTCCGTCCCTTCATCCGTCCCCTCATAAAAAAGATAAAAGTTTCTAAGAAAAACTAAAGCATGAACCAAGTTTAAAGAAACATGGGACTTCACTGTGTCCGAAGGTCACGGGTACCCACTAGAAACTAAATAAATAAATAAATAAAAATAGAAAAAAATGAAGATAGACAAAATAAAAATAGAAAAATAAAAACATGAAACAAAAATATTTTTTTTAAAAAAAAGTAAAAATGAAAAAACTATAAAAAAGGAATGGAAACAAATGAAACAAGGAAAGGGAAATATAGCAAAATAATTTTAAAAGAAAAAAAATTTACAAAAATGAAGAAACCAAATAAAAAGTAAAAAATAAAATAAAAATTAACTTATAGTAATGAAGAAAAACCCTACTTGAAAAAGAATGAGGTGTATCTTCTTTCTCCAAACTTCAAACTTGCATCCAAATAAACAAAAATATAAAAGTGAAAAAGAAACACTTTATTTTTATTATACAA
>Ga0116227_10013243_pt1 | contig 13037 bp, 12 predicted proteins | sample S1TSphgellanicum_FD_89693 | JGI IMG/M metagenome (GOLD analysis project Ga0116227, IMG submission 89693) | Host-associated microbial communities from peat moss isolated from Minnesota, USA - S1T2_Fb - Sphagnum magellanicum MG | ecosystem: Host-associated > Plants > Peat moss > Unclassified...
CCAAATCAAGAAATTTCTCAACTTACCCGAGCCCCCCCCTCTTCTACAAAGCACACCACATCGAAAGTCCCAAATCAAGAAATTTCTCAACTTACCCGAGCCCCCCTCTCTTACAAAGCACACCACAGGGAACAAGCAGTGACTGGAAAAAATTTCCAAACACTGCCCGGACAGATAGACACCACTATTGCTTATATATATATATATGCACCCATAAACCAAGAAAATTTAACATTGACTTAGCACTAGGTGTGAATGATGCTTTAGACTCATCCATGGCACACAAGGAAAAATTGAACATGGGTTTAATTCACCCTTAAACAATAATGTTCTGGGGATGACCCCCATCCAACACCAACCAACCATGACAAGTTGGAGGTGATGAATGGGTATTAACTTTCATCCTAGTCCTGAGACCTTTAGATGCATGAACTGACCATTAGATTTTTGCTTCTTCCAAGAGAATCCAGCGAGTAAACCAAAATTTATCGGTCCGGAAGAAGAGAATCCGGCGACTAAAATAAAATCCATCGGTCCGTAAAATGAAGGGAAGGGAAGGGCCTCCGGGGAAGAGTATCTTTATTCGATATACGTCGTCACCCGTCCATGCTCCGGGTGGCTTATTACAGTCTACCGAGAGTCCGAAAAGAAACCCACGGGATCGGAGAGATATTACGATATTACCGGCTCTTTATCTAGAGGTTTGAAGATTTACACGACGGACGCTCCTGCCTGACTACCTTGCGAAGACAGAGGAACAAGAAGAAGATGAAGAACGGAATCGCTCCGTTGTTGCAACAAATTTGTTGCAAAAATTTGCACATGGGTGGGTGCTGCAAACTCGATGCAGCGGCAGTTGTAAAAATCTGACAAAGATTGGCTTCTCGTATCGTGCAAGAGCTTGTGTGGATGAAGGCTTTGTTGGTTTGTTTGTCTTTTTTTGGTTGAAAATTTCTTGGGGTTCTGGGGGAAAAAAAAGAAAAAAGACAAAGAAGAAATGTCCGGCTTTGATGCCCATGGCAGTGGACTTTTCTTCTTCTGTCGTCGTAGCGAGTTTTGCTCACGGAAAGCTGGATTGCTCGGAATTTTGAATCTGCTGTAAGTAGAGATTATGGCTGCTTCGCCTGGATCGCCGCGACTTCGAGAAGACCGTGGAGATTAGGGGAGGGAAATGTTCTTCTCCTCGTCTCAGAGAGACTGTGATGGAGGAGTAGAGTGAGGAGATGGGGCGTGAGATTTGTTTGAGGAATCGGAGGTTTTGAATGTGGGATACGAGAGAGGGAAGGGACAACGAGGAGGAAGAGTTGGCGGTAGGTTTTGCTCCTGGTCGGGATGGAAGCTTTGCATGTAGGAGGTGGGCGACCGCGACCTTCGTCGCATTCCCAGCAGCCATCAGCTTACTCTTCTCAAGCGGCGTCGTCTCTTGTATCCGCTGCTCCCGCATCGGCTTCTGCTTCAGATGGTGACGGCAGTGGCGGACCTGAGGTTCGAGGTTTGGATATAAACTTGGGCGCGTTGTGCGATCACGTCCAATTGGAAGGATGGAAGTCACGAGCGTTTTCCGACATTGTTGTGAAGGCAATGGGGCATACATTCCATCTTCATCGCTTGCTTCTCTCTCGTAGCTCCTATTTCAGGTCAAAAAACTTTTTTGCCGGAAGTGAGAGCAATTTCATTTCTGACTGCAGCAGGAAAGCAAACATCTCAAACAAACAACATCAGTAGTCAGGAAATTTGCATTGGTCGGCAACTTTTGTTTCAGGGTTCATGATTGTCAGACATCAGACTTGTGCATTGATCTTTTGCTTTGGGAAATGCTTGAATTGTACAATTTGAAATTCAACAATCAGCTGGGAACTATTTTTAGGGTTTTGCTATTGATGGTATCTAATTTGCATGATCATCCTGACTCGATGATGCCTCTCTTTGATTCTCTTGGCGGGTGGTCAGAGAAGGAGTAGACAGCAGGTGGGCTTCATTGCTAAATCTTCTGTGGCATTCAATCATGTTGTGAGACATTGAATGCAGGAACATGCTGCAGGGACCATGGAAGGAGGCTGGTGCCCATGAAGTGACACTGCAAATTGATGATGAGAATGTGAATGGGGATGCAGTTGCTACAGCATTGGCATACTTGTATGGGCATTATCCTAAGCTGGATGACAGCAATGCCTTTCGAGTCCTTGCTGCTGGCTCTTTCTTGGATCTGCAGGTACTGTTGCTTATCTCTGTGTTTGTTTTCCTGCTTCTTTGTTTGTTCCTCTCTCTCTCTCTCTCTCTCACTAGGCTTCTTAATCCATCAAACTGGATGGTTCTGTGTCTATGTTCACAGGCTGGCAAGCAAGATTTTTGTGAAAAGGATTCCTCTCTTTCTGGTTTCAGATCCACTTGAGCTTGTAGTTCTAATTTGGCATTGTCAAGCAGTACTGCCTTTTGATATCTTTTTGTCAGAGGCAAGGTTGGTGAGTATCAAAGAGCCCACTCTAAGCAGTAGCATACTTCTGCTTTATCTGTGCTCTATGAGAATGAGCAGAGAGTAAGCCCACCTTATTGTCCAGTTCTGCCTTTATCTCCACCACCATGGCAATGCCTCCTATGCAGTATCACCTGGTTTGTGTGACATTACAGTGCCATGGAGGTTAAGATGGAATTGACTCTTGCAGGATTTATGTGCACTTTGTACAAATTTCATCATCTCCGAGCTGTGGACAGAAAATTTTCTTGCTTACCAGGTACCATTTCACTAGATTGTGTTTGTTTGCTTACTGTTGCAGATTCATGAGTGGATGACTTCAACTTTCAGGCAGTTCTGTGATTCTTGGTCTTAGATAGCAACAATTGTCATATGTGGGGCCCAACAATTGGGGCTTTGTATATTGATATACCTTGATGATTTTGCCTTTCTTCTGCTTTCTGTCACTAAGCTCATGGACTGACAGTGTCACACAATCCATGCTTCTCGAGATGCAGGCATTTGCTGAGAGCCAAGATTATGGAGTACATGGAGAACGTGTTCGCAAGGCCTGCTGGGGCTATCTCTGCCGAGGTGGTGCAGTTGAGCTTCGAGAGGTATGCCTTACCCTATTTGTCAACATACTAGGGTTCTTCTGGTGATGGATACCACCAATCCCAACCAATGAAGCTTTGTTAGTGTGTGCTTCTTTAAAATCATGGATACAACTTGAGTTGACAGGGCTGCATGAATTTTTTTGCTTTGCAGATTCTGCCAAAGCTTTCAACACAAACATTGAGCCTTCTTCTGACTTCAGATGAGCTTTGGGTTCCAAGTGAAGAGAAAAGGTTTGACTCCACTATTCTCTCTTATGGTGGCTTCTACACTTTTTAATTGCAGGTACTGGTCAGAGCATTTAACTGCAAGGACTTTAGTTTGTTTCTTGAACTCATGCAAAGAAACACATGGTTTGGAGATGATTGGAGGGAACAAGAGGATGAGATGGATGGGTGCTAATGTGGAGACTTGAATTTATTATTCTGAGAGTCCAAAACACTAGGAATGGAGAGAAAGATGGTTTGTAAGTATGTAAATGTTGACATCTGAAATGGAGGACTGAGATGAACATGAACTTTTTTGACATGGCAGGTTTGAGCTTGCCTTGAGTGTGTTGTTGGCTCGAGGTGTGGTACTGGAGATGCCTCAGCTCTCAAGCTCACTTTCACCTGACACTTCTGCTATGGACAGTGATGGGACTCCTACTGTGCCACACAAAAGTCAACAAGCTGAGGAGATTCTTGAGAAATCTAGCTCCAGGTCAGCATGATCAGTTGAGGTTCATGGGCTTGCCCTGTTATTTTTGGACAGCAAGACTTGCTGTTCTGGTTCCAATATGTGCTTCAGATGTGTGATATTGCTTCTGATATCAAGTTTTTGTTTCAGGTGTAATTCAGATGATTTGTCGAGACAGGTGGCTGTTGACAGGGTGACACTGACAGAAAGTGATGAAGTCATTAAAACCATGCGTGGAATCCTCATGGAACTTATGGAAACAGTAGTTGAAAATACGTCTGCAAATCATTCTTGCCTTTCAACCTCCAAGAGTCCAGAATCTAGTGCCCTCCACCATCTGGAACAAGGTCTTGGAGGAGTATCTAGGGTTACATATGACCAAGTTATACATCCACTGGTTGGGAAACCCTTGAGGGGAGTGGATTCCACACAATCAATTATTGAGATCCGTAAGAATGGAGAGGCCTGCACAAGTGAGGATACCTGTCCTACTCCGGAGCAAGTGGGTTTCGAGGGTGTTGAATTGGGGTTCTGTGAGCATTTTACATATGAGGAGGCATGGCGTCCTCCACGGGCTGGGGATCAGCTGAGTCAGGGATGTTGCTCATTATCACATACTTCAGCATCCTCAACATGTGCTAAAATACTGCAGGACCAGTGGTCAAGGTACCTCTTTGGATAACTTCTTGATTTCTGCTATTTGGATGGGTATGTCATTTGTTCTATTCACAATTGAAAGTAACTTCAGGTCATTGACAGAAGCCTTTCCTCTGAAATTATGTGTGCAACACCATGGAGACATGTGAAACTTCTGTACCAGCTTGGTAAATGCTAAATGCTGTCATTCAGCAGTGATGGAGTTTGGATTTGTTATATAGCTCACTCTTGTGGTCAAGTGTTGTGCTCACAAACAAACACAGGGTTCTCCCACTGACTTAAGAAAAGTTTTCTGACATGCTGCTGCACAATGGTGTTAATTCATCATGTACCTCTAGAGATAGTGCATGCCCATCACTGTCATGGGGTGGACGGGTGGTGGAGAGGAGGTTGAAGAAAGCATGTCCCAATACAAGGGACTGGTGCAACACAGAGGACTGGGAGGCTTTTCTGGGGATATTTGAAAGAGGAGGAGTACTCTACTGTCACATGGCTTTCGAGGACTTGCTATATATGCGTGGCCGGCTCGAAGAGCTTGGATTTCCATGCAAATCAGTTGCTGACAGCCTCTGGTTGCAGGTAACCCTCGTCCAGTATTTTTTTTCCAGACTCATTTTGGATGACCAACATGTTACCATGCATAGAGTATGATTTCATCCCTCACTCTGATGAGACAGCTTCCACTTTAATATCCTAATCATCTGACTCATTTCAAAAAAGAAAATCTCTATCTATTTCTCTTTCTTCTTCTCTCATCTGCTTGTGTACAATTGTGGCTGGCAGACACTCCTACGGCAACAAGTACTGACAATAGCTGCAGACACCTGCAAGAACTGTAGTCTTATCTATGTAAACTGCAGTTGCCGGCAATTCAATCCTAGTTATTCGCATGGGAGGATTCCGGGTGTGCACTATCGTGATGAGAGCCAGGACCGAACTGCTGGGCCTGCATTGACTGGCAGTTACTCTGGTCCAGAGGGGCTTGGTGGAGCAGGTGCCAACATGCAGTCCCCTGGGCGGGTTCATGCTCGCAATGCAATGGATGGCCTTGCAGGAATTGGGCGAGGAACAACTTTTGGACCTGCTGGTGTTTGGCCTGCCCCCAGATTCCTCTATATCCCTGCCTTAGGAGCTTATGGTGGAAGGGGTGGAACTCAGCAGAGTGGTGTAGGTAGCAACCAATTAGATGGACGGTCAGATCTTTCAGAGACAGACTTGCCTGCTCACAGCAGAATGGATAGTCTCACTGCAGCTGCCAGCTTAAGCCAAGGGGGCCCTGGTGTTGGAAATGGTGGGGCTCCTGGCCAATCAGACCTCACAGGGAGAGTGGAAGAGGAGTCACCTCTTTCTGCTAAGCCTGCTGGTTTGGAACCATCCTGCAACATTGTACTTCAGAAAAGTGTTCCTCAGGAATCTAATGTTGTGCGTGACTGGGAGGGTTGTGAAGGAGCATCCATCCAGTTGGATCTACATACTCCATTACGCAGCTTTCCTCCATTTCGTTTTGGGTATGCATCTTCAGGAAATCTTCTCTGGTTACCTTTCCTGAAGTGGGCTTGTTTCACAATACAGGGCCTCTACTCTTTATTTACCAAAGCCTCCCTGTGCAGCATGTTTTAATGAAGGAATTGTCAATAATATTGAGCTCTGATGAAGTATGATCTATGTTGGTCTAATATACCTTTGTGCTTGAAAAGGGTTGAATTTGATGATGTACATCGGCTTGGAGATGGCCAGTCAAAGCACTCTCCTGAAGCTTTCTATGCAGGGTCTCTGTGGAAGGTTGGAGCTCAATCCATAACTTCCAACTGATTTTCATGGTCATTGTTGAAATGTTTCCATCTGTGATTTGATTATGAAGCAAGATTTATGCGATTGATTTTCCTTTGTGAAATGCTGTACCTGAAACTTCACAAGTCAAATCAACTAAGCAAGGTAGAGGAATCTGGTGACATTATGATCAATTACCCAAAAAGTAATTCTCAAGATAAAAAGGAGAACTTGAGTTTTTAAACCAGACAGGCAACTGTCTGATCATATGACTGGGGCTGGTTTCTGTGGATAGGTGAGTGTGCAAGCTTTCAATGATGAAGATCCACGAGGTCGGCGCACCCTTGGTATTCTACCTTCCATCACATATCTGCTCAACTGCTGTGAATCTTGTGATAGGCATTGGATGTCAAGCACCTCACTTCCAATGGTTTATAGAGTATGTCTGGGTTTGTCGACAAGGCACAAGTAAAGATTTGCAGAGTTCCAACCAGCCCGACCTTGCAAAATTTAATGGTGTCATAGCATGTGATGATTTCTATTGCCAGAGGTACTGAAATGTGAATTGTCAAACTAACACAGCACTGTGACTTGGAGGGGATTGACCACACTCAATTTTGTTGTGTTTCATTTGGTTCTGTTTTGGCCAGAAACTGACATTTTGGTTACATTCGGAGTGTTAATGTGAAGATTTTTCTTTGCATCTCATATGTTTTTTGTCCAGCATCTAACCTGCATGTGCTGCATCCAAGTAGTAACAAATGGTGTGCTTGAGGTGTATTCTGGGTGCTAGAGGCCCCAATCACTACCCTTCATGTAGTCCTCTCTGTGCCTTATAGCTGCTTGTTGTACAGGGGCCTGCTAATACGAAATGAAGCTTACCCACACAAACTTGTTGCAGCTTGAATGAGGATACTTATTGGCTTTTTCCTAGGTCTCTTGAGTGGTAGCCAACACTATAACAGAGTCTTCCCATTGCTTCTGGAAATGTGACAGAGACTCAGGATACAGATTTTAGTATAATTGTTTCCCTGAAATTTTGAGCAGGTTTATTGTAAATTTATCTTCACCCACCCTCATTAGCTGATGAAATCAGTGGGGATTAATGGCAGCTAGTTATTGCCATTCATGATGAAGGTGATGCTTCTTGACTGACACTCACAAGGTTACGGCTGCACTCATAGGTTTCATTTTGTTGGTTGATTTATGCATCAAGGATTGCTCACATGATTTCACCATCTTTATATGCAGGTTTGTTCTTACATCGTCGCAAAGCAGAAGATGTTGGACCTCACAGGAAGGTATGTCCTGTGGGTAGTAATATATTGCAGTAGTTGTCTTGTGTTAGTCTGGATGCAAATGCAAAGAGGCTTTGTACTATTTGCATTCAGCACCAAAAGAACGGATTTTTGGAACAGTGATTTCATAAGCAACACCAGAGGTTAAATCAAACCTCAAATCCTAACAGTTCCATTTTCTAACAGGTCTCATTCTATGTGGACACCAGAGAAAAAGTCACTGCACGCTACCAAGTCAGTCATCTCCACCTTTCCTCATGATGGTTGTTAAGGCTCACTGATTAATCTTCTACAAGAACCCAAGGGTTTTTGATCCATAAAAAAATGTTCTTGATCAATGCTGTCAAAACCATTAGGGGAAGCTGCTCCAGAAAAAAGTCAGTAAAGCTTGTTCAGCAGAATAGAAGGGAACTTTATAGATGAACTTGAATGATGTATATATTTAAAAGGAGAGGTTGCAGCTACTTTTGGCATTTGTCTTCCTCAAATGCTCCTGTGGGCCTTGTGCATTGACTTGCAGTTGATATGTCCGGCAAAGCGGGAAGTTCTCATACTTGGCAGCCCCAAACAGGCAGGTACTCTTCTGCCCAAAGCTCCTAAAGGATGGGGATGGCGTACTGCATTTCTGTTTGATGAGCTGCCAAACCTTCTACAGGGAGTGTCACTCCGAGTGGCTGCTGTTGTGCAATTAGTCTAAGCTGTTTCATGTGTGCTTAAATGGAGTACCAACCTAAGAGTGACCTGCCACCTTTAAAGTCTATAGATAGAGTTGAGCACAAACAATATAGCCTATGGGAGGGGGCAGGGGAGGGGCCACTATTGCACTAATGAAATGATTGACTGTGGATTTTCCCTCTGACCTTTATCTCCTGTGTCTAAACATAGGGAACTTGGTCTGTCAGAACCCCATCAGCAGAGTTATATTAGTGTGTAGTCATTAGCAAGAATCATTAAGCTGATTTCATTGTGCTGGCAAGGCCACACACCTATACAGGTTCACATAAGGGAGAAGAGTATAGACCAACCTGTGTACTTCTATCCACACTTCAAATGTTAAATGCATAGGAGCTAAGTACATCACAAATCAGATGCAAAAAACTGGAATTGTTGCTTACACAGTGCATTTTGCTCATATATTTTGTAGGACTCACAACAACTAGTATGTTGTTAAATCAATTATTATGGTGGATTTGATTGTTGCTTCATGAGCATGGAACTAATATAGGCATCAAAATTCAAGCTAAATATGGGGATTTAGGAGCTTGATTCATTTTTTTGAGGGCTCTTTGTCATTTATAATACTTCACTCTCTTACTATGATCAATTCCTGGTAGTGTGTCACTCTGAACAATTCTTGTACAAGCATTCTCCAAACTTGTAGTATGGTGTAGAAGATAAGAAGAGCACAAGAAAGGTACTCCATATCCACATCTAGACACAAACTGAGCACTAAGATTTGCATCAGATATCAAGTTGTTGAGATGCAAGATGGTCACATGCACAAATAGCCAAATTCAGTAGTTGTCTCACAGGAACAAACAGTGAACATTCTCGAAAATGTGGGACCAACAGAAGACTACATTGTTCCATAGTGTCTCCCTTACAGGAAGAGCAAGCCAACAAAAAGCAATCTTTTATCTTTTGACAATGATGAGCGCTACATGTTAACAAGCTCCACATTTGGGGAGGAGAGACTAAGGGGAAGAAGAATCCAAGCCTCTATAGCAAACAATCCTCATTCTATATCAGATTAAAGAAAAGCTTACAATTTATGACACTTTACTGAGTCTGTGTTCCAAGTCACCAGATTGTGCTCCAGATGTTGCAAATCGCTCCAGAAATGGTTAGCGATGAAGGAGAAGTAGCTCATCTCAGACCACTGTCATAATCCATGTGCAAACTCAAATAAAAAAACACTAGCTTTTTTTGGGACTTTTTCTCTGTTGATTTCACAACTTAACATATAATGATCCAAAGAAAATAGAAAGAAGCTGGCAATTACAAAAACTCTCTTGCTCTGGACCTCAAGTTGTTCACCACTAAATTTCTGGCTGCCAAACTGCATCAAACCCAGCTCAAGAATACCCAGCAAAAAAAAACCTTCACAAATTGCACAGAATATTTCTGGCTTCAGGTTTTAAAGAAACATTAGTTCTATGAGAAGACAAAGAAGAAGATGAAGAAGAAGCTCTCATCATCTTCATCGTGACCAAGAAGAAGTTCTCATCTCTTCATCAAGGTCAAGAAGTTCTCATCTTCATCAAGGCCAAGAAGAAGAGGCTCTCATCTTCATCATCAAGGCCTGGATTGCACAGAATTTGTTTTTTCTTTTGGGTCTGCAGAGACAGTTTCAGGATGACCTGCAATTGGTGTGATCTCACCTTGCCTTTGTTGTTAGACTTTGAAGGGAAGTTTCTTCGGAGTGGTAGAGTGAAGTGGAGCTTTCATCCCTGTAAATGGGGAAGAAAGTCTGCGGTCTGTTGCAGCTGGTGGTGGTAGCACCATTGGAGCAGGAGAAACACAGCTTCCAACGCTCTTTCTTCTTTCATTGTTCACGGTTCCTGTTCCTTTTCCTGTGTGACCTGCTGCTGCTGCCGCTCCATTTGTGAAGCTCAAGCGCCTTGTGCCATGGTTGGGCGTAGGACCCGCAACACTACTAGTAGCAGGAGATGAATGCTCTTGCAAATGCTCATTAGTATCAAAAGCTCGCTCGCTAGCATCCCCATTTCTGCATCTAGGGGTACGAGCTTCTGCTACTGCTGCTGTTGATGATGACGATGATACTCCCTTTTGATCACTGTTGGATTTCTCCAATTTCTCGCCATTCTTCTGCAGCTTCATTCTCTCGCCACTCTTGGGTTTGTCTTTCTCACCACTGGACTGCAACTTCGCTTTCTCTGCACCGTCGGTGACTACCCCTGTCGTTTTGGGCGACAAGCTTTTGGATGCAGGAAGAAGGTTTCGGGTACCGTCACTAACATTCTTTAGTACGTGGTGATCGTCGCGAGCTCCTTGTGCGCGCTCCAACCAGTTCATCACGTAGCCTGGCTTGTCAAGCATTGTGTTGGTGCAATCAGCAGCAGCAGTTGGAGCAGGAGTTCCAGCAGCAGCTTTAGCACCACCCTTGTGTTGTTCCAGCCCATACTTCAAACGGCGAAGAGCAAGCGCATATTCTCTTGCTCTCTCCCTCTTGAGAGCCGCTTCCTGTTTGTACTGCGCACTAGCTTCAATATCTGCAGGACTGCGTGTGTCAGTATCCCACTCCCCGTTGATGTTCAGCTTGTTGTCTGCAGTAGTTGAGAACTCTAGATGCGGATCTGCAGTTTGGGACATGTGTGTTTGTGTGCAGCTTGAGGCTTGTGTTGTTTGTCCCTGCAGCTCTTTCTCTAACCTCCTGTTGTTGTTGCAGTAGACTGCCCCAGCTTGAGACCATACATCTTCCGATGAGTTGCGACGTGATCTGTATCCACGAAAAGCTGCTTGGATAGCCGTAGCTGCCATGGTCTCCTGTTCGACTCCTCCAGACGAAGTTCGCACCCCAGCTGTTGCTGCAGCTGAAGTTTTGGTTCGTGACGAAAGCTTCCGCACAGGTCCTGATCTGTACACATGCTTGAATGCTCCTTTCTTCAAAGCTGCACTGGTGGCGACTCCTGCTGGATTTGGAGTTGACCTCGAACTGGGAGTTGGTGGTGATATTGTTTGCGGCGCAGATCCAGAATTGGGTCTTGGAGGCGTTAGAGGTGAGAAATGCACCAAGGCGAGCTGAGCATGATCCTCAGCAGCGTCTGCTTTGATGCATGCCCGTAGCTGCTGCTGCTTCTCTTCTCTAGTCTGACTTGCATCATCGGACTTGACATCTTCGGAAGACGAAGGCGGCTCGGTGCTGCTTCTATCTCCAACATGATGCTGCTGCTGAAGCATGTCGGAATGATCATTCACCGAGTCATCCTCCACCTCCTTCATTATATCGCTCTCGCCATTTACCGGCTGCTGCACCACCGCTGGCAGCTTGCCGCCAGATGTAACATACTGCTTCAACTGCTTCCTCCACCCCGTCCAAGAAGAGCCTTTCTTCCTCATCGTGTCTGCTGCCGTTCGTTACCAAATTCTCCCACACTGCGACTACTAATTCCTGTTGTTCACCGACTCCCGTTGAAAGGGAAGAAAGGATTTTCAACATCACCCAAGAAACAAAAAAACCACACGCAACGAGGGGGAAGGAATTCCCGTCGTCGTCGTCGTTGTCATCATCGTCACACACGAAACAAAACCCACAAGCGCATCGTCAACAACACATTCTTATCAGAATCAAAAATTTCCAGACTCCTCTAAAAACCTCAAAAACTCTTAACTCAACTTCGGAACAGATGGCGAGAACAACGAAGACAACTTTTGTCGCACTATGAATGAATGAGTCCTTGCACCGATACAAACAGAAAATCACAATGGTAAGCTAACTTCTGAAAAAACTCGATCGCAGCACCCACAAACAAAAAAGAAAAAAAGAAAAAAAAGGTGACCAAACTTTTCTTCTTTCTTTCTTTCGTTCTTCGTTCCTTCTTCTTCCTTAACAAACATGCCAACAACAACAGGTTAGAAACAAGGGGGGAAAAAGCATTGCAAAACAAAAACTAAGAAACAAATCGAAATATCAAAAGATATGAAACCAAGGGTTCGAATGAAAACTAGCTGCAACACACCACCCGTTCGTTCTCTCTCTCTCTCAATCTCTCACTCTCTCTCTCTCTCTCTCTCTCTCACACACACACACACACACACACACACAATGCGCACCATTGCCCGCGCCGCGCAAAAGCGAGCGAGCGAAAAAAAAGAAACACCAGACCCAAGGAGCGAAGTTTACGCAGCCAATACAAAATAACAAGGGGCCTTGCCAATTACATTAAAAAAAGGTATCTTAGGGCAAAAGAAGAATTATGGAAACTCAAATATTTTCACTACCCAAAAATATAATCTTCCCAAAATCCTCTAAAAAGAAACCAAAATCCTTCAAGATATTATTATAATAACTCTATAATAACTAATCTCAAGTTTCAACAACACAAGCCAAAAAAATATCATCTTTCCAAAATCCTCATATAAAAATATATAGACCTACTATTATTATTATTATTATTATTATTATCTAGGGGGCCAAAATCCCTTAAGCTACTATATACTCTATAATGAATCCAAACACAAACAATATACTTAACTTGCCTTTGGTAGGCAAAGGCCAATAAAACCCACAATAATTGCTGCTTTTGCTCCTCACAAAAGCAAAAAACCCCCCTAAAAAAAACAACCAACCCCCCAACACTTCTCAACTTTCCTCCTTCTCCATAAAACGCACTATTCTTAGGGCGATCATTTTCAGGGGTATCCAAAAACTACAAAAAGACAACTGCAATTGCACATGGCTATACACGCAATTAGTGCGCACCTTGTTCGGTGATTAATAGAGAAAACCCCCCCACCAACCCCCTCACATCTCTTCCTCACTACCACCACCCCCACACTACATCCCCCAACTCAACATACAAAAACACAATCAACATAAAAACAAA
>Ga0116227_10013244_pt1 | contig 13037 bp, 7 predicted proteins | sample S1TSphgellanicum_FD_89693 | JGI IMG/M metagenome (GOLD analysis project Ga0116227, IMG submission 89693) | Host-associated microbial communities from peat moss isolated from Minnesota, USA - S1T2_Fb - Sphagnum magellanicum MG | ecosystem: Host-associated > Plants > Peat moss > Unclassified...
AGAGAACTTCTTTGCACTACACAAGTTGTAATTTCCCTTGAAATGAGAAGAGAACTTCTTTGCACTACACAAGTTGTAATTTCCCTTGAAATGAGAAGAGAACTTCTTTGCACTACACAAGTTGTAATTTCCCTTGAAATGAGAAGAGAACTTCTTTGCACTACACAACTTGTAATTTCCCTTGAAATGAGAGATGCCCAATTTGCCAACCATGCGGTGGTCATCATACATGACTGGCAAGGCCAGGAGGTTGGGGGCATGGATGTGGTAAGAAGCTACAAAATGACACAAAGCCAAAATAATTGTGTCTGTGCCACAAATTATTGCTTTGGTTGTTATTTGTCTTCTCTTACCGTGTGTTGTTTGGCAGCCTTTTGGGCTTATTATTTTTGGGGTGGGTGGACACACAGGACCAAAGAGCATGAAGAAAGAAAAGGTTGGGGGGGGCGGTGGGGGGGGCAGACTCCCCAATCTCAAAGACAGAGACTCGCTATATAATACATCAGGGTAAATCTAAATGTAAAATTCTAAATACTATAGCACCCAGGTAAATGAGGTACCCATAGCCTAGGGTCAAGTTTCCACATTGAGAAAATGAATAATTATTTATTTTTCAAAAAATGAATTCATTTTTTAAATTTTGATATTATATACTTTTTCATCATCTACTACCTATAATGTGTGTTGATATTAGTAGTGAAATTATTCAGAGTGTAGCCAATGATAATTATGATGATTTTTAACATGTCAACTTCACAAAATTTCGTTTCACTCTTTTGAGAATTATATAATGACAAAACTAGCCTTAGGGTAAGGTATTGCTTATGGGCTTCAAAATAAAAACTCAATAGGCTTTGCAAAATTATCAATCCAAAGTAATTGACCAACTTTACCATGTTCAAGGCATAAGGGTTAAGGTACGTATATGTGTAAATATTAGATCAATCGAACCTAATATTGCAACACCTTTTACTATTCCAACATTAATTAAATTATTTTTGGTAAATGTTGGAAAAAAAATTCAAAATTAGCTACTCAAAATTCCCAAAAAATTAGAAATTTGTTTGACATTACTATTGACAGCCCGCCCAAAAGCTTGATGGTGTGGTATGCCTAACTTATTTTTACTACCAAAGTGAAAGAATAAATAATAATAATAATAATAAATCTTTAAAATCATCAAGAAGATTTTGGAATGGTAAAGGTATTGCAATATTTAGCTTTAGAGTATAAATAGGTCAATGTAAGGTAAAAGGTAGGATAAATCATAATATGAATAATATGTTTATAAGTATGCCAACAAATTGGCAAGTGGAAAGAAACAATTACTTGTGGGTATGAACAAATGATGTTGAAAACATCATATCAAAAAATTTAACAAAAATAGGGAAATAGGTAGAAACCATTCAACACCTTTAGTAACACTTTCAATGTTCTCTTATAATAGCAAATGGTAGTAGAATTTAAAGGACTTATATAATGTATGGTAAGAATCTTGTTCAAGGTGATTAGTGCAATGAAAAAAAAAATCCAAAAGCCAAATAGTTATGGGTTAATCAACATAATTTAAAGAAATCCTCAAAACCATGTGTGCACATTACATGCTAGAGGATGATTTTGTCATGTATCATCTTCTTACCTTCCCTCAAGACAATTAGCCTTCCGTATGTAAAGGTAAACCTTGAATATACATTAGTTAAATAAATATATATTATATCTTTAGGTAGAATAATCAATTAGATAAAAATAAAACTTTCATAACAAATAGGGTGCATATCAATGTTAACCATATATGTATTTTTAGTTTGATATCAATACACATAAGAACCAAATGTGCATAAAATCACATCTAAAAGTTGTTCACTTTTTTGTTAATTGGCCTCATACGTAATCAACAAAGGGACATTGAGTGATTATACTACCATAGTCATATCATGTTAAAGAGTAATAATGTGGTATCCATATTCATGAGTCCAATAGATAGGGTTACAAGATGGTCGAATATGATTTTTTAATGAGAGTGATAGAATGAAATAGCAACAAACAACCTTTGTTGTCAAACTTTTTTGTAGTGACATGTAGTCATCACTTTTGACACATTTAATTTGAGTTCATGTCAAATTCATTTGTATAGCAATTGAATTGATTTCAACCTTGAATGTTGTAATGTTGAAAGGTTATACAAGTCTTAGAAAAACACAAAAGTGAAAGGACCATTGGGGCGTAAGGTTGCTTGTGGATGAGAAAGTAATAATTGATCAAACTAGCAAGGAGTCTTTAGATTGATTCACACTTCATGCCACATGGGGTTAATTGTTAGTTCAAATTTCTTGGTTTTATTTTTGCTTCTAAGTTTGGTTTCACAATTTGTAACTTGCAAGTTCATTTAAATTCCTTTGTTTAGAGGTTGTGTGTGCGTGAAATTTTGATGTGAATCTTAAGCTTTATAAGATTTTGTCAATGAACAACCCATTATCCAAGCATTGTCATGATATGTTTAGAAAATGGTGTTTATTACATAGAATGTAAAGTTTTTATAGTCAATGACCTAGAATTATGTGATCAACAAATGACAAATTGATTATGTATTTCGAATTTGGTATTTTGTTTTTCCATTACAGTCATGTGTGTTTTTTGTTATTTGTGCATGTTTCAATGGTTTTTATGTGTTCATTAAACTTAAACACTTTAGGGTTCTTGTGTGCTCATGAAACTTGAAGGTTTTAGGGTTCTTGTATTCTAATGTTCTAATGTCTTTATGAATGTGTGGGCTGATGAGTGAGATGTGTTGTTTTTTAGGGGAAATTACTTCTATTTTTTTCTAAATGATGCACCAAAAAAGTATAAGGTGCAATTTATCAAGGAATTTTAATTTTATAATTTACTTAAGTGTTTAAATATAATGCTTAAATTTTAATTTTAAAAATATACCTAAAATATTTTCAATTTTTATAAAATATTCTTTTTATATTTTATTATTTCATAACATACCAAAAAATACCCTTTTACTTCACATATTCCATAAAATATAGAAATAATAACTTACCTTATGTTATTCATGTGATTAAGGTTTTTTGTATTTAGCATTGGTTGAAAAAGAGATGTTGTGGAAAATGTGGGTGGTGTCAATGAAGGTACTTGTAATGTGAACACAAACCCAAATAGGAATTTGTTAAACGTTGAAAGTGTACACTTACAATGTGTGAAAAAGGGATGATGTGCAACTTATAGTTCTAAAATCTCAAGCTACATCTTATGGGTTTCAATTTGTTGGGGCTTGTAATTTTCTATCACTAACCACTTACCTTAAATGATCTTCTAAACCCACGATTGATTTAAGGTATCAAATGTAGGTCAAAATAAGCAATTGGTAACATTCTTAATCAAAGTTCCATTATCAAAAAAGGGTTCATCAAATATAGTAAAACAAATGGCATTACTCCTATGAATACATGTGGATTGTGAACATTTTCATTTACTTATTAAAACGAAGTTGCATATAACTAAGAAGGCGATGGCTAAGGTTTTTGAAACAAGTCATAGTTGGTATCTCAATGGAATAAAAAGGTCGAGCCATGGGATCAACAATCAATGCATTTTTTTGGGTCAATGAACCTTTACAAAAATGGTAATGAAGCACAACAAAAGTTTCTTGAAGATTTCATAATTTATATTTGCAAAGGTTACAAGCCTTTTTCCACATGCGAGAACATGTGGCCCTACATAGGTTAGTATTTTACATTAATTCCCTCCATATTATGTCTTCTTTCTCATTCATGTTTTATGGAACATGAGTGAGAAATCATAATCACAAAAACCACAAACTTGCATATGTTGCCAAATCTTGAGTTTGCAACTATTACTTTTGTTAATTTTGATCTTTACATATCTAAAGGGGGCATGGACATGTTTGCATTCATCATGAACTATTTGAATGAAGTTTCAATCCCCAAGCATGTTAATACATGGGGTTATAATTTGAAATGAATGAAACAACTAATAATTGCATGGCTTTGCAATTCTAATATTCTTTGGAAAAAATTGGATTGATTCACCTTGTGATTGTTTTTGTGAAAGATGAAGGCAACAATTTAAGAATTATGGCTTTACAACAATGCAGTCCATTATTGATAATGAACTTTTGAATTTTTTGTAAGTTTATGAAAATATTTGTTTTGGAAATGATGTGTTTAAAATGTGCCAATATGTAACAAACAATGACAAGGTTTATGTGGTTATGAATTTGGTGAATGTGAAATATGTTCAAGCTAGTATACAAAAGACAATTACATGGATGAAAAAATCAAGAAAAGGAAGCAAATATCAAGGACACAATTAGAACAAAAAAAAGATGGAAATTCAAATGTAATGAAAACCCAATTGATTTTTTAAAAATTCAAAACAAAAAGATATAATTACATCCATCAAAGTTGGTAAGAAAGAGGGAAAATTAATAGTGGCATCCTAATACAATAGCATGAAGGAAAGTTCAATGGGACCTTCATAAAAAATAATTTTGGGTCCCATGGGCCCCATAATTAGGCATTTACCGTTTTATTAATTAGATGTGAGTCCTAGGGGTTTCTTATAATCCCTACGTGAATACCATGAATGATATATCCTCAAAGGCTTGTCACAAGTTATCAAGGTAAACTTTTTGATACAGTCTATTGCAAAAGATTTTAAAGCCTTGGGCACACTCCTTAGCTCCATGCACTTGGCCAAAAAGGTCATGCATGAACTCCAAGATGAAAGTACAATGAACCCACAAGCTATTGTTCGAGGTGAATCAATTTACACAAACATTGTTGGATTGGAAGAGGACCCAGTTCCATGCATTAGACTTGGCTATTAACCACACTATCATTATAGTAAAGAAACCCAAATGCACCATTCCAATTAAAAGATCCCCAATTTTGCCACAATTTGGATAGATCCAAAGCCATTGATTCTCAAAATAATAGTATTTGATCCATGTTTTCTTGGGAAGTTAGTTTCATCAAAAGTTGCAACTTTAGATTTTGCACTCATCTTTTATAATTCAATTTCCCAATATTATATGAAAGGTGAAAACACACTACAATGGCCAAAAAATGTTGTCACAAATATTGTTTTTTGAAACTATGCAACTTTCAACTTCCACCAAGCCAATATTAAAAGAAGATTTCATAAATTATACTCAAAATAAGGTAGTTCAAATTTTTTATTAATTTATGATTAAAGAGTATATTTGTGGGGGAAAAATTGTCGTCACGATATACTACAAAATGAAAATATATTGTAAAATGATTCAAATGATTCCAAAACTTGATGAAATATTTAGTCATATATTGAATATGAATTGATTGTACCATTCAATTACAATTGAAAAGTTTGACTCTTGTGATTTCACAAAAAACATCTGAACAAATTTTTCATGAACATAAGTGTGTTGAAAAAAAACATTTTGTTAAAAGATTACTTTCATTTGAAAGATGACAAGAATTGTTGCAAGCCTTTGTATCAAAATCCATTTTATACATTTATCAAAATGCTAGATGAAATCAAAGAAAAATTGCACCCAAATTATACCCCAAAAAAGTACATTTTCTTGCTTAAAGTAGCCCCCCCCATAATGTTCTTTCACCTTGAATCCTTTCGTTCACAACATGATTTTTTATTCCCCTCTTCACTAGATTGTACATTAGAACTTTCATAAATTTCCTTTTACATAATCCTTACTCCTTGTGACATACCCCAACAACCCAAACATACAATGTCAATCACTTTAGTAATATAATCTAATTGACTTAATCATGTTATAATAGCAATAAAGAAAGGACAACATCAACTAAATTTATATTGAATTCTTAGAACAAATGTGATTAATTTACACCTTCCAATACAAATATTCCAATAATATTATTCTATAGCTTTTATTTAGATGTTCAAAACAATAAAACAACCTATTAATCTAAATTGAAAGCATAGTTAATTAGCCCTAAAAAATAGTTGAAGTGTGGTTAATTATTTGGGTTCACATGTAACAATGAAAGTAGCTTTAAAGATCATTTTACCACAATATTAAACATTATAGTTTATTTAGATATTAACATTATAATTAAAAAGGAGAACTTAAAGCTTGATGAACAATTGCCATGTAAAAGTTCATTGAAAATACATTTTTGGAAGGGTGCAAAACACAATAAAAGTAGTCAAAGGCACCGATATAAAAGTTTTTTCCAAGGACTACATTTGACACTAGGCATTCCTATGTTTGTTTATTTGATTAATTTTTGCACTTTTCATATCTAATGTATGACTTTGTGTTAGAGATAATTATTTCTTGGCTAGCTTTTGGTCTATATTATTTATATTATGCATCCATGCTTTGAATAACATAAAAATGAATAATTTTTGTTAAAGATAGATTTTTTTAATTTCTAATTTTCAAGGTCAAAAATACAAATGTGTTCAAATGTGTTTTTAAATGAATTTCACCAATTTCGAATTTTTTTTTATCAATCATCAATAATAAGATCCTCTTTACTTTTTAAGAGGAATGATGCACACTTGATAATGAAAAAGGATGTTTGAAAAATAAAAACATTGTTCACACATTGTTTTGAATTGTAAAAGGACATTTTAAACATCAACAATGTTGCATAATGTTTTGTACATTGAAAATTTGCAAATAATGGAACCTAAAAAGGGAAAAATTTAAGACAATCCAATTAATTATGTTCCCATTGTGATTTTCCAAATAGAAAAAATTACAATTTTAAACATTGTCCACATACCCTATGATTCATTTTATTGTGTTTGCATTCAGAATTCATTTTAAAAATTACTTCCATTCCAAAAGTAAAATAAATAACTTGCAAATTACACATTTTCATAAAGTGTATGGTATAATCAATATATTTTACATTGAATTTTTTTATATTGAATTTTTTTAATCTACTAGCACTTATTTTTATAAAATATGACATTGTAAAAATAAGATTTAAACCTACTTGCATTCATAGCAACCTCTTTAATTGCCTCAATTAAATACTATTTTTAAAAATATTATTACATATGATTAAAAATCATAAGTTAATTTCAATCTTTTAGTTCAATTAAATTACATGTTTCACAATTTGTAATGCATTTTGTGGTACTTGTCATTCAACCCCATAAAAATATAATGTTTGGTCTACTTGATTGTGCTTGGACTCTCTACTACATTCTTGTGATACTCCAAGGTGAAAACATTATAAAGTGCAAGTGTTTTTGTTGTAAGAGTCCATATTTTGCAAAATTCAATGATTTAAAATTGACCATGGAACTAAATAAAAATGATTACCATGAAAAAAGATACAATCTTGTATGTGATATAATCACACGTAGTGTTTTTTTTTACATTTTTTTACTAAAACATCACTAACGAACATCCCGATAGGGATTTAATAATAAATGACAATTTCTTCTTATAACATGTAAAAAATCAATGAAATCCTTTTATAGTTTGGGTAGTTATAGCAACCAAGAACAAAATTTTAGCTAAACTAACCAGAATAATTAAATTTCTAGCAATTAAAATTTTAAAAAAATTGTGACAAAATATTCCCTTTCCAAAAAAAATTTCAGAATTTAATGAGAAATTGTGCACATAATTAACATTATAATCACATGGTCATAAACAAATTGAAGTTGTCACAATAGATTGAACTTTCAAAGGTTTACCAAATCATTTGTAATAATCAATAAAAAAAATGAGTATGGATTTAATATGCAATCATTGAATGCCCATTTTACTAAATGTTTTGGCTTGAAATTGGTCCCAATATGGTGTGATGACATTAATACTATAATGAACTTTTTCAAAGAATTTTGATGACCAAAATATTGAAATTTCTATTGGAACTTGAATTTATTCTATAATACAAGGAATTTTCATATTAACAATTGGTTTTTAGATTATTTTTCAATCGTAAATGCCACATGTGATTACAAATTCCTCTAGTCAACTTGGACAAGTTGTTAAATAATAAATTGCAAAAGACATTATGTGGCACCAAATTGAAATGATAGTTGCATTAAGGTGTGAATTACACCCACTTTTCACCCAACTAACATCCAACCTACATCGCACAATCATTTACAACTAGTTTTCACAATTCAAATGTGTATTAGCATATATGCCTACATGGCATCATCATTTGTGGCTAATTTTGTAATTAAAATGTCAAGATGCCTAAATTTTTTGACCATTGAAATGTTGACATGTGACAACCTTCAAATGAACAAATGACACCACATGGCCATGGCCTACCTAGGTTGGCCTTAGAAAATTTATTTAGCCTACACCCTAGGTTAAGCTAACCAACCTAGGTCACCTAGGTTAAAAACATGGGTTATGTAACCCATATGGCTTAGGCTAAACACATTGGCCTAAAGTAGGCAGCTAAATTACCTAGTTTTAACAACTATAAATAAGTTGCAATAATCAAGATTTGGTCCCTCACCTTCACATTGATAGGCAAAATGTTTACCATTACACCAAATTTTTTTAATGTAATATGAAATGGAACCACATTTTAATAAACATTTTTATTAACCTACTTAAATAACCTACTCAATTTACCCTAGGCTATGTAGGCTACCTATGGATTGTTTAAGGTACTTAAGGGTTACCTAAGGTTTGTTTATGGGCTCCCAAGGCTCCCAAGGCTACCTAAGCTACATGGGGTCTACCTAAGGATTGTATAGGGTTGCTTAAGCTACTTAATTAAATTAATTAAAGTACTTAAATGCCTATATAGGTGTTGCCTAGATTATTTTGGGTATTTAGGGGCATGGGTACTTAGGGGCCACTTAGGATATTTAGGTTGTTTAGGTGTAAATGACCTAAATTAACATGACATGTTGCATGCACTAACTTGTCGTTAGCACATGTGCATTTGCAAACATGATATAAAATCATAATTTATTTTGAACAAGATGTCACATGTTGCCTAATCACTAATGAACCACTTTATTAGTTACAAAATAAACATCTGAGTCTTAATCTATAGTTGGATGTCACAATGTGAATGATATGAATGTGTTTTTCTTCTTCATTTTTGTTCAACCCACTAGGAGTTGCAAGTCATAATCACATTTACAACTTAAAATCATTTTGTAGTTGAATATGTGATTATAAGTAATTTCTCTCACATGCCATGGAAGACAATTGAAACAACAAATCATAAAAATAGTTGATTTGAACACAATTCTTCAACACATGGGTGGGTATGGACATGATTCCTTGTAGTTTGATCATGCCCTTCATTTAATGTAATTAATAACTTGTAGATGTTCATTTTGCAAATGTAAAATCTTCATGAGTTAAACTAAGGCAAGCAAAATCATAATGATAAATATTTAGTGACACTTGCCACATGGCTTGTGATTAAAGGTATTTCCATGCAAAATGTTAATTTGCCTAAAAGTTGTGTTAAATTATGGACTCAAAGTTGCTAGTAATAGTAACACCTTAGTGTGTTTTCACTTTATTAATTGATTGGAAGGATGCTAAAGGTTAAACTTTCCCTTGTGCCATGTTGGTTTTGTATAACCACTATGCCCAACCTTTTTATTTGGTTATGCTTTTCAATGCAAGTCCCAATCAACACATACGATTCATTTTGGATGTTCATAGAAAGGTAATACAAACATACACGCAATAACTTCCTAGATAATTCTTGTTGATAATTCAATCAACCCATAGAGCCACATTTTTAAAAACTAACCTTTGTTATGCTAAATTTTGTCCCACACAAATCAATTTTGAATTTGCATTATTTTTCAACACAACAAATGATAACATAGTATTAAATTTAATCAGACATCCACAATCACACATTGTTCAATATTCATCTCCTCAAACATTATTTTCAATTTCTCATTTAACATAAATTTTTGTCAATTGTTTCCTTAAAATAAATCCAACATCCCAACTTGTGTAAATCCTTAAGGTTTTCTTAAGGTCTTTTGCAATAGAATTCAAACAAGAACATTGTTATTAATTAACTCTAACATACCATGATACAAGGGCAACTTCAACCCATGTTTGTTGAAGAATTAATTATATTTGAAGATTCCATGTCGAAAAGTGGAACATTGCAATAGATTTTCTATTTTCCTTCACAAAATTTGATTTCTAAATTTTTTTTGAACATATCAACATTTCTACAAATAATTTAATTAATGTCAAAGTTGGCAAGGTACTATGGTAATACTAATTGTTTTCAACCAATGCATACTAGTTGAAAGACCATATAGTTTTATTACAAACCCACAGGGTTATTTGTAGCAATTCATTTCTCTATGGTTGACCAACTATTGGAACATATATCATTTTTTTCCAACCATAAATAGTAAGACATTTACATAATCATTTTACATGCAAAATGCCATCCACCATCCATAATCATGTTCTTTGAATCTTGCACATCCTAGTCTTGTCACTAGAACCATGGCATCCTTCATTTTGTCATCACCTTTTTACCATCCTCCAACTTTATTACATGGGACATTGCAAATTAAAGCAAAATCTATGCAATGAAAGTTTTACAATTTTGCTCCTTTTTACAATGCAAGGTCATACCAAGCACATTAAAACTCACAAAGATCAACTAGTCTTCAACCCAAAGCCCACATGTAGTCCCAGGTTAAATGATTTAATGATTTGAAATCCATTAAAAACACTACCACAAACATTAAATAAACATGGACTCGGCAATATGCAAAACTCCAAGTCACTCCTCCGAGCAAACATAAAGATCAATATAACAAAAAATGGTTTTTGCCAAACAAAGGAATATTTATTTCACCATGGATTCCCTTTCAAGCTTAAATACACCTCAACATACACCTGCAACACAAATGAAACACACATAGACAAAGGCATTGAGAAATAAGGTCCATCACAAAACTAATGGTTTTAATTTTGGAATGATGACATTTCTTCCAATTCATCATGCATAGCCACTAGAAAGGTCATGTTTGCCTTCAACCCTAAGTCCAAATCCATGTTTCCATTTGAACTAAATTAATACAAAATCACAATTCATACTAACATATTTTCAAGCTACATGTTTATTTTGTGTTCAGTAAAAGTGTTTGTCATCCGTCCAATAAAGCCCTTGGGTTAAAGCACACTACTATGACCCCCTTTGGGGCACTTTTGGGTCTAATATTATAATACATATAGTATATTTGTTCTAAAAGCATGGTAGATTTAAGTTTGGGTATCAATTATGAATATATTTATAGTATACATTGATATAATAGGGCCATAGTCTTGTTTTGACTACATTAACTTAAATCTTCATTAGTCATTAAAATAATCAATTTTAATGAAAATTTTAAAATGGCCCATCTAGCTATGCTTGTCATCTTCTATGCAAATGTGGTTATTTGTCAAAATTTTAATTTACTACACATTTATCACATCTTTGTTGAAAAAGCTCATTTTTTGAGATGAATTTTAAAAAATTAATCACATGGTATTCAAACATGGTTCATATTATGAAATGACATGGTTCAACATACTTTCAACTTTCATAAAGATTAAAAATCATTTAAATTATTTTTGGAACATATTTGTGGTTTTGAGTACACATGTACACTACACTCGACAAGAAGAAATCTTGTTTTTCTTCATTAGCCAAATTCACTAGGTTTTTAGTGAAATAAGACAAAATTAACTACTATGCAATTTGTATGGTTTTGATAAAAAAACATTTAATTGATTAGGACATTTTTAATGAAATGTTTTTTAGTAGTTTTGGATAGTCGCATGTTGCATTAGATAAATTTTAATTAAAAAATTATGACACATATATATGAGGTCCTAAGTTAATATGACATGGAATAACGTGCCACATAATCATATAATCTTTTTGTTCCTAGATTGTGGAGTCACAAATTACATTTTTGTCACAACATGCTATGACAAATTTACATGTTGTGAACATAATTTTACAGTTTTTTCTTTTGCCAATTTTGTCAACAAAAATGTTTTGACACCATTTGAACATGATTTACATGTTCGTGTATTCACCATGATGTATATGTTTTAAAATTTCATTTGTACAAAATACATTAAGGCATGCATCCATCAAGGATTGAGCCCAACAAACACACTAATGCCTTAACCACTAAACCATTTCGACATGTTATAAATATAAATGAAAAAGTTTACATTTATGATGTTTGGCAAGAAATTGTTAAGGAAATTCAAATTTTCACATACTTTTGTTTTTGCAAAATTTATTCAAATGCAACAAATGAAAAGACTATGTTGATGTTTATTCAATAATGTATTCAAAAGAATATTATAATTTACAAAAATTGAATTTACAATGTTAAAAAAAACTTAAAATAACATTTCATGAATAAATCAAAAAATAGTTTCTTTGTTTAAATTGACCTAAATTCTTCGTAAATTCAATGTGAATTCAAAAGTGCATTTATTAAGTCTTTTATTTTAAAAAATTCATTAAATAAAATATGTCCATTTTTTGAAGAATTGCAAGTTATAATTTTCCCAAATATGATTAGGTATAAATTTAATTATTTATTTTTACAATGTTGTTAAAATGGTAATAATCCATAAGAAAATTGCCACATTTGGTTATAAACAAGTTATGTAGTTGGAAACTTTTCAAAATCTTTCAATATTATAGTTATTTACAATATTTTATATTAAAAATTAACAATATATATTTAAAATTTGGCTCAAAAAATTTTGTTTCAAAGAATTCATTTTTAATGTTGTTGCCGTAAATTGGTAGAAATTGGTCATAGGAAGACACATTAATTAAGTAGTAAATGTAGCGATTTGATTATCAAGACTATATTTGTCTATCAAAACTAATATCAATGATTAATTACACAAATTTGAAAAACAATCACAACATTTTTTTTTAAAATGATGTAAGAAAATATTTTACATTTGTTTCCTTCATAAAAGGAAACACAATTTAATTTGGTGAAATTTTAGGTTTTAATAGTTGGATTAACCCCCC
>Ga0116227_10013245_pt1 | contig 13036 bp, 5 predicted proteins | sample S1TSphgellanicum_FD_89693 | JGI IMG/M metagenome (GOLD analysis project Ga0116227, IMG submission 89693) | Host-associated microbial communities from peat moss isolated from Minnesota, USA - S1T2_Fb - Sphagnum magellanicum MG | ecosystem: Host-associated > Plants > Peat moss > Unclassified...
GGGCACAGGTCTCAAATCATGGAAGGGCCTGTACTCAGGGGTTTTGTAGACATGATTACGAGCCTTGGGCACAGGTCTCAAATCATGGAAGGGCCTGTACTCAATGGTTTTGTAGAGATGATTACCAGCCTCGGGCACAGGTCTCAAATCATGGAAGGGCCTGTACTCAGGGGTTTTGTAGACATGATTACGAGCCTTGGGCACAGGTCTCAAATCATGGAAGGGCCTGTACTCAGTGGTTTTGTAGAGATGATTACCAGCCTCGGGCACAGGTCTCAAATCATGGAAGGGCCTGTACTCAGGGGTTTTGTAGAGATGAGGCAATCTCTCTCTCTCTCTCTCCCCCCTGTGTCTCTCTCTTTTCTCTCTTGTGTGTCTGTGAAAATGAGCAGTCAGTTGGGGACTTGGAGGCTCTGTTCCTCCTAGTCCTCTCTTGTTACTCCTACATGAACTCTGGAAATCCATCCCTTCAAGCGAATTGCACAAGGAATTCCTTTTCCTTATTTTCCTTTGAGAATTTTTTCTGCAGCCAGGCAGCCAGTCATGTGAACATCTAGGAGTTGCAGCAGTAATAATTGCAGTAATTGACGAATGCAGCAGCAGCAGCAGTGGGCGCTGGAGCGTTATTAGGCCTGAGTGCATGAGTCGCTGCGGGGCTGGTGTTGCCTGCAGCTGCTACCTATCTCGGGCGGGCGGGCGGATGCGCGGGCTTCAGACTGGGAATTCAGGCTGATCAGGTACACTGCAGCTCTAGTGCTTTTAGAATTGGCGGCTTATTATATAGTTAGTCACTCACAAGTTCGTGATGAGCGATTCTTAGCAAAAGGAATTCGTCGACCGGTCGCCAATTTGAAGATATGAGCATTTTGTTTTTGTTTTTTGGTTTTTTTTGGCTTGAAGCTTCTTGAGGTTGAAGAAAAAGAAAGAAGAAGTTGCTGGAGAAAGTTTTTCAGTTTCTGTTTTTCAACAAACTTGTAACGTTGTTCTATTGAAGGTTTTGGGAAAAAGTGCGCTTCATGATGATCAGCGTCGCGTTGTTTTCTCTGCTTACAAAAGCCGGATCAGTTATGGATTCATGGCTATCTCTTGTATTTTTGTCGTTTTGGAGTCTGTCACTGCGAGTTTCAACATGATCTTGAAGCAAAATTCCTCAAAATCTGCATTCATTCATCATATTCAGAGAGGAAATCGGAAAACAGACAGATAGACATTCTGCAACACTTGCTGTACCATGCCACAGACAGACAGATAGACAGGCAGGCAGATAGACAGAAGAGACCAAAAGAGAGAAGAGTGAATTCTGGATTCCTAGTGCTAATGTTAGGGTATTGATTTTTCATGTTGTTTGCAGCTGCAGATCTAGTCTCTTCTTAATTATAGTTGCTGTGTAATAATTTGCTGCTATAATGGCTTCTCCCAAGGACCTGGAGACTCTACAACGAGAAGTATGTCAGAATCAGATTCGGATGTTGACTGAAGGAATCCATGCGGACATCACCTTTGAGGCCCAAGATGGAACAGTGAAAGCACATCGGTGCCTACTTTCCACCATCTCACCTGTGTTTGCAGCCATGTTCAGTAATGACATGGTGGAACAAATCTCATCAGTCATCAAGCTGCCAGACATCTCCAGTGAGGCACTTCGCACCTTCTTGAATTTTGTTTACAGTGGATCAGATGGAAGCTCAGGAGCACGGTTGGATGAGCACTGGTTTGAGGTGTTGGGTGCATGTCACAAGTATTGTGTCACCTCTGACACTTTGAAGGCCATCTGTGCAAAGTCTATGGAAAAGACTCTCAACTTCAAGAACTGCTGGCTGTCATTGGAGAAGATATCGATTCTGGATCCTGCTCGTGTCCAAGCAGGTCCATTTCGGATCTGCCTAGATTATATCATCAAAAACTTTGATGAGGTTGTGAAGGAAGAAAGTTTCCTTGCTGTGGCAATGAGAGAACCTGCTCTTATTGTTGATGTTGTGAGAGCAGCGCGAGAAGCTAGCAAGCCTGTGCAGCAACCTCAGGTTATGCCCCGTTATAATCGCTATGGTGCGATGTAGCTAACACAAAAAAGAAATATTATTGCCACCAGCAGCAATTAACCCTTGCTGTTCTTCTTCTATCAAAGGTCTTAAATGTCAATATTACTGCAGACTGCTTCAGATGGTGTACAGGATTAAGAATTATGTACTTTGCTCTGTACTTATGGTGAGCAAGTTTTCCCTCTTCTCATCTCAAATATTGACTAGCATTATTGTATCTTGACCCAAATTTGAGTGATCTTGCTTGCTTATGAATTCAATGTGCACTGGGAGTACTGTGACACTCATGAGAAGCCCAAAATGCGGTACTCTAAGATTGTGATTTCTTCAATTTCCAAATAGAAGCAAATGAAAAATCTCAATTTATATGTGTCTATACAGCTGGAGGGATGTTGAAGCATAGCAATGACAACAGCAAGGTTTCTGAATCTTCAGTGTTAAGGTATATTACCTTTTTCCAGCTTGCAATTTCCTACCCATTCTCTAGCAGGTCCCCATGAGCAACATGTTGGGTTGCTGGAGCAATGAAAGCTGTGCAAGCTTACCTGGTCTAGTAAGCTAGAAAAGAATGGCTATATATATGTGTGTGTGTTTGCTTATCCTTCTGCAAAGAACTCCAGAGCTTCACCACTTTGTAGGACTGTTTTGTACTCAGACCCCTTTAAGACAGAGAAACAACTATCACTCTGCTCTGTGTTGGACGTTCTCTTCTTCTTTGCTTCTGCAACATGGGTTCTTGAGGTATGTTAGATCTCCATAGCTATCCTGTGTTTTAATTCTGCTTTGTGCCTGTCACTGGGACATTAGCTTGTTGAATGCAACTTTGAGAGGAAACTGAAATGAAACTCATATTTTTCTCCCTGAATGTTTTTGAACTACTTAAATGAGCATATTTCTCTGAAAGTTGGGGGAGTCTGGGAAGGCAATAAAACTTGGTTTCTGTGAAGGAAAGCTTTCTTGCTGCACAGCAATCCAACATCCTGCTCTAGACTTGAAGTTTGTTTGAGAAGCAAGTAGAGAGAATCTAGCCAGAGATTAGACCTTGAATTATGCATTAGAGATTGTGACTCAAAGAGTTGAGGGGGAACCTTTACAGATAGTTAGGAGATCAGGCTGCCACAGCACCAATGGCTTCTTCTCATGACATGCAGGATCTACAGCAAATTCAGTACATGTCACCATTAGAGTAGGATGTTTCAGAGCGGGAATTCATGTAGACATTGCAACTGAAGTGAAAGATGGTAGAGTGCAAGATTGTGCTCAATGCTTGCCAGAATTGTACTATCACCTGTGTTAAAGTTTGAGTCAGCTATGTTCAGGGAGGATGGAAAGTTTGTCAGAAGATTGTGTGCAGGATATCTCTATTGAAGTATCAAAAGGTCTAGAGAATGCTAGAAGGTGTCAGGATGTCCCCAATTCCCCATTCGAAGCTTACCCTTAAACCTGAAACACCCATTGAAGCTACTAGGAATTCCTACATACAACAATATCTCTTGTTAATACCCAAATCACAAACTAGCAAAAGAACATGAATTTGCTTGTGGATAGAATGTATGAATTGCCTAAACATTGTCTTCAACTCTCATACATTCTCCCATGTTTGTCAGGTGTTACCTCACACTTAAAAGCATCTCAAATACCCAACACAATAACATTACATGCACATTATTTGAAATAACAACACGATAGGCTTTTGAACATAGGCATCACAAGCACATTGGAAACCACCAATGTGTCAATTCCTTTGGATGTTTGATGTCAAAATAGTAATTTCAATGAAAATGACAAAATGCAAATGATATGCGCACTAAAGATCCACCAACCAAAATCTTTTTCATGTTCTCCCACGAGTGATCGATCAACATGTTAACATTTACAACTTCAATCATCACCAATTAAAGCTAGTAGAACTCAATACAAGTTGTTGCAAATGTTTGCCATCTTTAGTATAATTCCTACCTATACATATATCGGTACATTCACAACACTAACAACGAATTTAAATTGATCCACTTTGGAAAATATGCATTTCTTTGTAGAGTGCACGAACATAAGCAACAAAGATGGGAGTGCAATGGTTGATCCACTCCATCAACTTGGGGTAGCACGATTATTTAATTTTCAAAAGATTAGCAAACCTGTTAATGAAGTGTAAGAACATTATTACTTTTTTAGCCATGAGGTCCTAATGTAGAAGTCAAGTGTTCACAAGTGATGTGTTGAGGAGGAAAGCAAAAGCATGTGTCACAAACTATAAACATCATCTAAGTGAAAGAAGTAGTCAAAAACTTGTCATGTTTTTAATGTTACTAAATAAAATCTAGAATTACAAATAAGATCTACCCACAAATTATTTGGCAACTCATGCAATCATGGCCAATGTTAAGAATTGGCCTATTACTTTTGTAAACTAATTAAATTTTAAACCATGAATGGGACAAAAAGAAGCAAAGACATGTTCATTTTTGGACAATTAGTTTTGAGGCTTAGCTATTTTGTTTAATGAAGCTCTGAGTTTGCATTTATAAGTTGTTTTGTTGTGTTCAAAGAGAGATAGGAATGAACTCTCCACTTGTGGGGGTGTTTTTGTTGTGTGTTCGGTCATGGTGTGCATGGTGTGGTAATTATTTGATGAATGTGATGGTAATGTTGAACTTTTGAAGTGAAAATTGTTCAAGAATTTGGGTATAATGAAATGACGAGGAAAAAAAAGGTTATAAGGACCATTAAGTTAGAGGCAAAGGCAAAACATAAGCCTTGTTTCGAGAAGTTTATGTTGCAAGTTTATGAAGTTTGGTATAACTATTTTGTTGTTGGTTCATGATAAGTTGTTATGTGCTTTTGAATAAAAGGAGTCGACAAGATTTGTATTTCAATTGATGTTACAATGAAATATCTACCACATTATGCAATATTTGTTGTATTGAGCTGTTCTTATTGCACATTCTATTGCACACATTAGTCATCACTAGAAGAGAATGTGGTTTTTCTCACGCAAAATGTCGCAACTCATGACACATGTGTGAGGTAAACTTTGAGGTATCATCTATTACAATGTACAATATGCGGTGTATATTGTGACATACATTACATTAAAATTACAACTTGACATCAAGTTATTTATTTGTGTAATAAGTTTGTGAACAATGTTGGTAATGTGAGGTATGGATCTAAAATGGTTTTAATCATTGTGCAAAAGTGTGTACTATGTTGAGTTGTATGAATCTCAACTATGTACAACACTAATATTAAAAGTGCAAAATAAGCATAGATGATAGATGTTTATTGGCCTCCTCCCATTTTGCATTATAATATGGTTGATTTGGCTTGAAATTCAATGACAAGGCTTTGCAATCATGGCTATGGTGGAAGATGAAGCATGTGCATGTTTGAGTGTTTGGCCACTTGGGCATTCTTGAATCAAAACATAAAGAATGAAATAAAAATGAATACAAAGAAAGGACATTTTGCACTGGTCCTCCTGTGCATAATGATTTGGCTTTGTATTCATTGGATTGGCTCTCTCACATGAGAGATGGCTTAAGATGTGGTTGGTAAAATCTTGTCCCATTATTCAGCTTGCTTGAAACATTCATGGACATTAACTTGCAAGCCATTTGAATAGGTCAAGAACAATATTGTCCTCATTGACAAAATACAGAATTCACAATTGAATTGAGTTTTGCAATGTGCTACACAAGATTTCCATGTCTAGTAGGAAATTGTGAAATTGAAACAACCTAGCCAATATATGCTAAAAAATTACTCATGAATTTACATAAGTTCCTCCTACAAATAGATGCATGTCATTAGATCCTAGCCACCACACAATTTTAACCAATTGCCTGGTAAAACTCTTTGACCAATTAGATCCTACCCATAACTTAATTAACCTCTTTGGTTAAATGACATCCTACCAATTACCCAATTTAACCCCTTTGGTTAGTCACATCCTACCCATTACTCAATTGAACTCTTTGGTCAATTAGATCCTATGCTTTACCAACATTAACCTCTTTGGTCAATTAGATCCTATCCTTTACCAACATTAACCTCTTCGGTTAATTCAATCCTACACATTACCCAATTTAACCTCTTTGGTTAATTAGATCCTACCCATTACCTAATTAACTGCTTTCGGTTAAGTAAATCCTACACATTACCCAATTATGCACAGAAGTGAAGTAGCTCCATTGAAGTTGCTAAATCAATGGTGCATAGTGAAGATGAAGCAAGCACAAGGAGAGCACCAAGATGCCAAAAAAATACTAAGGGGAAAAGAAAATCAACCTCTGAATAACTGGTTGAATAACTGGTGTAAACTTTCTTTTGACTATTTTTTTAGGAGTGTGTAGGAGAACTAGGCGGCACTGAGAGCACTCGGTCAAACTCTTTTATCCTATCTACATCCAAGTCTAGAGGGTTAATGCTATGGTTCCATCGTTTGTACACTAGTGAAGCAGACAACAACTCGCTCTTACTTGCGCTAGTACTTTGTGAATGACTATTGCTCTTACTTAACCCTAAAAGTTTGCGGTTGGCAACCACTTTGGAGGTGTCAAACTCCTGCGATTTACTGAGCCCAAGTGCCTTCTGTGGTTTCATCAACCCATGGTGTTGTTGTCCGGTTAGAAGCTTTGGACCACCCATTGTAGTAGTTCCTCCTCTCTTGTTGTTGTTGTTGTTGTTGTTGTTGCTGAGCTGATGTCCATTTGCAGACATAGTAGTAGGAAGAATTGTAGTACTACTAGTACTACTAGTACTAATAATAAACGGAGGTGGTGAGATGTTACGTGGTGGTGGTAGTTGTTGAAATTGTTGTTGTGGAAAATTGGCAACACAAGTGAGTTGTTGGCCTTGTATTGTGAAGTTGTTGGGTGGTTGCACGGTACTTGGCAAACAAGTGGGTGACTTTTGTGGAGAGCGAGGAGGAGGAGGAGGAGGAGGGAGCATGGCATCATTGTTCCTTTGTCCCCGGCAGACTAAATGATGAAGCAAAACTATAACCTCTACGATGTAGTTTTCGACTTTGTCTTGATCAGCATGATGCAATGTTTGCAAAAGGGTTAACTCCACGTGACCCATTCCTTTTCGATCTACACACACCCTGTTTTCACCATCCCCATATATATATTCAAATTCCACATCCCACCCACAAAAGAAAGTCAGTCATAAACTCATACTACTACCCACACACAAGTCTCTAGAGAAAGCTCAAAACAGAATGAACTGCAAATCAAATTTACAACGCTAGTTTAATTAATATTCCCTTGCCCATGGGAGAGAGAGAGAGCTCATATATGTGAGCATTATTGCTACTGTAGCTTGGGTGCAACACATTTGCGGTAGAAAAATTACTCACCCTGTATTAGCCCATTCTCCAACCCATCCAAAACCATGATGAGCCCTGCGTGAAACAACACACAAAATCAACCACATCCCTATTATACCACTCCATTTATCCCTGGTAAAATGCTACCATGCCTTGCCACTGATTAGCATTTAGGTTCCCCCTCAACCCTAAACCCAAACCCCAAAATCAAAAGAAAAAAATCTACACTGTTCCATAGCTGAAATCCTGAGATTTGAACTCAAAATCTCAGGGTTTACATTTTAGGGTTTAGGGTTTGGACATAGATTCTACTTCTGCACTGCCAAGGCTATTATTGTACCTCATGTTGTGCACTTTTGAGTTAACTCTTAAAACTGTTTCAGAAATTAAACAGGAAAAAACTATGAAACCTGGCCTTTTTAATTAATTGATTAGTTATACTTCAACATCAAAAGGCGTCAATTATCAGTAGGCATCTATGGTATTATGAATACCTAGAAAAAATTTCCACCCAACTCTCCACCAACCCATTGCACCACCTTGAAGACAAAGTTTTGTTCCTTAGAAATTTAGAATAGCAAAATAAAGTGTGCTTACTTGGTAGTGTTCGATGCAACTGGGACTAGCCACTCCAAAATGGTGCTCAACTCCCCTCTGATCTCCGCACTACTTAACTGAGGTAAAAAATTGAAACCAAGAAGAAGACCAGGAAAATTATGACTATAAAATCGACAAAGATTTCCATAGTCCAAATTTTCACATATTATTGCGGTTTCTTTTTCCATTACCCAATTCTAAATGGTTTATGAAAGTCAATATCTTTCGTTTTGAAACTAATTGCTGGGCACCCTGAAAATGATTCTCAACAACAACAACAACAACAACAGAAAACATGTGTTGCTACAAAGGTTTTTTTTTCAAATTTGGTAATGATATTGCTTATAATTCATCAATTTTAATGTCAAGTTTTTATAATGAAATTTGCTGTACTGGAGAAAGATTGCTGTAGTGGGGAAGGAAGAAATAATACAACTGTTTTTACCGCATCTTTCTTGGAGCTTTGCTGCAAGCGAGTGCGGAGGCATGCCTTCATGGATGGAGATAGCCCTTGGTATAGTGTGTCCCTTATATTAGGTGACACAGAATTTGACCTCAAAAACTGCAACCCAAAAAGAAGCAGCAGCAGCAGATGGTGATCACTTTGAATCGCTAGAAATGTTCATCACAATTGTTAAAACCAACTACACTTACAAAGACCCATTTTAGACTAGATTGCTCTCAAGAGAGAGACTGCAAGCATCATTCATTTGCAGAAGATTTTGTCACATGGCCATCAAATTTAGCAAATCACAAAAAAAATGGTTGCAAGAAAGAAGTTTTCTTCCAGTTACAAACCACGCCTTCAATCTGGTTGATTATGTTGGCATAGTGAAGTGCCAGGCCCAACGTGCCAAGCTTCCTCGTCTTTCTTTTGTACTCGTCTTCTGCTTCCTTTGTGAACACTGCAAATCATCCATTTAAAACTTGATACCTACCCATCAAAAAGAGTCAAAAGAAAAATAAAATTCCATGAATTTGTAGCGCATCCACCAAAAAATTGTGAAGTGGTGGCAGTGGTTACATACCAGATGCACCAAAGTTGTCATGTATTTCTTGATACATGTAGTAGACGATGTCTACCAGTTGCTCCATCAACTGCAAAACAATCTTGGACTGCAAAATTAGTCTGCGAAAATTCTCTTTCATTTCTCCATGTACAAAATTCAGTTTCTTTGTCTCCAATGTATATAATCACTGCCATTCAAGGGCAACAGATCTGATCTTGGCCATCTCAGGACAGCTAGATTTTATCTCAACCGTCTAAGGGCAACGGATTTGATATTGGCTGTCTAAGGATGACTAGATTTGGTCTGGGCTGTCCAAGGACACCATCAAAGCATTGCTCATCATTTATGCAGCAGATCACAATGGGCTTTTGACCCCACATGAGGAAGTAAAGCATAACATACCTCTTCCAGAACTTTGGACCAGAGACACCTCTTTTTCAGTGTCTTGACATGTTTTTCTTGGCTCTTGACTTCAGTTTTCAGAAAGGCAATGCTGTCTCCTATGTACCCAAAACCAAAAATGCACAAAGAAACAAATCCAAATGTAAAGTTTCAGCTGTCTTGTACATACCCAAGAAAAACACCACACAAAAAAGCAAACCCAAGATTAGTACTTCAATGGATGCAGGAAATTTTCAGGAAGGCGCATCATAAGCATCTACTGCAGAAATCTGGTTTTCTACAAGGGAGGAAGGGAAGCACACCACATGACACCACCACTGCAGCAGGAGGGCCACCAGCAGCTGCTGTGATGATGAGCTCCTCTTCATGTTGCCTACGTTTCAAATCTGTGTGGAATCTGTCAAGAGCATGCAGTTCATGGTACAATTCCTGCCAACCACCATCAAATTTTTGGTTTGTCCAAATCACAAAGTTGCCCATCACTTTTGCTCAAAGAAGGAAAACACAAAATGTGCACATCATTTTGTGTGTGGGTGTGTTTGTGTGTGTACAGAAGAGAGGCTACAAGAACTTTGATGGCAAAAAATGCAATTTTGTGGTGATGGGTCACAGGGAGGAGCTGAAGAAATTTTGTTTACTGCAGTATTTTCAGCCAGCATCATCAAGTTTTGCATGATGCTGTCAGCTTGCTCCTTGGATTGTCTTGAATCTTCAATATCAAGTCCTAGTCTGCAAGAAGTTGGACAAACACAGAAATTGTTATTTATTAGCTACAAAACTAATTCTACCACCATCACCACCACCATTACCAGACTGGTAAAACCATCCTCCTCCTCCTCCTCCTCCTCCTCACACACATGTGTATTAGAACTTTCTTTTTTAAATTCTTAGATCATTTTCAGTCACCTCCCTTCACAGAATTTCCCTTTCAAACCACAAACAAAACCTATCTTCCTGGGTTTTCAGGGCTTAGCCTTGGCTGGGCACAGGAGGCCATTGCACCCTTGTAAGGTGCCTGTGAGGAATTTGGGCAAGCCAAAAATTCCAAACAGGCACCAAAATGGGCACAAAGGCCTGTACCCAGCACGTTCCGTGCACTTGGCTGGGCCCTCAAACCCAGGAAGATTGTCAGAAAAGTTCCTTACCTTATACTTACGGTCCTCCCTTCTTCTTCTCCTAACAAGCTATTTATATCAAACAAATAATTGACAGAGACACACACGCACATGTGTTCACACACACACACAAAGACCTTGTGTATTGATAAACACTTCTACGTACTATGTGTTTACAGAGCATCAAAGCACATAGTAAAAATAGGGGATGGGGAAAGAGAGCAAGCTGAGAGAGAGCAGCAATAGCAGCAGCAGCAGCAGAAAAGACCTGTCAAAAACTCGGTCAAGTTGATGCCATTGTGGGTCACGACAGTGATTGCCAAAGCGAATGACTTCTCCAGCAAAGATCTTCAGCTCATCTCTGCAAGAGGATTCAACACCCCCCCCACCCCCCAAATAAAAAACCCAACCACATGATGAAGGATTGCTTTCAGAAAAACTGTGATCACAACTCTCCATAGCCCTTGGCCAACACATATGCATATACCCTAAACCCTAAACCCTAAATTTTGTTGTGTGTGTGTGTGTGTGTGTGTGTGTTGACAACTCTCCATAGCCCTGGACATTACATATGTACATATTTACCTTAAGCCCTATTATTACCTCTCTCACACAACTCTCCATAGCCCTTGGCAATGGACATGTACATATATACCCTAAACCCTACTCTGTGTCTCTCTCTCTCTCTGATTTGCAAAGAAATCTCCACCAACAGCAACAATCTCTGGCATTGGCAATAAGATGCATAATTTGTTGTTGCTTTGGAAAATGTTTCACATTCAATGGAAACAATGTAGGCAGAAGAAGAAGTGAGAGGAGAGGAGAGAGAGAGTGTATGTGTGTATTGTTGTTTACCTCTTATCTGCAGCAGCAATGCACATCAACTCTTTCATGTCAGTGGAGACCAGGACTTGAACACTCTTGGAACGCAGAATCTGGTCCTTCAACACTTTGATTGCTTCTTTGTCCAAGGATTGCTTCAAATTGTAACCCTTCACAATGGTGTTGGCGACTTCAAAAGCCAGAATTCCAATTTTCTTGTTGTTGCTGCGCTTCAATGATCCTCCTCCTCCTCCTCCACCTCCTGATCCAAACCCGCCGCTGCGCCCAGGGTTTAGGTTTGTCATTGAACTCCCCAAAGCATCCAGAGCTTCCACAGCTTTCCCCAAGCTCACACTTCCAGCTCCTCTCAAAACTTCTGACATCTGCAAAAGGCAAACAAAAACAGGAGGCAGGCTTGTAACCCATCAGCTGCTTTTTAGTGGTTTGTTCACCAGATTTGTTGCAGGATTCTGCAAAGTGGATTCAAGATGGGAAGAAGAAGATGAAGCACTTTACCATTGAAGCACCTTTCTTAGCAGCATTGGTGGTCTTGGATCGCACAGAGCTAGCTCTAGCAGAAAGCATCCTTGAAAGCCGACTGCCTCTCTCCTCACTGTTTGTTGTATTGACATGCTGATGATGAGCATTATGGGCATCAGGAGGACAGCTTGCTGTTGCTGTTGCTGTTGCTGTTGCTGTTGCTTCTGCTGCCGCTGCCTCAAATGAAAAGTCTTCATTCACATAAGAGTTGAATTCCAGCTGCTGCCAAGTTGCACCAGAACTTGGTGTAGCTTCTTGCAGCTCTGGCAGCATCCTCTTGGTCTGCAAATCCTCAATTTCATGGCTAGGCATGAGAAAAACCTTGGGAGGAGCATGAGCATGAGCATGAGCAGTAGCAGCAGTACTAGTAATTCCATTTCTTCTGTTTGCAGATGATGATGATGAGGAGGAGGAAGAAGTGGGGGAGGAGCTTCTTCTTCTTGCAGCAGCTGGTGGCTGCAGTGGGCTGCTCATCATAATATTATTGTGGTGATGGTGGGGGTGCTCTTGTGTCTTGCTCGCAGCAGCAACAGCATCAGGTAACGAAGATCCTCCAGCTCTTTCTTCCTCGTAAGCTTTCCTCGAGCAAACAGCTCCCATGATAAAAGGTATCGATCTCTGGTAAGAAACTCTTTCTTTGAGCTAGAGACTCACCAGAGAACCCTGGGCTTGGAATCTCAGTCTGGATCAACAATAGTCTGCTTGAACCCTGGAGCTGAAACAGATGGGGAACGCTCTTGTTGCTTGCTCTTCTCTCTCCTAGTTGCAATCTTCTTCATCATCAGGAGCTAGCTAGAGCATCATCAGGAGCTCAGGAGTTCAATCCTTCAAGTTTCTCTAAGAAAAAAAAAATTGGTTTTTTTTTGTTTTGGGTTTTCCTGGAATCTTAAGCAGCAGCACAAAACTCCTACAACTACTACTGCAGATTCCAACAAAACTTCCCAATGAAACAAAAACCCAAGACAACAACAACAAAAAGGCCTGAGTGAGTGCCTGAGTGATGAGTGTTGCTACAAGTACAGCTGACACCCAAGAAGAAAAAAACTGCAACAACAATCAAGAAAACAAACTGAGCATTTGAGCTTGACAACACCAACCAAAAAACAAAACCCAAAAAAAAAAAAAAAAACACACACACACACACACACAAAAAAAAAGGGGACAAAAAAAAAAAAAAAA
>Ga0116227_10013246_pt1 | contig 13035 bp, 10 predicted proteins | sample S1TSphgellanicum_FD_89693 | JGI IMG/M metagenome (GOLD analysis project Ga0116227, IMG submission 89693) | Host-associated microbial communities from peat moss isolated from Minnesota, USA - S1T2_Fb - Sphagnum magellanicum MG | ecosystem: Host-associated > Plants > Peat moss > Unclassified...
CAAAATGTACATTTGACTTTGGGGATCATGAAAAAATTCTTTAAATTTGTGGACAATAAGTACAAAGGTGAATATTCTTCCAAGGTTGTAAACTACTAATAGATTTCATTCCCCATAATTAATTATTTCTAACACTTGAATGCAATTGTCTTTTTTTGTGTTTTTTAACCAAAAAAAGGGCTATTGTTGTACAAATTTTCATTTTCAGCTTTGAGAATTCAAGTTTAATTTATCCATAGTATGTAACTATTAAAGACCGAGTTTTTGTTGCACTCAATGTAAGCACCATGCATGAAACCACAATCAAGTTGTTCCATAAACATTGAGGCATCCAAATTAATAAAAAAGAAGGTATGCAAAAACCTATCATTCATTATTTGAAGGATTTCAATGGGTATCACAAGTAAATTTCACGTGTAACTTTACCACCAACTTGGTGTTATGAAACCTAGATGACAGTTAGAGACAAACAAGTTCGTGATTACTTTACTTAAAGACCTTTTTGAAAATGATAAATGGCATGTGAAGGGTGTGATGATCCCTTTGGAAGCACAACAATTCACATTGCCATTTTCTTGGTCATTAAAGGATCACATTACAACCTACATGATGCACTCAAAGTTATGGTTTAACACATGAGTTTTTCTTTCCATGTGATGAGTTTTAAACACCTTATTGTTTAATGTTCTTAGGTTCATTGGTAGAAGTTTAAGAAGACCAACAATTTTTGAAAACAAATTGGATGATGGAATCTCTATGATGGTGAACCTATTGATGGCATCAATGGATGTTGTGACTTTATGAGTATGTTTTAAATCAAATGATATAGTGAAATTGTTCATAACCAATAGTTTGGTGACATGTTATGTTTTACAAGGCACTTTTCTGTTAGTTGTTGTTTGAAAGTCCATTTTGAACATAATATATCCATAATCATTTAATAAGTCAATTTGATATACTTTAACCCTTCAATGTCAAAACAAACCAAAATGGTCCATTTTAAAGTGAATTTATATTTTCCTTGATGTTTAGGGGTTAAGTTCTTTAATTGCCACAATGACATCCCAAATATCTTCATTTAAATGTTGCATCAACAAGAATAAAAAAACTCTAATTATTGCTTTAGCCATCATGAAAATTACATTGCTTGTGAAATGATTGAAAAAACAACTTTAAGGACCTTAATGCAATCCTTATTCACAAATGTGAACTATACAAATGGTTATGCCATCATGACCTAAGAATGCAACCAAAGTTTGTGTATCAATCATTTTTGGATTTTTTTCTTAATAGTATTTATGTCATTTAAAAAACAAGTATTAAATTTTTTTGATCGATTAAATTGATTGTCAAAGATTATACATAATCAACAAATATGGTTCATACAATGTACATGATGAAAATAATGAACCTACATGCAAAATTTTATATATTTGTGTATTGTTATTTTACCATCATAAACACCATGCCCATGTTGAAAGAAAATTGGAAAATTTAATTTAAAAAATAAATTGTAATACTATTTTTTAAATCCAATACAATGAGTTGAAAGTTGTTCATCAAATGATTTATTTCCATTTAACCCTTGTTTCAAATTTCTTGAAATAAAAAATAAATTGTTCGTGCAAGGTTGTAATTGGCAAACATGTTAAATAACAATAATTATTTTTTAATTTAATGAAAAAAATGCGTTTTTGGAAATCCACAATTAGAAATAATATGTTTGTAAGGGTGAAAATCCTTTTAGGTGTATCACCTAAGACAAAAAGAACTTAATTCTTACTATAGTTCTTTTTTTCCTTTAGTGTTGATCCTCATCAAAATTAATGAGTAAAAAAGTGTCAAATATTTCATAAATACCATATTTTAAACTGTTACAATTTTAATTCCATCATAATTATCCATAAATATGTTTTTACACAATAAAAAAACCTAGTTAAAAAATACAAAAAAGGTGATGTTGTGATAGGATTTGGTACAACTAAAAGAACTTGGGCCCATAATGATATAAAAATGACATTTAAAACAAATAATAATAATTTTGATATCATTTTATTGTTCAAAAATAGTTACATCTTATTCATGCCATTGATTGGTTTCAAATAAATAGGAAAAAAATACTCAAAAGTTGTTTTTAGAATATTTCTTTACTTAAAATAACATTTCAACTTAATAAAGGGCTATTAACAAACTAACATCTATGATTTTTCTAGTATTAAAAAAAATTCAATTTTGTATATGTAACCTAATATTTAAAAAATAATAATGCATGTAATATAAATGTTTTGATAAAAATTATTTCATATATGTTTATGATTGAAATAAACATATTTCGCATGTCTTAATGCATCATATTCAACATGAAATTTTGATCAATTTTTTTTTTCCATTTGAAGTAATTGTATGATTTGATAAAAGATAATTAACAATACCATAAGGTGTACATCCAAATTCATGTTTAATTTATTGTAAATATTATTCAATTTTTAAAAATGTTTACATAAATGATTGAATTTGACTATTTCACATATTGCAAATAATTTCATTTTTTGAAACACGTTGTTAGAAAAAAAATCCATTTATCATGTTATTCATGTTGAACATTCCAATTTTATTCATAAAGGTAAGGTTGTTACATTTGTGGTAATTGCACTTGATGATAATTTTTTTAAACCCCTAATTTCTCATCATCATTAAACATAATATGTACTATTGTAGTATATGATGTTGGCTCAAGTGTGAATTGGTTACCTCACTAATTTTTCCTTCCAAAACCATTTCTCTAGTTTATTTGAATTTTCAATGAAAAAATTCAAAATTTATTTATTTTTACAACTTAGGTCTAAAAAATTTCAAATCAACTTCGTTGAATGCTACTCATTGAGATCTTGCCAACGAACTTGTCGACAATACCAAGAAAGAGTATAAATTCCTTTATTATTTGTAAATTTTTTTATTGGAATACAATTTTTTTTTCAATTTTGTTCAAATTTTAATAATTTTTTCATTATAGGTCAAAACATTATGAAACCAATTTGATGCATCCCTACTCAACGAGAGCTTTCCAATATTGCCAAAAGCTGGAAGGATGCGACATGGTTTGGGAGATCTCAATGTTACAAAAAAAAAACTAAGATTCAAACAACCTTCATGCATAAATAGATAGTGAAATACAAAACATCCTTACAAAACAATTTTCAAACCATAAAATTGTATGAAAACATATAAACGATTATACAACCATGAGTCAAACTAAGTTACATATCTACACAATTGTTTGAAATTCATTCTTCAACTTATAGAGAAAAAATTAATAAATTTTAATAAGCTCTTAGAAAAGCTTAAAACAAATACAATAACTAACTCAAGTTAATTTTCTATGTTGCACAATGAATACATCTTCTTGAGTTTACATGAGTTAAGCATTGTTTACAATTCAGTTGTGGATTGTGCATATGAATGGGCATTATTTTGTTGAGAAAAAATTCTATTGCATTGGGATTTATGTCTATATATTTATATTTCTTACATGTATTGTAGACCTTTATACTTTTTTTTTTTTCAATTTTGTTATGTTGCTCAATAGGTGATCATCTATCGTAACCAATAGGTAAGTTTGAATATATCAAAACATGAAAATAGAAAACCTTAAGCATGCTTTAGTATTGTAGGCAATTGGTGGGGTATTTTTAATTTTTTTGAATTTTGGTGATTTTTTAAATGGGGAATTTGTTGCAAAATATTTCTTTTCCTTTTTTTAACCCCCAAAAAAATTATTAAATCTTTGGTATCATTATTGATTTGTATGCATATATCTTGTGCCCCTTCTACACCTAAATGTTGTACACTCTTAGTACACCACCCTTGAAGTGAGTTATTAACTTAGTTTCCTATGCAATGTTGTTTATTAGTATTGGTTATAAATCAAATACGAAAGTAGGAAGTTAATCATCTATTCATATCTTTTACCATTTCTCCAACTATATATGTAAATCTGGTAAATTTAACCTTTTAAAAAAATTTCTAACAATAAAAATGTCCAAAATGATTTTATTTCCTATAAAATAATGATTATATTTAATGACAAAATCATTCCTATAGAACGATTAAAAATATAATTAGAGATAACATATCTAATATGATTAAACATTATGATATGAGTCGTATTCAATTGTATTATACACAAATGTTATATCTAATTATGTATAATTAGATATAACATTTGAAATAATATGACAGAATGTTATTATTAGTTATTTCAAAATTGAGTTTATTGAGAATAATTGAATGAAGGTTTTTAAAATTTGATTATGGCGTGTTTCATGTTGCACATGGCAAAACAAAAGTGAAATATTAATGTAGACTTTTAATTTTTGTACATCATTGTTAGTTTAATACAAGTTATTACAATTTAAAAGAATTTTCAAATTAGGTTTATTGAAATAATTCAATGAATGTTATTTAAATTTGATTATAACATATTCCACAAATATAAGGTGGCCTCGAAGTAAATATTTTAGGAAATTTCTCCAAGTGCTTTTACATACACAAAGAGTCATGATTTAGTACCACAAAATTGATTAAAAAAATCATAGAAATTAAGAAAAATTGAAACTTGGAGTTAACAAAACTATGAATGGGTGATATGTATTTATATTCCCCCCCCAAAAGAAAAACAAAAAAAAAGGTTAATATAAATTTATCCCTCAAAAAAAAATTGCAAAAAAATAATAATTTACAGTCCGCATAGAGCACCTTATTGTATCGGAACACCCTCTCCTTCTTCATTATTTGACAAGCAATCATAGGTACTCCATTGCATTGTTTTTACATGTGCAACCGGCAGGTCGAAGAATTATTATTCCACTACTAGCTCAAATGGGCTTTAAAAAAGGAAGAACTGGAGTGAATACCTCGGCCGGTTTGACGACAAAATTATATTATTTTCAGAAATGTTGAAAATTTCAATAAATATAAAAAATTCATAAAAAAATTTTTTTTGAAAAGAAAATAAAAGAAAAGAAAAGAAAAGAAAAAGAATTTGATTGGAATATTTGGGAATAGGTACATTGTGAATTTGTTGGAATAGAATTCTCAAAATTAATTAAATTATTTGACAAAAACATGTGTCAAAGTGGCCACGGTAGTAAGGTATTTGACAAAGTCATTAATTTTTATATTTATATTTATATTTATTTATTTATTTGCTAAAGTGACAAATCTCATCAACAATTTTTGTTTACCTCATTTTGTATAAATCATCAAGTTTAAATGCTAAAAGAAATTTGCAAATTCTAGTATCAAAGAATTAATGCTCACAAAAATAGGGTCAATGTATACCCAGGGGTTTTTTTTTTTTTTTTCAAATTTTTTAATCTCAAAAATTTGGTGAATTTTTCCCAAAAAAAAGAAAAGAAAAATATTTCAAATATGCACTAATAGAACAAAAAAATAGGGAAATATTTTGGTCATAAAATAGGGGTTTTTTTTTTTTTTTTCTTGTGTAAATTTGACTAATTTTGCTTAATTTTGGAAAAACTCATCAAAATTTCAATATCACCAAAAAAGAAAATGTAAAAAATTCATTAAACAAACAAACTCTCAACCCCACCGACAGAAATACCCCTAAAAGGAAATAAAAACTCTGGAATTTATTTATTTTTTCATTTTCCCTCCTTTGTACTGTGTAGCGATTGTTTTTTCTGTCAATTTTGTGATATAGCCAAAGTGGTGACCATCCATATGAAGATGCATGTAGCCATATTTGGCTACAAGCTGAACATGAAAGTAATTTGTAAGAAAACATCCTTCTTATATTCTGGCTACCTTTCTTGAACTATGTATAGAGATCTAGTGATTTTTCTTAAAATTTTAGTCTAATTATGGCTATTGAAATTCTCGAAAAACACTTGATATTGGCACTTTTAAAAATGTTTTCTCTTTTTGGCTCTTTATAGCCAGCCCAAAAAAAAGAGGCTGCAAGTTTGTAGGGTTTAAATAAACATTGTGCAAGCAGCAAACAAGAAGAGAACCGCCGGTTACTTGAGTGGGACTGTTACACCCCAACATTACGCGCGGAACCGTCGTCCTCTACCTTAAGTGGATTGTTATGCCGCATCATTACGCGCGGAAGCATTGTCCTGGACCTTAAGTGGACTGTTCCGCTCAAGCATTACGCGCGGAACCGTCTTCTTCTAAACATAAGTGGACTGTTACGCTTCAACATTAGCAAGGAACCGTCTTCTTCTAACCTAAGTGGACTGTTACGCTGCACATTACGAGAGGAACCGTCGTTCTCTACCTGAAGTGGACTGTTACGCTTCAACATTACGCGCGGAATTGTCGTCGTCTACCGCGAGTGTTATTGTGTTTTTGTTGCTGTTGTGGCGACGGCTTTGCGCTTCTCTTGGTCCCCTTCTCTCTTCTGTTTTCCCTTCCACAGTCGCTGCTGCCGTTGCTGCCGCCGACTTACTTCTTCTTCGATTTGCCTTCGTCGAAAATTTTCGGGATCTGGAGCTCCGTTTCATCACCTTCGTAAGCCATTTCCGATGCGATTTCTATTGTTAAATGACATCTTTGTGTGTGTTTTGGAGTTTTTTGGTCTCTAGTTTGGTTTTTGGCTCTTGTATGGCGGAAGAAGAGAGCAGCTCTCTCTAACTTCTGATGGGATCTTTCTTCTGTAACTCAGTAGCTTTCTTTTGTGTGTAGTTTCTTCTCTTCTTGTTGTTTCCTTTTTCCCTTTATCTATCTACCTATGTCCTCGCTTTGATATGATTGTATTGCATATTCTTGTGCTGCAAATCTTTGCTGCGGTTTCTTGTGCTTCGGCTTTCTTTGCTGGCCATTTTGCAGTGCTGTTCTTTACGTCTTTCTTTTTGTGACTCGCGGTTGGCAATGTCATCGGAGGTTTGGCTCTTGGTCTTCGTTTTGTTTTCCTGTGCACAATTGGTTGGCCATCACATCACATCCTCTAGGGGAGAGACTTGTCTGAAGTTTTGCTTGTCAATAGGCAACTCAAGGTTCAAAGCTTGTTCGCAGAATGCTGGCGAGAATCCGGATCCACATCGGTTCTGACTTCTTTGAGGCAACAACAACTGCGTCCGGAAATTGAGAAGATCGCTCGCTTCTAGGAGCGGACGAATCGCGCCGCCGCATAGCTCCGGACTCAGATCGGGGAACTCCAATGCCGTTGTTGTGGAATGGCGACAGGGGAAGAATGAATCTGGAGACACTGCTATACAATTGGCAACTTCTGAGGTGCGGTTTTGCTTATTGTAGCTCAATTTCACACGGAGTCTCTAGTTCCTTTTCGTAGATGTTCGGGGTGAGAAGAGAGAGCTTGTTTTTCCCTAGAGGTTTGTTTCTTCCCCTGAAAACAGAAGCAGCCCTGATCTCTCATCCAGCAAAGTTCTGCTCTCCCTCGCTTCTGAAACTCTGCAGAGAAATCTGCCTTTGATCGTTGACGGCCGCGGTGCTCTTCTACAACTAGTACCTTCCTCCATGTCGCGACGTGTCGAGGATTTCTCTTCTTGAACTGCTGCTGCATCGGCGGCATCTTTGAACTGCGAGTTTGCTTGGTAGGCGATGGTAAGAAGACCATCTGGAGGGACCATCTACACAGTTCCGACAACGATGGTGGACTCATCGAAGAAAGCTGCTTCCGCAGCAGAAAAGGGAAGGATCTCAAATTTGATGGACTCGGTGATGACTGCTTCGGGAGGAAAGACAAGGATTTCGGTTCTGATGGATGCGGTGATGAAAGCGTCGGAAGAAGCTGATGCTGCAGATTTTTCAGAGGGATGCATCAGTCATGAATCGAATGCCAAGAATTTTGAGCGGCGAAAGAGTTGTGAAGATGAAGTTCTTGCAGAGGGAAGAAGTGGGGAAGCAACAAGGAGGGCCAGAGCAAGTCTGCAGCAGAAGTTTAAAGTGTGGGAGAGTCAGCAGCAGGAAGAGACTCTCTCTTTCAGTCCTCCTACCTTCACAAAGACTGTTCTAGCAGGCAGCTTGGCTGCATCTCATGGCTCTGGAATCGTAAGAACCCATCTTCTTAATTGATGCCATTGATGTGCTGATGCATGTAGGTTGTCACAAGCAGCATGTCTGGACATTCTCTTCTCCATCCAGAAATGAAAACTGTGTCAAAGAGTCGTTTTGCTGGGGCTTCAAGTGTTGCTGAGGGTTCTGTTGTTTTTCTTTGCTCTGTTGCAGTGGATTCCCTTGGAGTTTATGAAAGACCATGGGCACCACATTGGGAAGGAAGCAGTACTGCAAGATGAGTGTGGAATGAAGTGGGAAGTTTCTGTGTCTCGAGGTTCATGGTCAGGTTTCCGAGCGGGCTGGAAGAAGTTTGCAGACAATCATGCAATGGATGTTGGAGACAAGATAGAGTTCACCCTTATTGGAGACTCCACATTTGCTGTAAGAATCCTTGGTCAGAGACAACCTGTTCTGGATCCCAGGCATTGTGAAGATTCTCATGAAACTGAGCACAAAGGAATATCAAGGAAGAGGAGTGCAAGACATATTTCCTCCAAGTCAAGGAACTGGACCTCAGATGTAAATTTTGTTGAGGATGAAGCAGAGGTCACTCATCATCAGTTTCATGCTGGAACTGGCCTGGGGATGATTTCAAATCCCTGCAAGCGAGCAAGAAGCAAGAGATTTTGGAATCACAAGAGGAGGGATTCCTGTGGAGACACTACACAAACAGAAATAAGAAATCCAAGATTGCTGCAAGACAAATTTGACACTAAGCTCGAATACCCTTCAACTAGATCCAAAGTGAGGCAAGTGAAAAGCGACTTGACAAGACAGGACAACAAGGCTCTCATGTACAATTCTTCTGCAGCAAACAAACTCAGAGCGCTAGTTGAGATCTTTGAAGAGGAATACCAGAGAACAAGAGATGTTGTCTACTCACAATGGAGTTCTGCCCCAAAAGTTGGTATGAAAGGGAGATGACAACCCGAAACATGATGATGCAAACGTCAATCAGCTTCGATTTCTGCTCCATAGCTGATTCTTTAAAACACTATAATGATGCAATTTTTGTTTTGGAAGGAACAAGTATTCCTTGATGTTTTCTTCTCACAGTGAAGTTTTGCTCCAACAGTGGCACTAAAGATGACAGCTGCTGCACGAGGAGCTACCATTTTGAAAGGAACACACATTGATTGATGTTTGTCTACTCGCAGTGGAGTTCTACTCCAAACAGTGGCATGAAAGATAACAAGCCTGGACATGGAGATACCATTTCAGCTTTTCTTTCTGCTGTATTGTAGTTAAACTCATAAGAGAGGATCATTTTGTAAGCAGTTGATAATTTACAGGTGAATCCTTTTAGCATTTTATATTCATACTACCAGTGCAATTTGGATAGCAGATTTGGGGTTCCTGGGTATGGGAGGGTGTCAAGGAAATTTTGGGAGGTGAGTTTCTTCAGTACCTAACTAGAGGTGTTTGCTTGCATGTGGATTTCATGAATTTTCTGTGTATATTGTTGATGCACTTCAAACAATTGTTAATTCTCACTGACTTCTCTTAAACAGGGGTTGTGTCCTGTCCAGTGGGATTTCGACTGTTATGTGACTAGCTAGAAAATGGCTACCAAAAGCAGATCTGGAATGTAGAGAGAGCATGAACAAGTTGATGCACTTCAAAGAATTGTATATTTATTAGAAGTAGTAGTAGTAAGCTCAGTGAGTACTGAACATGAATTCAAACATTGCTATTTGCTGAGAATAATCTGTACAATAGAGGATTGCATCCCTACTCAAACTGATGTGCCAATGTCTTCAGTGAATCGCAGATGCTTTCCTTTTGGGGTTGGCAATCCTTTGAGGCGTAACACTGTAGCAGAATCTGGACCTGCATGAAGAAGAAGAAGAAACAACATTTGTGAATGACACTGTGCAAGAAAGAATGCAAATTTGGCATTTATTGATCCACAAGAGCTAAACTCATAAGCATTATGTGAAAGAGAGCTACCTAGTATAGCTTTCTTGTGTTTTTAGTCCTTAAGGAACAAGAGACAATCTTCCTGCAGGTCAAGAAACTTACACTTACAACAACTCTCTGCATCAACAACTTCTGCCTCCATCTCGTCATCACTGTTGTAGCTGAAGCGGACATGTTGCCCAGTAGACACAGGAAGCCCAACACTTTCTTCCTTTTCATTCATTGTGAATTGGTTGATAGCATTGCAAAGCTCATTGCACTCTCCATCCAGTTCAACATCTTCATACTCTTCATTTGCTTCATCATCTTCCTCCTCTTCTCCATAGTAGTAGTAGTACTCATAATCCAGGTAGCCTTTCTCTTGTTCATCACTTTTGACATTCTCAGAGGAATTGTCCTTGTGCTGCTGCAGTGGAGAAGAGGAATTGATCCTGTTGTGAGCTATGGAAAACTTGGATGGGGATTCACATTTTTCCTGCATGTGTGGTGAGCTCACATTGACAACCACTGAGCACTCAGAAGAGGCATCATCATCATCTTCATGGTCATCTCCGGTCATACATTTCCTGACTTCTTCACCTCTGCCCACCCACCCAGATGGCTTTGTTGTCACTGTGATCACATCAGTTTCCCTTGATGAAGACAGGTTCTTCTTCTCTGATTTCCACATTACCTGCAAAGTGCTCACAAAAGTAATGATTGGTTTCATTTCTGCTTCTAAACCCTTAAACCCTAACACCCTCTGGAAATGCTAATATATCAGCATTGAATGTTGATTCACGAAGATTATTTTGAAGAACTAGTGTAAGACCTTTTTTTTTTTACCTTCTCAAGATGCTCCTCAAGGTGATTGGGATCATCAAGTGCATCCTCCAGGGGCTTGGTCATGCAGGACTTATCCTCTTCCTCCTCTGTTGAAGGTGAGAGAGTGGCAGCTTTTCCAAACTTGTAAAGAAGCTGGAGCTCAAGAGGCAAGACATCTGCCTTGTCCATTACGAGCACACTGTGACTGAAGGTGGAGGGAACAACATTGATGGGTGTGTTTGCAGGAGTGGGTGCTGCAAGCTCTCCTGGTGTTCGAAACTCAGAGGGCATTCTACGTAACCTGTATTCTTCTGTTTCAACTTTATTATGAAGAAGTGTGCACACCTGAAAAAGAATTTGGAGACAACAATGTATGTATGGAGATTTAGGACTGAAGCTAGATGCAGATTAGGACAGAAGAAGATTAATTACAATCTGTGCTTTCTGCTACAGCATGGTGACAACAGTGTATGAAAGTTAAAGGACTGAAGCCGGATGGAGATTACGACAGAAGAAGACTAATCCCAATCTGTGCTTTCTGCTGCTGCATGGTAACAAAAATGTATGTATGGGAATTTGGAATGAAGAAGACTAATCACAATCTGTGCTTTCAACAGCTTGATGCTTCTGTACAGACTGAACGAATAAAATGCAAGATGATTTTGTTTCAGCTAACCTGAGTGTACAAAACTTGTTCTTCAGGCAATGCTGCTGCTTCTTGTTTGTGGAGATCATCATGCAGCTTGGGGTAAGGTGTGCTCCTGTAGTAGCAGCAGCTCATTTGCTCACCTCCTCCTTCCTCTTTAACAAGCGTCATTGGAGTCATCAACTCTGATGAGGTTTCTGACTCATTGGTCTTGTCTGCGAGTGCCTTGCGAGTTCTTGCAAGACCGGCCTTCTTCTTCTTACCACCACTTCCAAACAGATCTGTACAAAAGAAAAAAACCCATTGCCAACCACAAATGAAGTCAAATCTTTCCTCGTGAAAACTTCCTCCTTGCAACATACATACAAAACTCTCTCTCTCTCTCTCTATACAGAACATTGCTTTCAACAGGTGATAGCAAGGAAAGAGCTTCCCGGACCTTCATTGGTGGGAGTGATAATAACTGCAGGAGGTAGCTTCTGCACTACTTTGGTGGTGATGGCAGCAGATGTCCTACTCTCCATAGAAGCTGGCTACCTGAAACTCCGGTTCACCAACAAAAAGCTTCCGTCCGTCCTGAGCTTCTTCTTAGCAGCTCCTCCCCAAACAAACAAACAAACAAACGCAGAGTTTCAATAAGAAACAAAAGGAACTATAAAACACAACAGAAAGCCCCAAGAAAGAAATCAACCCAAAGAATGCAGCAGCAACAGTAGCAACAGAGAAGCAAACAAACAAGCAAACCAAGTAAGAAGAAAGTGCTCAACAACAAAGCAACGAAGCAGCAAAGAAACAAGAAAGCAGACAAAACAACGAAACAAAGAAGAGCACCAACATTTCAAAGCGTTACCCGAGCTCGTAGCCGTTGAAGCGCAATAGACAGACAGACAGACACATGGATGATAACCAAGTAACAACTAAAAACTCATCCAAAGATATCATAAATATCATCCATCTGTGATCCTTCTGATGTTTAGCATTCTACCCATACATGAACTGTAAAAATTCTCTCTGGCAGGTAGGTAACTAGTAACTAGTAACTAGTAGGCTACATTCAGGCTTTTTTTTTTCTCTCTCTTTTTTTCCCCTCAATTTTATGATATTGAAAATTTGGCAAATTGGTAACTACTATATTACTACAATATTGGGCTTCAGTTCAGCACAAATTATAATATTTCTAGAAACAATGAAATTTTCTTGCCATTTTTACATTATTAAAAATTATTTTAAGGCAAAAAGAAGAAGAATTATGGAAACTCAAATATTTCACCATGCAAAAAATATCATCTTCAAAACAAATCATCCTCTAAAAGAAACCAAAATCCTTCAAGATATTATTATTATAACTCTATTATAACTAATCTCAAGTTTCAACACAAGCCAAAATATCGTCTTGCAAAAATCCTCATATTAAAATAGACCTATTATTTATTATTACCTATGGGCCAAAATCCCTTAAGCTACTATACTCTATAATGGATCTAAACACAATATCCTTTGCCTTGGTAGGCAAGGCCAATAATAACAAATAATAATAATAATAATAATGGTAGAGATGAAATGCTGTTGCCTGCCCATGGACGGCTGAGACCAAATCTGGTTGTCTAAATACTTAAAAATGGGGA
>Ga0116227_10013247_pt1 | contig 13035 bp, 8 predicted proteins | sample S1TSphgellanicum_FD_89693 | JGI IMG/M metagenome (GOLD analysis project Ga0116227, IMG submission 89693) | Host-associated microbial communities from peat moss isolated from Minnesota, USA - S1T2_Fb - Sphagnum magellanicum MG | ecosystem: Host-associated > Plants > Peat moss > Unclassified...
CTGAAGTACTGTCCCCGCAAAACCTCAGCTGGCTGGTCTTTAAACTACTCGGACAGGAAGAATTCATCGCCAAATACCCGAAAGTAGCCGCCTACTATGCCGCCGAAGAAATGGAAAGTGACCTGAAACGCATGGCCCTGGCGGAAAAAGTAGCCGATCTGTTCGATCAGTACCAGGTATACCGCCCGGAAATGATCCAGGCATGGACCTTCACCGATACACCGGAACTGGCCACTGCCGGCTGGCAACACTGGCTATGGGTGAAAGTAAAACAGCTCTCCGGCGGTGCATTGCCGGATAAAACCATCGTCGGAAATTTTATCCTCGATGCCCTGCGCAGCGGCGCTAACAAAGCAGGACTCTCTACCCGGATGCCCGTGGTTCACCTGTTTGGCTTATCCATTATCACCGCCTATCACGTGAAGATCCTGCACGAGCTATCTTCCTTCATCGGTGTCTATTTTCATATCATCAACCCTTCACCGGTGGTGTTCTGGTTCGATGACCGCAACGAAAAACAAATTGCCCGCTGGCGGCAAAAAGGACTAAAAGATATCCAGGATTCCAAAGCCGGCAACGCCCTGCTTACCGGATGGGGACGCGTTATACAGGACAGCTTCGGTCTCTTCTTTGCTTATGATGCATTCATCAACGCCTACGAAGAAATCGATACCGTAGAACCGGAACCGGATAGTTTGCTGCATAAAATTCAACACGACATTTTCACGGCAGCCGCCACTACGGCCGACAGGCAACCTGTTTTCCCGCAAGACATCAACGACGGCTCTATTACCATCAACGCCTGCTATACCGTGGCCCGCGAAGTGGAAGTGCTCTACAACTACCTCGTACACCTGGTAGCACAACGAAAAGAATCTTTATCTCCCCGTGATATCGTAGTGATGGTAAGCGATATAGATGCTTACGCACCCTATATCAAAGCGGTTTTCAACAATGCACCTTATACCTTCCGGTATACGATTGCAGATGAAAGCTACACCGATAATGATAATCTCTTTAATGCCCTGCACGCCATCCTCACAATGAATGAGGAAAATTTCACCTCGGAAGCAGTGATGCAATTACTGGACTTTTCGTATATCCGTAAACGTTTTAATCTACAGGATCCGGTGCTGATACGCCGGATTATAGAGGCCGCCAATATCCGCTTTGGGATCAACGGCAGCAAAAAAGAGGAAACGCATTTTGTAAGCTGGCAGTACGGCATACAACGTATCATGTACGGTATCTGCATGAGCGGAGAAGAGGAATATGGCACGGGGGAAGACAGCTTCTTTCCACTCGACATCACCGAAGGTAGCGACGCACACGATGTGATCCGTTTCTGTCACTTTGCGGAGGTGTTGATGTCCGCGATCCTCGACAGACGCCGCCCACGCAGCATTGTAGAATGGGTAGCCTATACAGAAAGACTATTACATAACATGGTATATGAACAGGTAGATGATATAGACGAAGACTATAACACACTGGTCAAACAACTCACGGCCTACAACGCGCTGAATGAGTTCATGAGTGAAAAAGTGACCTTCGATGTATTCAGTCATAGTTTCCTGGATACACTCACCGGCAGCACCCGCGCAGGATTGTTCGTCAATGGAGGTATCACTTTCTGCTCCCTCATTCCTATGCGTAGTATTCCTTTCAAGGTGGTAGCCCTCATGGGATTGAATTACAATAAATTTCCGCGACGCGAAAATAAGTCCAGCTTTAACCTCATGGAAAAAGACCGGCAGAAAGGCGATCGTAATGTGAAAGAGAATGATAAACACCTGTTCCTCGAAACCCTGCTATCCGCCAGGGAATACCTCTACATCAGCTATATTGGCAAAGATGCGAAAGACAATACCGATCTTCCGCCGTCTGTACTGGTAGATGAACTGGTAGATTATATTGAAGCGGGCACCGAAGAGCCGGAAGCCGTGCGTCCTCAACTCATCACGCTACAGCCGCTACAGAGCTTCAGCAGGAAATATGCCGGCACAGATAAGCGTCTTTTTTCCTATCTCAGCACAAAAGATACCGTTAGAAAAACTTATCTCAACGAAAATAAAATTACAACACCCTTAACCTTCGAGGAAATTACCCTGGAAGAAGTTATCAGCTTTTTCAAAAATCCTTTCCGGGCGTATTACAACAAGGTACTGGGTATCCGCTATAACGATAATCAGCTGTTGCTCAACGAAACGGAGATCTTCAGTCTGAACAAACTCCAACAGTGGTCTGTTAAAAATGAATTGCTGCCCATCGCAGAAAAGCAACAACCAATATTGCAAACTACCCTGGTAAAAAAGGGCCGTTTGCCGCTCCGCAATATGGCTGCCGTATCTATTCATAAAATGGAAGATCTGGTAGTGCCGGTGCGCAACCTGTTTGAAGCCTGCACCAAAGGAGCCATCGAAAGAAAGGTACCGGTAGAACTAATGGTAGATGGCAGTATGCTGAAAGGGCATATCCGCATTTTTGATCAAACCCTGGTACAGGTGTCGTGGTCGAAACGGGAAAGCAAATACCTGATAGAGGCGTATATCCGCTATCTGACGGGAAAAGCAGCCGGTGTAGTAACAGACCTCTGTTTTATTTCCGGCTCCAAAAAAGAGGATGCATTCCTGGCCACGCCGCTCACACCGGAAGAAGCGCTGAAACGGCTAACAGACATCATAAAAGTTTACAAAACCGGATTTAGCAATATCATCTCCTTTTATCCGGATCTGGAGATAACGGCAAAAGATTGGCTGACACTCGATCTTAAAAAATTTAAGGATAAAATATCCGGGATGATAGAACGACAGGAAGCACCGGATCCTTACCTCGTACAGGTATATGAGCAAGGTTTTTTTAATCAGGAGGCTGCCCTCACCGGCTACCTCGATGTTTATGAACTGCTGCTGTCACCGCTTACCACACTACTTCCCGCATATTTAGAAACACCAGACAAAGAGAAATGATCGATAGCATTATATATAAGAAGTTCGACGCAGCCACCGTTCCGCTGGAAGGCAGCAACCTCATTGAGGCCAGTGCCGGCACCGGTAAAACGTATTCTATTGCTATCCTGGTACTGCGATTGATCCTGGAACAAAAGCTGTCGGTCAAAGAAATCCTGATGGTGACTTTTACCCGCGCTGCCGTGGCAGAGCTGGAAGACAGGATCCGGAAATTCATTCGTCTCGCATATAAAGTGAGCAGGGGACAGGAAATCAGTGATCAGAAAATCATGGACCTGGTATTCAGCGTCATCGATTTTGATGATCCGCGGCCGGTACAGCAACTCTTGCGCGATGCCATCCTGTTACTCGATGAAACCTCCGTACTCACGATCCATGGCTTCTGTCAGCAAACACTGAACGAGTTTGCGTTTGAAACCAATCAGCTGTTTGGCGCTACCATGGTGCCCGACCTCACACCGATCATCGAAAATGAACTGAATAAATTCTGGCGAAGAAATGTCACGACCCTTAATACCAATCTGCTGGAACAGATCTGGGAAGAAGACATGAAAACAGAAATGCTGAATGTGATCAAAGAACATCTCAGCGGAAAGAAATTCCTGGGCTACTCCGATGACGTATCCGATGAGATCAGCGAAACGCTGCAAGCACAATGGATCCAGGAGTTAAACCAATTGTCAGCAGCAGAGCAGGCAATAACAGAAAGTCTTTGTGCTTATATAAAAGCCAACAGTACAGATATTGCGGCGGCCTGCGCCACCAATCAGTATACCCGGAAAGAATATCCTGAGCTAATCTCTGAGCCGGAGCTGCTGATCAAAAAGATCCGCGATAAAAGAAGTGCGAAATATATTGAGAAAGTCTTCCCTGATTTGTTACCCGGAATTGATCAGGCAGATGAGATCAGCAAACAGCTACAGGATCGTCAGCAGTTGGTGCGGCGTAAGATCTACTATGCAGCCATCAGGGAAATAGCAGAACAGGTGCGGTTGTTCAAGGAACGTAGCAATATGATGGGCTACGATGACCTCATCAACAACCTGCATACCGCCCTGGTAAAGAATAACAACGAAGAACTGATTGCTTCTCTGCAAAATAAATACAAGGCGGTTTTCGTGGATGAATTCCAGGATACTGACAAAGAACAATTTGAAGTATTTGACCGGGCCTTCGGCCAGAACACCACACTGTTCTATATCGGCGATCCCAAACAAAGCATTTACGCCTGGCGCAAAGCGGATATCTTCACCTACTTCAACGCCCGTAATGGCGTGCAGCATGTGTATGATATGAATCAGAATTTCCGGTCTTCCGAAAACCTGATCCGTGCCATGAATATCTTCTTTGAACCCACACCCGGTTTCCCGACTTTCGATTTCGCCGCAGAAAGCGATAGTATCGACTATATCCCGGTATTCAGTCCGGACGACAATAAAAAAGGATATCTCTATAAAGGCAGCACGAAAGAAGTGCCGATAGCCATTATTTCCTGCGATAAAAAAGAAACGATCTGTAACGGTGTAGCCGCACAAATAGCACAACTATTGCTCGATAAGGATTACCGCATCGACAACAAAGAAGGTTCCCGTCCCATCAAGCCATCGGATATCGGGATCCTGGTGCGTACCGGAAAGGAAGGCAGCGACATCAAACATGCTTTGGCCAAACTGGGTATTCCCGCTGTTACCATCGACGAAGCCAAGGTGCTCCGGTCACCGGAAGCACAGCAATTGCTGCATCTGCTGGAAGCCATGGAAACACCGGATCGCTCATCTATTAACCGGGCCTTACTGGGTTCTTTCACCGGCTACGATATCCATACGCTGCTGCAACTGGATGATGAAATGATGCTGGAGTTGTTCAGCAAATACCGGAACCTCTGGCAGCGCGATGGTGCGTATACCGCCCTCATGGAATTCATCGCCGACTTCGGCGTACGCCAGGTATTGCTCGATGGGCATACCGAAAACGGCGAACGTATTATCACCAACCTGTATCAGTTATCAGAACTGGTACACCAGGTGCAGAGCCGCAAAAACTTGTCTATGCGAGATCTGATTTCCTGGCTTAAACGCGGCATAGATGGCATGAACACGGAAGGCGACGAATATGCACAACGCGTGGAAAGCGATGAAGACGCCGTGAATATCGTAACCATCCATAAAAGTAAAGGGCTGGAATATAAAATAGTGATGGCGCCTTTCCTGGATTTCGTAGAGAAGCAAAGAATTGAATTTGTCAGCTTCCGCGATCCGGAAACCGGCGATTACCTGGGAACCCAGAAAGCCCTTCTCACGGAAAACCAACTAAAGGCCTATCAACAACAACAGGAACAGGAAAACCGCCGACTGATCTACGTGGCGGTGACCCGCGCTGTTTATAAATGCTATATTTTTAAAAATACTTACGGCACTTTTAAAGACTCTTCGCTATCTGCTTTTCTCAAAGAACTGGTGATAGCCGCGCCCGATCCTTCCCTGATAAATTTGCAGAGAGTGCCGGCAGAAGCACCGGAGCAAAGCTATCGTCAGCAGCTCACCAAGGGGCAGCTGGCCGTGAACAGGGCACCGGTATCCTTCCATTTACTGGAGCAGAACTGGCGCAAGATGAGCTATACCATGCTGGCGGCAAAGCCCGAACACCGGCCACGGGTACGCTCTTTCCAACAAACCGATCCGTACGATAACTTCATATTTACCACGCTGCGCAGAGGCGCGAAAACGGGTAACCTGCTACACTTCATCTTTGAAAGTATCAACTTCTCCGATCCGGGTAAGTGGGAATATTGGCTGGAAGAAGCAATCCGTCGTTTTGTACCAGGACAAAGAGAAGTATATCTCGAACGGCTAAACGAAATGTTGCAGCATATCATGTATGCTCCGATCCACATTGCAGGCAATAGCTTCCAGCTGGCGTCTGTAGGGCGTCAGCACCGACTGGCGGAATTTGAATTCGATTTCCCGGTGCCCGTATTCAAATCCAATCTGCTCAATAATCTTTCCGATGATCAGATCAGCGTGAGTGTAAAACGTTTTTCTGAGTACAGTAGCCAGGAGCTGGAAGGTATCATGAACGGGAAAATTGACTTGTTCTTTGAGCACCAGGGGAAGTATTATATCCTCGACTGGAAATCAAACTACCTCGGCAACAGCGTAGCAGATTATGATACCGCAGGACTGGCAGCCGCGATGAACGAGAACAATTATCATCTGCAGTATTTTATCTATACGGTAGCGGTGAAAAAATACCTGGAAAGCCGGATTGCTGGCTTTGATTATGAGCGGCAGTTTGGAGGCGTGATCTATTGCTTTGTGCGTGGTGTGAGGAATGTAAGCGGACAGGGGATATTTACCACAAAGCCAGATCTAAAAAAAATAAAGCTATTAGAATCTTTACTGACAAAATAAAGAGAGGCGGGTAATTACCCGCCTCTTTGATTATTATGGTTTCTTAAACAGCGATTCATCAATCGGAGTATTGTTTTCCACCTTAGCTAAAGTGATTTTTACACCCATTGGGTCTTGCAAAATCGTGCTACCATAGGTGAAGCCATCAGCCGTTTTGAGGAAGTTGCTGATATCAGTGATTAAGTCCATCGTTTGACCTTCAATTTCTACCTTATTCAATGTTTTCAGTACGTTGCCGGTGGCGGGGTCTACATAGCATATAGTGGTATTACCAACACGGGTAACGATCTTCACCTTTGCCAGTTGGGCGCCATTCACCGTTTCCATTCCTTGTAATTCCAGCTGGTTACCTTTTTCATTATAATGGTAAAAATCGCCTGTCAGATCCAATTGGGTGCTCATCACTTTCGCAGTAGCAGCGTCCATTGTCTCCGCGCCGGGTTTGCCCATAATAGGCATCTGTACCCAGCCTTCGGTGCCGCTGAATACCTGTATGTTATTGAATCCCTGTACGGAAAATTCAATGCGGATAGATTTGTTCTGTACTACCCATTTTTTGAAAGGGAAGGACATACCCTGCACTTCCATGGTACCCTCTGCATACTGTGTTTTGAGGTCTTTCAATTTATCTGCACCACCCAGTGCTGCCACATTTTTATTGACAAGCTCAGTGAGCGATTGCGCCTGTGTCATTATTCCGGAAAATATGAGGAGCAACAGGAGCGATATTCTTTTCGTGTTTATCATAACTGTAAAGTATATCACACAAATTAATTATCTCCGTCAATAAAAACAAAAGCAGCCTTAAAACTGCCAAACGCCGTTCATCATGGCCACGCCACAGGTGGTTTCAAAGGAATTAACGTAGTTATCCGGGGTACGGTGCCACCACTGGCCCCACATGAGGCCGTTGGAGTTCCGGTAGTTCCAGGCTTCCGCGGCGTTGTAATTGAGCCAGGCGGCATAGGTACCCTGGTAGCTCTGGTCTTTTACAAATTTGCAGGCCCAGCGGGCAAAAATAGCCTTAAAGCCTTGACAATCATCGTTATCATATTCATCCGGAAGTAGTCCCTGGGCATTACACATACTGTTTTTCGTATAGTCCATGGCTTTAGCTCCCATGGTTTTATAGTTATTGGAAGGGTAGTAGGCGTGTAACATACTACAGGCGCCAATAAACGTTCCCTGTGTATAAGTGCGGGCGCCTTCTGTGATGATACCAGCGGCATTCATAGCGCCTTTTACTTCTCCCGTACCAGGGGTATATAGTTTAATTACCATCCAATCGAGTATTTGCTGCGCCTTTGTTTTATAAGCAGCGTCGCCGGTTGCCTGATATAGATACATGGCACAGATAGCAGCGGGCGCATTTACACAGGCATTCTTGGTATTGTTGGCGGTGGTCCACCAGAGACCGCCACCCAGGTTGGTATCCCAGGCCCGGCTCCACACCATATCAAAATTGTTTTTAGCCATATCCTTCATGCCACCGTCGTTAGTGATCTGAAAGGCGCGGATACACATCAGTGCGCCCCAGATAACATCGTCGTTATAGATATTGGAGGTCCATAAAAGGCCATAGTTATCCCGCATACCGTTATAGAGGTACACGATTTTGTTTTTAAGATCCGCATTGTTGTTGATGTTATAGGCATCGATCAGCGTTTCGATAGCTTCTGCCTGCCGCCAAAAGTCCATTCTGCCGGTCTGGGTTACATCTGTGTAGTAATAGGCTTTGAAAGACGGCCCATAGGTACCGTATTCGTGATAAAAGGCATTGTTATAGCATTGCATCGCCAGCAGGGCATCCGACTTCGCGGGCTGCACGGAGTTAATGCTTACCACACCGCTACCTGTTAGTAGTTTGTTTTCGGGAGATGTGGACATGTCGGGTTTCTTACAGCCGGCCGCCATCAATGCCAGGAGGATCACCGGCAGACTAATGCCGCGGAACAGCGCTGTAGCGCAGGAGGGAGTTTTCATGTTTTTCAGTTTTTGTGGAATAAAAGATGCTTGTTGTTCAGGATACTTATAGTGCCAGTCGCATTTAAAGCCTTACACCTGCGCGCTCACAACAGTGGAATCGGGTTCAAAACAGGGTGTCTATTTCCGGGGACAGGTAGATCATCCCGAATTACTTACAACGTTGGAAAATATTTTTCGGTGGTGACTCGCGGTAATGGCTAAACGAATGTTTTCAGTAACTTGTTGGAAACGGGCTTTACCGCAGAAAAGGAAAAACGATTGAGGATATGTTTACAGTAAGAAACGCCAACACCACAGATAAGGGTTTACTCCTGCAGCTATATAAAAAAGTAGCTGCCCGTACTGTCGGTATCGCCAGAACGGAAACGGAGATTACCGAAGCCTATATACAGCACTTCATGGAGCACGCCCGGGAAACCGGTATACAACTGGTAGTAACACATGAAAATGTCATCATCGGGGAAATCCACTGTTATCAGTTATTCCCGGCTGTATTCCGTCATGTACTCAGTGAATTAACGATTGTGGTGGATCCCGATTTTCACGGAAAGGGGATAGGTAAATTGATCTTTACACAACTACTGAATGATATCACCGCGAACCGGCCCGATATATTACGGGTAGAATTGATAGCACGGGAGTCTAATCAAAAAGCAATCGCGTTATACCAAAAGCTGGGCTTTAAAGAAGAAGGAAGATTCGAAAAGCGGATCGCCTCTGAAGGCGGTTTTGAAGCAGATATTCCTATGGCCTGGTTTAATCCGGCTTTCAAACAGGATTAAAAGTGTGCCTCAAAAGTAACGCTAACTTTTGAGGCATTCTACGTTTATAACTGCACCTGGCTGTTCACCAGTTGAATAATCTCTGTATGAATATCTGCAATAGGCCGCATTTGCCGGGCCTCATTAAAACAGGCGATCCTGTTGATCGTTTTATCGGTCGCTAACAAGGTATCATATTCCTTTTTCACTGCGCGTTGCAGGGAAAAATCTTTTTCGTGTATATCGTCTTTCCCCTGCAAATATTCCCGGTCTTCATTAGCGCGTCTTTTATCCAATGCCGCCTCTACAAAGGCAAAGGGTACATCCAGGTAAATAGAAAAATGTGGCTTAGGAATTTTATTGTAATTGTATTCAAATTCGTTGATCCAGTTACGGAGATACTGCTTTTCGTCTTCGCTCTCCAGCTTGGCACATTGGAAGGCAATATTGGACAGCACGTAGCGGTCTACCAGTACAAAATAGCCTTCTTTCAGCCATTCATTAATAGTAGTGGCAAACTCTTTCCGGTCTTCCGCAAACAATAACGCCACCAACTGAGGATGTACGTTCTTCACATCTCCAAACTCGCCACGCAGGAATTTAGCAATGAGTTCCCCGAACATACCCTGATTGCTTCTTGGGAAATGTACAAATTTGGTCTTCTCATTCTTTGACTCCAGGTATTTCGTCAGAAGTTCTATCTGAGTTGATTTCCCTGCGCCATCCAAACCTTCTACCGCTATAAACTTGCTGCTCTTTTCCATGATGGGATTGTTGTTATTCCGGAAGTTAAATTAAAAATTCTTTCCTCTTTGGGAAATTAGCTTTGTTCACGGTATTAAATAAAAAAAGCCTGGTAGTACTACCAGGCTTTCTGCTCCCCCTGCTGGACTTGAACCAGCGACCCTCTGATTAACAGTCAGATGCTCTAACCAACTGAGCTAAGGAGGAATATGACTATAAGCCCATTCTGATACGGATGTCTTATAAATGCGCACCTTTTTGTGAACATCGGCGGCAAATCTAGGAAAATATTTGATAAAATGTGCAGATTGTATAGATTTTTATTGGGGGATGTGTAAATCCGTTTCCCGCTACTACATACCTGCGACCACCCGCTTCATCTCCAATTTTATCTTCTCCCAATTTTTCCCCTTGAAGCATATCGGGTCAGGCATTATGTCCGCTACAGAGAAGTCTGTTAAAGCTCTTGTTCAGGCAAAGTTTTTTAGAACTGTAAGTTTTCGAAACCAATAACCTTATTCAGGATTTCAGGAGCAAAATGAATAGGGCTTTGGCGACTTAATGTCATTGCTAAATTGTAAATTACATTTGTGTCAATCCCAATTTCATGACCCTCAAATTGGTGGTTACCACCATTTAAAGGATCTCCCCAGCCAGTAAAGACCATAAACCTTTTTGGGCCTACCGTTTCCTCTCTTACTAATTCCCATGGTACATTATAGATATTAGTTGTATTGTTACTTAATCCAACTAAGATTTCTGTTGTATCCCCTTGAAACAAGAAATGATACCGCCCTGTAGGCTGCCTCATAGAATTTAAAAGAGCAAAATCTGGATAATCGGATACTTCTTCCTCCCATACCCGAAAATTTGTTCCTGGAGCGAATAGCTTGCAGTAATCCGTTTCTTTTATGACATTGAAATCAAGTCCGCTATAATCAGATACATCTTTATGCCACAAAAATCTGAATCTTACTTCACCATTTCTCACCATTTCAGGATCAACTAAGGCACTTATTTTATTTGTAGTGAACCCTAATCTCTGAATGAGTCTTTCAGAGTTCGTATTGTCCTGATCAATGTCTGCCTCAATTGTTTCAACACCTATGTTCTTTAATTTTTCAATAATGATTTGTGCTGTTTTAGTAATAATACCTTGTTTTCTATACTTGGGAGAAAGCGCATAACTAATTCGTGTATTTTTCAAACTACCACGAAACTCAAAAGCAAAGAAGCCACAAGGTTTGTTACTAGAAAATAGCCCGGAATCCTTTATGTAAATTATCCATGCGTAACCAGAACCATTTGCTATGTCCTTTAACCAATACTTTAATAGTTGCTTATAATCCTGATGAGCTTCCTTGGGTACGATATAATATTTACGAATGTCTGTATCTTGAAAAAGCTCAGTTATAAATTGGCTATCTTGTTCAGTAACCTTCCTTAGGGTAAGGTTATCTATCTTTACCTCTTGAAATTGTTGGAAGCTCATTTTGGAATATTTATTAAATAAAATATCTATAGGCGTTACTTTGGGTGGAGGTTTATACCCATAAGAAAGTTATCTAATTTAAAAAAAATTTAATGAATAACTTATAATAACCAGAGAATTTTCTTCCTATTCCACATTATATGAATTAATTCAAAATTCAAAAATACAAGGCCTAATACTTCAAACAGTCAAGTGAATACACTGATATGAAGTATTCCGATTAATACCAGTGATAGCAAGGCTTTCGAAGAAGTTAAAAATAAAAAGGTCTGCAAAAATGCAGACCAGTCTATTCCGCTCCCCTTGCCGCACTTGAACCTGCACTTAAGAAGGAATACTCGCAGAAATCACTGACTTCTAAAGACCGATATCTGTTCGCTGGGGATGTTCATAAATCATGAGCAATTGATCATTGGTAAGGCTGTGTGCTAATTTGAACATCTTGTAATATTCAGATAATCAATGTGTTTTGTTGCTATTTTCTTCCGTTTGCGTTTCGCAAACAAGACTCATCCGTAAACAACTGTTCATTTTCTGATCATGTTCATTAATAGTGAACACCTTATTTTAGTGAACGAAATTTGGATTCCCACGCCATGTTCATTAAATTTGATTGTTCATTATTAGTGAACACATGTAATTTATGAACAAAAAAACAGCAATTTTAGAACAAGCGACCAAGGCTATACTTGATAAAACCGGTATGCAAATCACTTACAAACCACATGGAAAAGCAAGTGATAGTGGATATGATATTGTTTTTCAAAATCGCGACATGCTTTTTTTAGTTGAATGTAAAACGTATGTACAAGCCTATCAAGTAGATGAAATTGCAAAAAAAGCAACGCCAGTACATCCCATCATGGTAATAGCAGAACACATAGCCGCACCAGCACGGGAACAACTGCGCAAAAAAGGAATAGCATATCTGGAAGCAAATGGGAATGCCTTTATAAACAATAAGCAAACTACCATTTTCCTCGACGGTAATAAACCAATTAAGGGAACAAAACCCGTTGCAAACCGTGCCTTTACCAAAACAGGGTTAAAAGCCGTTTTTCACTTGTTAAACGATCCGGCGGCAATAACCAGAACGTACCGACAATTAGCAGAAGAAACGAAAGTGGCACTGGGAAATGTCAAATATATAATGGATGGGCTGGAAGAAGCGGGATTTATACTTCCGCTCGACAAACGAAATGTAGCGCTTAAAAATAAAAAAGCACTGCTTGAGCGCTGGATTGCGGGCTATAGAGAAACGCTAAAGCAAGACTTATATAAAAAAACGTTTCGTATAGCGAAGAAGGAAAAACGTGATCACTGGCGGGATATCGATGTAAAAGAACTGAATATGCAATGGGGGGGGGAGGCTGCGGGTGAGCTTATGACCAACTACCTAAAGGCAAATGAATTGACGCTCTATACTCCGGGTTTTACCGCAAAACAAGGAAGTACGATAGGATTAATACCCGATAAAGATGGGGACGTCCAGTTATATGAGAAGTTCTGGCATGAGCCAGGCGAACTGCAACCAACAGCACCTCCATTGCTGGTTTATGCCGATTTGCTCATAACCGATGATCCACGGTGCATTGAAACGGCGAAACTTATTTATAATACACACTTAAAAGTTCACATTGAAGCAGATTAGCCTGGAGCAACTAAAAGAAGTC
>Ga0116227_10013248_pt1 | contig 13034 bp, 11 predicted proteins | sample S1TSphgellanicum_FD_89693 | JGI IMG/M metagenome (GOLD analysis project Ga0116227, IMG submission 89693) | Host-associated microbial communities from peat moss isolated from Minnesota, USA - S1T2_Fb - Sphagnum magellanicum MG | ecosystem: Host-associated > Plants > Peat moss > Unclassified...
AAGAGAATTCTTGCTGTAGGAGCGCCTCTTAGGCGCGATAGCGCTATCGCGCCTAAGAGGCGCTCCTACAGCAAGAATTCTCTTGTGTCGTATCGTTGGGGTTCGGTCGCAGTGAAAAACATCGTCGTCCTCATCTCAGGTCAAGGTCGCAACCTGCAGGCGCTGATCGAAGCGCAGCAGGCAGGACATATCAACGGTCGCATCGCGGCCGTTGTTTCCAACAGGGCAGATGCCGGGGGTCTCGCGCACGCGCGCGAGGCCGGTATCCTCACCGAAGTAGTTCCGCATGTTGATTACGCCGACCGCAGTGTGTTTGACGCAGCGCTGGCAGCGGCCATAGAGCGGCATCATCCCGATATCGTGGTCATGGCCGGTTTCATGCGCGTGGTCGGCGATGATTTCACGCGCCGCTTCCGCGGCCGCATGTTGAACATCCATCCATCGCTGTTGCCCAAGTATCCGGGGCTCAAGACCCATCAGCGTGCGCTGGAGGCAGGCGATGCCGAGCATGGCGCCACCGTCCACTTCGTCACCGAAGAACTTGATGGCGGCGCGCCGGTGATTCAGGGCCGGTTAAGCGTTGATGCGCAAGATACGGTGCAGATGCTGGGCGAGCGCGTGATGCGTGAGATTGAACTCAGGATTTATCCGCAGGTCGTAGCCTGGATGGCGCGCGGTGAATTGAAATTGCACAACGAGCAGGTCTGGTTTCGTGGTCAGCGGCGCTTGGCGCCACTGGGCCTGGAAGATCTTGAAGCGGAGTTTCGCTAATGCGTAAATTGATCTGGATGACCCTGTTTATCGCAGGCACTGCGAATGCGGCAGACGCCGTGGCGCCTGCGCCCGCCGCTGCAAGCGCTCCGTCGACCGAAGCGCTTGCCGATATGCTCAAGGCCGCGCGTCTCACCTTTGATGTGGACTGGAACGGCATTCCGCTGGGTGATGCCGCGATCAGCCTGACGCCGGATGGCAAGGGCTGCTATCGCTACGAATCCAAAACCAGTCCGGTTGGCGCGGTGCGCTGGCTGTATGGTTCGCCGTATGAGGTCAGTGATTTCTGCGTCAAGGACGGGGTGATCCGTCCCAACCGTTATCAGTACAGCATCGACAAACGTCCCAAGGATGGTTTCACGCTGGACTTTGATTGGACTGCCAAGAAAGTAACGACCGTGAAGAACGGCCAGACCACGGTTCGCGATATTCCGGACGGCGCCTATGATCGCTTTGGCATGCAGCAGGCGATTCGCCTGTGGGTGATGTCACTCAGCGATACCAGCAAACGCAGCGAAGCCGAATTCATTTCGGTGGATGATCGCGACATCAATCACTACCGCTTTGCCGTGCTTGGTCACGAGAAGGTGGAAACCCCTGCGGGCAGCATCGATGCCATTCGCGTTGACCGCATCGACAGCAAGACCCGCAGCACCCGCAGCTGGGTTGCGCCATCGCGTGACTTCCAGGTCATCAAGGTGGAGTCGGTCAATCGCGGTGACGTTGAACTGAAGATGGTGACCAACAAATAGGGCACCTTGCGGGTGCCTGCGGATTTGCCCTGATCGGTGTATGGTCGCGTATCGTTTTTGCCGACAGGGGAAGTCATGCGCTATTTCATTACGACCGGTTTGATCGCCACCAGCCTGCTGATTTCTGCCTGCGGGAAAAAACAGGAACCTGAGCAGCCGGTCAAACCCATCGCTGGTCGTGAAGAGACGCGGGGCATCCGCAATACCGATGCCATTGGCTACTCCGGCAGCGCTATCGCCGACAAGGTCGATAGCGCCTTGAACGCCAACGACCAGCAGAAAGAAAAAACCGACCAGGCCCTGCAAAACGCCGAGTAAGTGTCGCTATTGCGGGGCGGCCTCTGCTTCGGCGCGGCGCGGTGGCAGCGGCGATAAATAACCGGTGAGCAGGAGCAGGGCGCCGACGCTGAGGAAAGCGACGATGCGCGCCAGCGTGCCGCTGCCGGAGGTATCGACAATGAACAGCTTGATCACCACGACGGCCATCAAGGCGGCGCCCACCATCCAGGCCTCGCGCTGACTGCGACGTGCCGACCAGATCATCGCGATGAACCCTAGCAGGCCCCAGAAGATCGAAAGAGCCGCCTGCACCACAGTCGAATCCATGATGCCCTCGAAGGACAGTGGCGTGCCCATGTTGTAGTGCAGGGCACGAACCAGCGCTGCGTTGAGCCAGACAAAAATCAGCCCGGCAAAAATCGCGCGAGGCAGCAATGGATTGCGAGCAAGGCGACGTGGCGCATCATCCGTTGCCGACTGTTGCCACCACAGCTTGATGCACAGCAGGATCAGTATGCTGGCGATGTCCAGTGGGTTGAGCAGCGGCATGTAGATGAGGTTGCCGGAGTTGCCGTCGCTATGCAGGTTGGTCGCGAGCAGCCATGCCGCTGCCCACAGTGCCAGAACCGGCGCGGCAATTTGTTGATAGGCCGCGACGTGGCGCTGCAAGGGCCAGCCGGGCCAGTCGCTAGCACGCGCGCAGAGGAAGAGCAGCAGCGCAGGGGCCAGTCCCCAGGGCAGATCGCGCCAGACGCCGTACATCTGCAGATCAAGCTGCCAACGCAGCTCCCAGGCAGCCACGAACGCCAGCAACCAGAACGCGCCTGCGTGTTGCCATGGCGAGAAGCGTTGCGCGGTGCGGTCTTCGTCATGCTCGCCGAGATACAGCAGGCAGTACTGAATCAGGAACAGCAGCGGCCAGCCGATGGCCCCGGCCTGAGTAAACGGATGCGCTGCGTCGTTGATAATGCCGATGCAGGCAGCGACTGGCAGCAGCGCGATCGTGAGATTGCGCGCCAGCGGCCAGCGCAGGCGATCACCCAGCATCCACAATACGGCGGCTGTCATGGCCAGCAAGATGAGATCGGCGCCGCGTTCGTACTGCGGCAGTACGCGCGCGGTTTCAGAGAAGCCACCGTAGAACCACCAGGCGATGCCCCACAACGTTGCAAGGGTCGACCAGGTCGATTCCCACGAACGTGAAGACTCGCGATTGCGATGCAGCCAGAAGCCACTGAGCAGGCCCGTGATCGCAAGCATCGCGGTACCCATCGTCACGTGGTTGAGCACGGCAGGTCCGCTGTTGCTGTGATTGATATCCAGCAGGAATGCGGCGCCGCCGAGCAGTTGCAGCAGCACGCCAAATGCGCGCGCCATCCAGCGCTGCTGGCGTACGCCAATCCACAGGAGTCCTGCGCCTTCCACCGCCCAGCTCGCAGCGGTGGTTTGATGATCGAAGGCCATCGGAATCGCGAGGCTGCCGAAGATCACGCCCAGCGCGGCGAAGGCTTCTGACAGCAGGCTGAAATTCTCACGGCGCGTGAGATGAAGGAATCCTGCCAGCAGGAGATAAAACGCGCCAAGGCCCGCAGCACTCCAGGCCATGCCGTATTCGTAGTCATCAATCATGCTGCCGTGTATGGCAAAGGTGGCCAGTGGCAGGCCGAACACCAGTGAGCTGGAGACATAGTTCTTCAGATCGGTTTTCTGGCGCAAGGCAAACAGAATGGTGATGCCGATGTAAAGCAGGAAGAACAGCCACAGGAAGCCATCGACGCCGGGCAGCTTGTCCGCTGTGTAAGAGGTGGCACGGAACGCGCCGACAATGCCAAAGGTGAAAACGAAACCCACCAGATTGAGCACGCGCCACGCACGGAACCAGGCCACGGCGAAGACGCCGAGGTTGAGCACCGTGTAATAGCTGAACAGGGCAATGTGATTGCTGCTGCCGGTAGAGAGCAATACCGGTGCCATGAAGCCGCCTGCCGTGCCGAAAACAGCCAGCGCCAAGGCATTCTGAGCAACCGCGAGAATGGCGGCGACCACCGCAATCAACACCAGCAGTGCCAGCGCGTAACTGGGCATCAGCAGGTTGTAGAGCCGCGTGGCGGCGAACACGGTGAGATACAGGCCTGCGATACCACCGCCTTGCAGCGTCTGTGCATAGACCGCGCGCTTGTTGCGCAGGCCCCAGCCCACGGCCAGCAGAACGAAGGCGCCGGCGGCGAGTGCAGCCATCCGTAGTTCAATCGGAAAGTGACTGTGCTCCGCGGCGTACTTGGCGAGGAAGGCGCCACCGAAAAACAGAATCACGATGCCGACACGCGCCAGCGGATTGCCGCCACGGATCCAATCCATGCCCTGCGTGATCCACGAGGGTGTAGCGACCGGCGTCGGTGCCTTGGGCGCCCGGGGCAGTGGAGGCGGTTGCGGCGCAGTGATCGCAACATGGACGGGAGCCTGTTCCTGATGGGCTGGCCATGCAGGCGCAGCCACGAGCGGCGGTGGCTCTGTACGCTCGGCGGGTGCTTCAGGCGGCGCAGCCCTCTCGCTGGCCTTTGCCGTGCTGGCATTGATGGCGCGCTGGATGCGCAGTTCTTCACGCAGTGCCTGTACATCACCATCCAGCTTCAGCACGCGACTCAGGAGGTAGCCAATCGCCGCGCCAATCGCCGCGCCGCCAAAACCATTGAGCAGCGAATAGGCCACGAGCGCGCCAACCAGTGCAAGCGTCCAGTTCATTCAATTTCTCCGCAAGGAAAATGGTGTTGCGCCATGTCAGCTGACGCGGCCTTCTTCGCGCAGTTTCTGCAAGTGACTATTGATGTTGACCAGCGCCAGCGGTGCCAGGCGGGGATCGAGGCCGACGTAGATGACTGGCAGCATTTCCTGTGGCGTCTTGCCGTCGGCATGCAGCGTCACGATCTGCTCCTCGCGCACCTTGCGGTGCTTGAGCGTTTCCTGGATGCGATACGTCGTCCCCAACGCGATGCCGTGCGAAGGAATGATGACATCGGGATTCCAGTCAATCACGCGCTGCAGGGAGTCAAAGTACTTGCGCATATTGCCTTCCGGCCCACCAACGACCACCGTGCCTACGCCCTGGATCAGGTCGCTGACGATGCACCACATACGCGAGTCCGGCATCAGCGCGAGCTGGCCTTCGTCGTGGCCGGGCACCGCGTAGATGTTGATGTTCTCGCCCTGCCATTGAGTGAGTACATCGCCCTCGCGATAAATCTTGACCTCAACGCCTTCGAAGAAAGCCGGCTTGCGCTTGCTGATGCGTGCATGGGTGTCTTCGCTCATGCCCATGGGGATGCGCAGGCGGCGCGCGATCACGTCGGCGTATTCGCGATGATCAGGATGGTGGTGGGTAAGAAACAGTTCGTCGATCTTCAAGGTATCGATCAAGGTATCCAGCCGCGCCAGTTCCTCGCGTGAGCCGGGCGAGGGATCGACCAGAATCCTGCGCGATCCTTCATCGCCGAGCAGGAAGGCATTGGTGCGATCCGCCGGAGGAATGGTGTTGGACTGCACCGCGAACATATTGATGCCGGCGATGGGCTCCATCCACGGAATTTCCATGTCCGGATTAAAGCGGAATTCAAAGCCGTGGATATTGCCGGTGTCCTGCGGACGTTCGGCCACGTGTTCCACCGCAATGCGCGTGGGCGGCGCCGCAAGCAAACGGCCCTTGGCCATTTTCTCGCGCAGTGTCTGCGCGGGCGTCCAAGCCCATTCCGCAGTCTCGCCCAGGTGCGCGTTGATTTGCGGACGCTGGCTCAGCTCGATGCGATAGAAATGCGTACGGAAACGGACCGGCACAATCGATGGCGTCGTCGCTTCGCCGACTTCATGAAAGCTGATGACTTCGCCACGATCCATCGCCGCGAACAGGTCAAATTCCAGCTCTTCGCGCAGCTCGCGATCCAAGGCGCGCATCTTCTTCGGATCGTGTCCTTGCAGCAGTGGATAGGGCAGGGGTTCCTCGCCATCCGTTTTATCCACCTTGCCGCCGGGGAAGGCCCAATAACCTGGAAACGCCGGCATGTGGACCTGGCGCCGGGTAATGAACATGTCCGGCCCATGCAGGAGGATGGCGGTAACAGCGTCAATGATTCGGGACATTTTCTTCGGCAGGCAACTGGCTGGGTCAAAACGGCAGGCGGCGGGAGGGCTGCGCTTGCTGTGGCTCTATCAATAATGACCTTATCACGGCCGGGTCGGTAATCGGTCTTAGCCCCGGCGAGGCGCCGGCGCGTTATCATTCCTCCAAAATACAGGAGCGATGTGCAAACCATGAGCACTTTGGCGCAGGAGATCGGGACACTGTTATTGGCGCGTGGCGAGTTTGTCGCGACTGCGGAATCCTGCACCGGCGGATTGATCGCCAAGCTGCTGACGGATATCGCGGGCTGCTCCGGCTGGTTTGAGCGCGGCGTCATCACCTATTCCAATCTCGCCAAGCAGGAACTGCTCGACGTGCCGGAAGACATCATCACGGACGCCGGCGCCGTCAGTGACGCCACCGCGCAGTGCATGGTGGAAGGCTTGCTGATGTCCAGCCCGGCCGACTGGGGCATCGCCGTTACCGGTGTCGCTGGTCCCACCGGTGGCACCAAAGCCAAGCCCGTGGGTACGGTCTGGATCAGCTGGCTCCATCGTGGCAATGATCCGGTGGTTAGCTGCTACCACTTTGACGGCAATCGCGAGCAGGTTCGCGAACAGACCGCGCAAACGGCGTTGACTGAGTTGCTCAAGCTTCTGCGGAACGCGCCCGCGGAATGACTGATCCCAAGCCTTCCCATAACCGGCTCTTCTTCGCGTTGATGCCGGACGAAGCGGCGCGCACGGCCTGCGCCGAAGCCGCGCGTGACCTCAAGACGCGCATGCAGCCTGACGGTTACCTGCTCAAGCCCGAGCGCTATCACATCACCTTGCCGTACCTCGGCGACTATGTTTCGCCGGAGCAGGAAGCGGCCGCGAAACAGGTGGCTCAGCTAGTGAGCTTGCCCCCGTTTATTCTCACCCTCGATCAGGCCAACAGCTTCAAGAATCGCGAGGTGCCCTGGTATCTCGCGCCGCTTGAAACTCCACCTGAACTGACCTTGCTGCACGATCACCTGCGCGATGCACTGCGTAACTCGGGCGTCACGGTCGAAAGAATGAGATTTACGCCGCATCTCACCGTGGTTCGCAATGCCACAGTGGGTTTGCCACCGACGCGCATCAAGCCGGTGGTGTGGCAGGTCAAGGAATTCGTGCTGATCCGCAGCGTGCTGCACGATCAGCCGGCTGAATATCAGGTGCTGGGCCGCTGGACCTTGGACGGAACCCTGCCGGCCAACCATCCACCGCCGCAGATGACCCTCTTCTGACCTTGTCCTGACCACAGGCGGATGCAGCGGTTTGCAGTGAGAGGTGTATGTTTATACACTAGTCCTGCCGGTGCCCCTCGCAAGAGGCCTCACCGTCGCTCTAATAACAATTGTTTCACTATTTATTGAGGTCAACACAATGGACGACAACCGCAAAAAGGCGCTGGAAGCAGCGCTCTCGCAGATTGAAAAGCAGTTTGGCAAAGGCACGGTGATGCGTATGGGCACTGACGAGCGCCCGGAAATCGAAGCCATCTCTACCGGCTCGCTCACCCTCGATGCCGCGCTCGGCATCGGTGGCGTACCGCGTGGTCGCGTGGTCGAAATCTACGGCCCGGAATCCTCCGGTAAAACCACCCTCACGCTGCACATCGTTGCGCAGGCCCAGAAGCTCGGCGGCGTCGCCGCATTCATTGACGCTGAACACGCGCTCGACACCACCTACGCTGAAAAGCTCGGCGTCAATGTCTCCGACCTGCTGATCTCGCAGCCGGACACCGGCGAACAGGCGCTCGAAATCGTCGACATGCTGGTGCGCTCCAACAGCCTCGATGTCATCGTCATCGACTCCGTGGCCGCACTCGTTCCCAAATCCGAAATCGAAGGCGAGATGGGCGATGCCTCTGTCGGCGTGCAGGCACGCTTGATGTCACAGGCGCTGCGCAAACTCACCGGCAGCATCAACCGCTCCAAGACCACGGTCATCTTCATCAACCAGTTGCGCATGAAGATCGGCGTGATGATGCCCGGCCAGAGTCCGGAAACCACCACCGGTGGTAACGCACTCAAGTTCTACGCCTCCATGCGCCTCGATATCCGCCGCATCGGCTCGATCAAGAAGGGCGATGAAGTCGTCGGCAACGAAACCCGCGTCAAGGTCGTCAAGAACAAACTCGCGCCGCCGTTCAAGCAGGTCATTTTCGAAATCATGTACGGCGAAGGCATCTCGCGCGAAGGCGAACTGATCGATCTCGGCGTCGAGCACAAGCTCGTCGAAAAATCCGGCGCATGGTTTGCCTACAAGGGCGACAAGATCGGCCAGGGCAAGGACAACTCCAAGAACTTCCTCAAGGACAATCCAGAAATCGCCACCGAAATCGAAACCGCGCTGCGCGCCAAGCTGATGCCAGGCAAGGCTGCAAAAGCTGGTGAAGAAGCCTAAGAAGCCACCCGAACCATCCAGTGCCCGCGACTCCGCGTTGCGGGCACTGGGTCGTCGCGAACACAGCGCGGAGCAACTCCGCCGCAAGCTGGAATCCCGCGGATACGACGAGAGCACTGCGGAAGAAGCCGTAGGCGAACTCTCTGAACGCGGATGGCAATCCGATGCCCGCTTTGCCGAAATGCTCATCCGCAGCCGCGTCAGCCAGGGCTACGGTCGTCTGTACATCGAAGGTGATTTGCGAGTCGCCGGCGTTCCAGACGCCGAAGCCTCCGCTGCACTGGAAGCGGCTGATTGCGATTGGACCCAGGCCGCGATTGATCTGCACGCCAGAAAATTTGGTGCTGCTGCACCTGAGACAATGGAGCAACGCAACAAGCAGTACCGCTATCTGGCTGGGCGTGGATTTGCTTCGGATCAAATTCGCAAGGCGCTGAAGGGGGCTGTGCCCAACGAGGATTGATGAGAAGTCTAATTCTTAGGTTCTTCTTAGGCTGCAAAGTGCCAGAAGCGGACGGTCGCAAATGTCCGCTTTTAGAGCAACAGGAACTCTCTGCTACGTCTGATGTCAGCCTCTACTCAAATTGGTGAGGCAGTGCGCAGGCAAAAGGCGGACTGAATCTACTCGTCCGCGAGAATGACCGGATCAACTGCATCTTCCAATAACGCTCCATTGAGCAAACCAAACTGAATCGCGTCACCAATAGGACCGTCTTTTGCTGTGGCGAGACCATTTTCGTCATAGCCCCACTGTTTTCCGGATGTTTTTCCGTTGGAGATTTTTGCACTCTCTGCGGCAAAATTTTGATGCTTGCTTACAGGGACCAGCTCGTGAGTCCAACGGAATCCGGGGTGAATAACTGATCTGGCAGTCGTAATTTGACAGGGCTCCTTCACCGTGAGAACTACTTGGGCCGTCGTAATGACCGCATAAGTCGTTTCGGCGCCGAGTGGCGAGGTCGTTGGCGCTCCCATCACTCTGAGATCGTGTGCTTTAGAGTCCATCAAGATGCCGGTCATTTGGCCCCATGATTGAAAAATAAGATTCTTGGGAACTGTTACCTTTTTAATGCCGTTTTCTGCAGCTTCATCGCTCAAGCAAATTTCGAAATTACCTTGACCTTTTGCAGGGGGTATCCATTTGGGATCGAAAGGTGGAGGCGTGTCAGCGGGAGCTTTGGCAGTTATAACGGCTTTACTTGAAGTATCTTCTCCGCCATTGCAGCCTGAGGTGACGACGGTGAGGAGACCTATCAAGAGTCGTGTCGACATAAACACGACCAAGTCGCCCAAGTAGAGCCGAATTCCGAAAGTCATTTCCAATCCCCCTTCAAATTGAGCGCCTGAATCAGGGAAAGCGTAGCGGATGATGGAGGGTGCATCTTGCGCTCTAACTACCTAACTCATAGGCGGCCCGGCAAAGCGTCGACGTCGGCCGGACTGCATTGTTAGGTCTCATTCTTCACCTCTCGCCACAACCCAATATTTATCAGAAACTTTGCCGCCGATCAGTGCGGATAGGTCAAAATCGGCGTTGAGCGTTGCGCAGGCTCGAGTGTAGGCAGTTCTTGGATCTGTATGCCGCTCATGCGCTACACAGCGCAAGGCTAAGCACTTGTCTGAAATGTGGCCAGACGCAAAAGTGAGTCTGGTATTGTTGGTCTTGTGCGCTATGTGGTGCGCAAACTCATTGCGGATTTCACGAATGCGATGCAGGTCTGCCCAGATGATGTCCGAAACGATGCCGAGCATCCTTGATAGGTCGATCTTTGATGAGAACGTACTTAGAGGGGCGCTGCCTTTGAAAAGGCGCTTGTATGAATCGTCATGCGGTTGCAGAAACGAAATAATCGAATCGGACAGCGCCTCTTCAACCCACGCCGCCCCCACGATTGCAACGGCGCGATCTGATTCGCCGTTCATTTCTTCAATGAGCGCCATCATGCGCTTGTTTGCTTCTTCTGGGGCGCCGCGAAATTTCATAGGGTCTAACATTTGATATGAGAGGCGTGCCCCGGCCTGCCGGAGTACGCCCTCTCGACGGAAGGGCTAGGCGACAGCGTGCGGACCTCGGTGTCCAACTCTGAGCCGCTTGGGAAAGCTTGGATCACGTTGTTCTTTTGCAATCTCGTAGACGAAGAGTCCGTCCATGAACTTGTGCTTCTCAAATAGAGCAACCAGCACATCTTCTCCAAGTTCAATCCCGCCCTCAATGATCGACTGCATGTCGCCTCTAATGTCCCATTCCTCACCCCCCGTCAGGCCCCAGACTGGGACGAAAAACTTTGGTTCATCTCGTGTTCCTGCAACCCGGAAGTCGAACGTAAACAGCTTTCCCCCGGGGGAGTCAGTTGGATGGTCCACAGCATTTCGCATGGTCACAATGTGCTTCACCCAGGGCTCCCACGTCTTTACTACCTTAGTGAGTTGGTCTTCCGACCCGAATGTTTCCTCTGACCACGCGGCCAGCTTGTGAAAGCGATGGTCGTGCTTGATGCCGTGAAATGGATAGATCAACTGCGCACACTCGCGAATTGCGAGTTTGGCCGATTGCAGGAATGCCTCAGCATTCGAGTGCAAATCTGGGACACCTGGCAAATTGATCGAGTTGCCATGAATCTTCGGGTTCGGGCCAAGTGCATCTAGCTTCTGGACTCCTTCATCAATCTCCTTTGAGACTCGATCAGAGATCTCGACGCATCGCACTAGATGCCTCTTTAGCTCTGCAAGGACTTGCAGGCAGGCGTCTTTCTGCTCCTTGGTGGCTTTGAAGAAGCTGAGTAGCTCATTTCCCTGAGGCAGGGTGCGAGCAACAGCTGGAGTCGATGTTCCATAGTTCGAAGTCTTCTGAAACTGAAACACGCGGAAACCTCCCCCGCTGGCGCTTAGCTACAACTAGACAGCCTAAAAGCGGTAATTAAAAACCGCACTTTTGCGGCATAACTCGGAAGGATTATGCGCAAGGCACGGATTTCTTGGGATTGTGCAATTACTGTCGCCGGATTAGGTCGCAAATGCAATTACCCATTTGGCTAAAGCACGGACGGCTGCTTTCGGGAGGCCGCCTCGCGAGTGTCGAGCGCCCGCTTTAGGCTGTTAGCTGACTGTACTTAAGAGGTCAGCTACGACGCATCCAGAGGTGGTCATCAGGAGTAGGCGCGGTTCACGCTTCACCGGAGTCCATTGCCCATTCGCGCACTAGCGTTAATAAAGCCTCACCATAGCGTTCGCGTTTGGTTTCACCAAGGCCGAGGATGCCGTGGAGATCAGCGCTGCGCTGTGGCCTTTTCTGGACGACGGCGTTGAGGCTGGCGTCATGGAGAATGACGTAGGCGGGGACGCCATGTTCTGCGGCGGTGGCGCGGCGCCAGGCGCGCAGGCGGTCGAGTAGAACCTGTTCGGAGCCACTGAGTTCGACGTCGCCAATCTTGCTGCGTGCACGTTCTCGCTCGCGTTTCTCTTTCTTGGTTCTGGTGCTGGCGATGTGTTCGCGCAGCATCAGTTTCTGCTCGCCTTTCAGGATCGGTTTGGCGGCGGCGGTGAGTTTGAGTACGCCGAAGCTTTCGTGATCGACCTCAAGAAAGCCATTGCTGATGAGCTGGCGGAAGACGCCACGCCAGACAGCTTCAGGAGTTTCCTGGCCAACGCTGTAAACGCTGAGTTCATGATGGCCGAAACGACGGATCTTTTCGGTGTCTGCACCACGCAGTACGTCGATGAGGTGCGCTACGCCGAATCTCTGGCCAGTGCGATAGACGCAGGACAGGGCTTTCTGTGCCTCTGCTGTTGCGTCACGAACGCTGGGAGGATTCAGGCAGTTGTCGCAGTTTCCGCAGGGCGCAGCACCTTCGCCGAAGTAGGCGAGTAGCTGTACGCGCCGACAGCCAACGGTTTCGCAGAGTCCGACCAGTGCATCGAGCTTGCCGCTGATGACGCGCTTGTAGACATCACCGGCTTCGGATTCTTCGATGAAGCGACGTTGCTGCACGATATCGGCGGCGCCCCACATCATCCACGCTTCGGCAGGATCACCGTCGCGTCCGGCGCGGCCGGTTTCCTGGTAGTAGCCTTCGATGCTCTTGGGCAGATCATAGTGGGCGACATAGCGGACATCGGGTTTGTCGATGCCCATGCCGAAGGCAATGGTGGCGACCATGACAATGCCGTCTTCGCGTTGAAAGCGTTGCTGGTTTTGTGCGCGCAGATCCGTGCTCATGCCGGCGTGATAGGCGAGCGCCTTGATGCCGTGATCTGCCAGCCAGCCTGCGACCTCTTCACAGCGCTTGCGTGAGAGGCAATAAACAATGCCTGAATCACGGCGGTGGCTTTCGAGAAAATCCAGAAGCTGTTCACGCCCTTTGACCTTGTCGACAACGGTGTAGCGGATATTCGGGCGATCAAAGCTGGAGACAAACTGATGGGCATTCTCCAGACGCAGTTCACGCACGATGTCATCGCGTGTCTGCTGGTCCGCGGTGGCGGTGAGGGCGATGCGGGGAACGTGGGGGAAGCGTTCTGCGAGTACACCGAGCTGGCGGTACTCCGGGCGGAAATCATGGCCCCATTGCGAAACGCAGTGTGCTTCGTCGATGGCGAATAATGCGACCGGCAGGCTCTCCAGCATCGGCAGCATGTCGCCCATCAGCAGGCGCTCTGGCGATACGTAGAGCAGATCGAGTTCGCCGCTGC
>Ga0116227_10013249_pt1 | contig 13034 bp, 8 predicted proteins | sample S1TSphgellanicum_FD_89693 | JGI IMG/M metagenome (GOLD analysis project Ga0116227, IMG submission 89693) | Host-associated microbial communities from peat moss isolated from Minnesota, USA - S1T2_Fb - Sphagnum magellanicum MG | ecosystem: Host-associated > Plants > Peat moss > Unclassified...
TAGCAAGCTCCACGGCACAAAGAAGAAGAAGAAGGCGATGCCATCGCCTTCTTCTTCTTCTTCTTTTCTTGCAACACAAAGAAGAAGCAACACAAAGAGAAATGCTTACCTGGGTCCTGCGTGAGTCCAGCTACAGTCGCTCCAAGCTCCAAGCTCGTTCCAAATTCCAAGCTCGCTCCCGCTCCAAGCCGGCTCCAAGCTCGCTCCCGCTCAACGTCTCTAGAGCCAGGAGCTCTGGCGATGGAGTGAGGGGGAGGGGTTGGTAGGTGGTAGGTAGGAGGGGGGAGGTAGGTGGTAGGTAGGACGGGGGGAGGTAGGTGGTAGGTAGGACAGGGGGAGGTAGGTGGTAGGTAGGACGGGAGAAAATTTTGGGGTAGAGAAGAGGTGGAAAAAAAAAAAAAAATCGGGCAGGGAGGATGGGATTTTCGTCCATCCAGAAAACGGCTTCAACGGGCTCATCCGCAACTGGTGCATTGGTGGGTGCTAATTCACTCCAGCCCTTACTAGTGTTGGGTGAATGACTGGTTTGGCAGGCTACAACCATTCGTTTCAGTTAGTCAAAAAGGGACTAAAACTAGGTCTGACTTTTGAAACTAAAACCTTTTAGGAACTGGATCTGGGTTTACAGTTCTATGTATGGGTTGAATTGAAACTGAGATTTTTGGAAAAAACAAATTGTATTAGAAATAGGGGTTAACCAAAGGTTAATTGAGAGTTAATTGACAGTTCCAGTCCAGGTTACTTAGAACTGGATCTAATATAAAAACTTCAACTCAAGGTTTTTTTTATATTTTTTATTTGTAGTACAATTGGCAAGTGTAAGTGTGAAGCCCAAGCCCATATGGCTATCTGCTGAAAATAAAGTGTGATGTATGTGGCTATGCTGCAATAGAAAAAGTAAAAATTTGGTGAAGAGTCTTGAGTTGGCAAAGGCAAATTGTGGCTCTTACTTACACATTTTAACGAATAGAAGCAAGCTCCAAGCTTATACATTTCTTCAAGTTTTAAGCTTTCAACATGAAAATCGGCTATGCAACTAGGCAACATGCAGTATTTGCAAGTAGGCAAAATTTTGAATTTAACTACTAATTTTAACCACCTTGGGAAGGGGGGGGGAGATTTGAACCCTGGTTGCAAGGACCCTTGGCTAGTGCAACATAATGAAACTAGAGCAATTGATAAGTTAGTATCATAGAAACAATCTGCAAAACATTAGTTACCAAAAACATATATCAAAATACAAACCTAATATATGTGATGGTAGATATTATGAGGGAAAAACTGTAACTTGTAAGGCCATAGCCAACTATGTTCAAAATACATTGAAAAACCTTCATATGCCACAACAAATTGAAAAGTACTTGGAATTATCGTGCAAAAGTCAAAACACAAGAAACAACTTCAACAAACAAAAAGTAAATTGTAGCTACAACTTTCAACAAAACTTATGCATTCATTTTAATTCCAACCTTATCATCGTCATTATAATCTATGATAATATTTTGGAAAGGGAAAATGTAATTAACGAAAAAACCTTGTGCAAACATGTGGATAGTAATGTTTAGATGTTTTACCAACCATTTTCAAAGCTTAAACTTATTGAAGGTCAATGTGGAAAGCGTTTTTTCGTCTTCAACATTACTAATGATTTGGACAATGACTAGTTTAGCAAACTTCATGAACTTAGAAGGATGAATCAACATTCAATTGTTTGTGGCAAGTTGATGTCACAATTTAGTGATGGGATTCTCATCTCTAGGCTTTTCCATGGCTTTAGGAACTTGAGTTTTAATGATTAGCTTTAAAAACAATGTTTGCATATCCAAAATATCCCTTTAAAGAAGTTCAAAAACCTATGAACCATGTGTGCCAATTTCTTTTAATGTACAACAATGTTGTTTGATCAAGCTTAAATGAGTTACAAAAGTGGATTCACGATTTAGTTATAACCAACATTTTGGGTAATGACCAAAAATCATTCATCAACTCATGGTTCCAAAACTTGCACTCCAAATCAATGACTAATAGATCACATGCAATAATGCATTAGGCTTTCACAATTAAGATAATTATTTCAATGTCCTCACAAGTAAGTAAAAAATGGATGTCATCAAAGGATCAACATAATGAACCATGTGGGATTGTCCCACAATTCAAAAAGCCAAATGTCCATCATTCAAGTCCATTACCCAATAGTGTGTCATCTTACAAATGTTTGTAGCCACATTAATAAATTCTAAAAAGTTTGCAACTTAGGAAGATGTAGTTGAATCTCCACACGTTTTGCACATATTTTGACAATAACAATGTAATCACAAATAAAGTTGTTTATGGCTTGTGCAAACTTCATCAAAGCATTAACAAATTTCAACACGGGCAAAATATATACATGTCAAGCCCAAGATTGTAACAATGTCATATAAATTTAGCAAATTGACCTTGGTTGACTCTAGTAAATTACATTAGTTTTCATCTTGATAATAAGATTCCTATATTTATTCCTAACACACTTCAAAGGTTGAAACATGCTTATCCATTTTGTTTTCAAATTCCAAATAATTTTTGGTCCTTTAATTTTTACAATTGCAACGAGCTTGGTGAATTGAAAATGATGGTTTGGGGAGCTAGAAAAATACCCATAAAACGTTTGAAGGAGATCTTCCAATTTGGAAACCATAAGCATTGTGAACAAACCTTGAATTACAAGGTTGATTCTATGTGCCACACAATGGATGCTAATGAGCTAAAATATTTGTTTAGTTTTCATTAAAATAGTAATACCATGTCAACCCCTTAAGGCACCATCAATTTTTAGTCACACAATTTTTTTGGAAATATGATTAAATTTCATTAAAACATAAAAAATAATAGCTTTGATATTAATGATATTCCCACCTTCAAGTAATTGCTCAAATGTGAGCAATACATGCACATGTTTCCAATCTACCACCCCATAACAATGGATGGAGATCTCACTTTGGTTGTTGATTATAATTATTTCATTTATAAAAAATGAAAAAAATTGAAACCATAATTACTTTTTGAATGGTGTCATGAGCATGAGAATTATGAAAATGAACAATGGAAAAGACATACCTATGTCTAAATCTAAACATGAAACATAGAAACCAAAAGAAAACACAAAAGATTAAAGACAGAAACATGAAGTGTGAAAAATAAAAGTGCAAACAAATATTTATTGTGATAAAATATGAAAATGTAAAGATAAAAGGAATAGAACAAGGTTATGGAATAAGATTGTACCCAAAATTGGTGATGAAAAAATTGAAAGTGTTTGTGGGTCCTACCTCTATTTGTACCTCTTTAAGGACTTAATTCAAAGAAGCTTCCATGGAGGTTTCCATGTGCCCATCCACTAGGGTATTTTTTTGAAAGGCTTCCTAATTACAAATGAAATATGAATAAACTAGGATTCATTTTTAAGTGAATTGTGAATCCTAGTTAGCTAATTGTGAATGAATTAAAAATTGGGAGTGAACTAAAAGTGAATTAGAAATGAATTAGGAGTTGATCATGAGTCATGATTGAACATCTATACAAAAACTTCATGAACATCATGTGAAAGTGGTGCTCGTGACAAATGGTAGTCAACACAAAATGTTGTAACCATTTAATAATCTCCCAACTAACATAATCACTCTAGTGCTTGGATGGATGGTTAGGTGTTTTTAGGAAAGCAAAAAAATATTACATTTATTCCTATTCTCTCATAGGCCAACCTTGAGAATGCAAATGAAAAATGAGTACAAAATGAACAATCTTTTTTTTTCCTTCTACCACAATTCTTGCAACTACTTGTTGCACCACATAATCCTTGCCCTTTGACACATATAAGTTTTCATTGAACACATGTTGATTTTTTTTCAAAAAATAATACGCCCCCATTGCCACCACGTTGAAAAATTTACTAGTTGCCTTTCTTTGGCCAATATGCTTCCACAAAGTGTTTAGTTTCAATACCAAAAGTTTATTGTGCCCTTTAATCTTACTACATACTTTGCATTTCACCTTATGCATCCTCCCATTAACACGCACTATGAATTTTACCCAAAGTAACTTTGTACTTCTGCATTTTGGAAGCAATGATTCAAATCATACATTTTCCTTTATTTTGTTTATTTTCTAACTTAGATTCTACTTATAATAGATCAACAATGACATAATCAATATCATCTTTAGAACTTTGTTTGAGCTAGCATTAAGGGTGAGGACATGGGTTGCAATATAATCAAAGAAAAAATATTTGTGCTTGAGATTTTTTGGCAAATTTAATGGCAGCATGGTGAGGACAAGTGACAAACATGATGCATTTAGACTCAAGAGTAAATATTATATAATCAGCAAATAAAATCATGAATTACCAACAAACACAATCACTAACATCTTTCCATTTTTAGTTAAAGAAATCACAACCTATTGTACTATAAACTTGAGATGCAAAAATTGAAAATTAATGATGATCACAAAATGCATGAAATTAACACAAGTGACAAAATGTGCAAAATCGACATGTCAAAAAATGCTCAACTAGGAGGCCTTTTTAAGTTTTATGTGTTCACCTTATGCACAATGGTTATAAACCATTAAAACTTGAACTATAGTAGTTGTGATTCCAAAGTTGAACATCCTAAAGGTTTGAAGCTAGGTTTCAATTCCATGTTCCAAATTCTAGAGCTCGTTTTTCAAAAGGGGTGGCATTACGGTGGGCCTCTAGAATCCAAAGACAGTACAAAATTTCATGCAAAACAAACCCAAAATCTAAAGACATAAGTATTAGGGTCCAAATTGAATATCTAATCTAGATTTCAACTTGATATGTCATAATCAAGTTTTAGTTCTCCAAAAAAAATGTCAATTCCATTAATCAAGTTGTGATTGGTTGAAGATGGGACTACCATTAATATTAAAACAACTAGTCCCAAAATGTTATTGTAGTTTACAAGCTACACAATGTTTCAATTTTCAACAATAATTGACATCTAACTAGAAAATTTAATCACATTTTTGTTATGCAACAACTTACAAGAACTCTGGACTAGAAAATGTAAGGAAGCTAGAAGGTTGGAACATCATTTTTGGAATGGTGTTTTTTGTAGGTTGCTACTCAAAATAACTCCCCCCTCAAGCATCTTAAACACAAGTAACAAAATTTAACAACAATGGCTTACCAAAGTACATAGAAAAAGGCAATGAAGGGGGCACAAATATTAGCAAAATTAATGGATCCAACAAATGCAATGAAGGAGATTGGCCAAACCCTAAACCCTAGGGTGGAATAAATTTTCTTATCCAATTTGGATATATGAGCCATGTGATGGCAACATGTGTGAGCTTTTGACAACCTCTTATGTGAAACCCTAACTATTAAACTCATAATTGGGCAAATTACGTAAAAAATCCCATTTGTTTTCAAACTTACATGTAGGAGTTTAAGTTTTTAAGGTATGGAATTGGCTAAAATTCACTAATAAAAAAAATGTTGTTCAAACTAAAAATAATACCATAATTTATTTTTGAATAACAAACTCGAAATTGGATTCTTGATTTCATTTATGTGTGGAACTAAAACTAAAACCATTATAATCTCGTTTTAGAATTGGATTTGAAGGTTTTTCATAAAAGTCAAAAACCACCCAACATCAGTTTTAACATATTTAATCATAAATGATTTAAAAACTACCCATCATTTGTATTTTACCGATTTGCCAACATTATTCAATCACTTAGATGTTTATGCATGGGATAGTGTGGTCAATGACATGTATCACAACACTTTAGAATGGAACCAATAGTGTATTTTGATGGTACTTTTTTCTTAGAATTGAAAGTTTAATTTTTATTCTATGTTTTATTGTGAGTAGCACTTTTAACAAATGTGTTTTGCATGATGAAATCACACAAAATTGACCTTTCACACAAATATGTGAACATTTCATGTTTTTTTGGGGGTGAATATTTGCATTTTTAAATTTAAAAATCTGATTTTGTCACATACATAGGATTTTTGTGAAAGAATGGCTTGAATTTGATAGGTTTTTTTTATTTTCAAAAATTCAAATGTTTGCACCATGTTCCAATAAGAAGCCCAAATATTTAGAAATTCTTAAATTTTTTTACCTTCATAAATCATTCCCTATGGTTTCAAACTTCATTGAACATTTTATCTATCTTTAATTCTTGTTACTGTGAATCTTAACTTTGTTTAGTACAATGATAACACCAAAATAATGGCCATTTGTAAAGACCAAAAAATGAATTACAATCTTTATCTTTTTATTGGGCCTTGACATATTTGGGTTGTTATGCACTAAAATATTTGTGTTCACATAAGTTGTTTTAAGGTTTTATTGAATTTTTTTTACATGGATGGGATTGGATTAGGTTTTGTTTGGGAGAACTTTTACACATGTTGAAAAGATTTTTAGAATTGTAGGTTTTACTATTTTCTGAAATGGTGGTGGTAGTTACAAAGGAAGGCAATGTTTTGGTATTTAATTAAAGAATGAAATGTGGAGAACAAGTGTGATAGTTGTTTTGTTGTTTGATGTAGGATGGGAAAGTTTGATTTTTTGTTATGTTTTGTTGAAGTGTTATTGTTGGTATGAAGTTTTGTGGTTATTAGTGGAATTCAGAGTTGGAAAAGAATTGGTGGTGGAAAAGTGTGGGGTTTCGAGTTGCATTGCAACTAGGTTTGTTTTTCATGTTATTTTTGTTTTTCCTTTGAAATGCAATTTGTTTTTCATGTTATTTTTGTTTTTCCTTTGAAATGCAATTGTTTCATTTTCATTTTATGGTTTCATTTCATTTGTGTTCATGTTGTGAAATACAAATGTCGTGACCAATAAGTTATGGGTGAAATCACACTATGGGGGAGCCAAAAATGTTGTCACATTATACTGTTTTATAGGGGTGTCCATGTTTGAACTTCAACCATGGTAATATTGGAGCATTATTTTCCAATTTTTTTGCATAATATGGTATATTATAACACAAAGAATTCAATCACAAAAAAAAATAATTTCCAACTTAGAATGTGTGATTCCAAAGTATATTTGTGACAAAAAAATGTATGTCAATGTGTACTAAAAAATGCAAATATATTCAAAAAATGATTGAAATGATTTTTATTCTTTATGAAATTTGTAGTATTTATTAAAAAAATTGATTCCATATGATTGGAATAAGTTTATAAGCAATGTGAAGAATTTGATAATTATCATATCACAAAAGGTTGTTTTTGGGGGCGATGATCGTAAATATGTGGTACATTAACATTTTGACAAACTATCACTTTCAAATGGAAGATGACAAGATATGTGAGGTGGTTCATTTTTTAAATTTTCATTTCAAAGATTTTTTGGCTAATTAATTCAAACCCAAACCTAGTGCAATCCAAAAATAGAAATAGGTTATATTATATTATATATACCATAAATATACTCATTATTCCTTGAATTTAATTTTTTAAAAATAATAATGTTAAATACCATTAACTTTGTGAATATCAAAATATCAAGCCCAAACACTAAAAGTGAAACCCAACATTAAATGCAATATGTTTTGTATAAATATACTTTATATACATGTCATGAAAGTGCCCAAAGTGGTTCCTTCATAGTGTGTTTTCACCTTTATGTACAAGTTTTATGAAAGCAAAGTTTCACAAATTAAGAACACATATAAGAACATTTTGGTTGAAGATTCGCAAAGGTTTTTTTGCATCAACATAACAAAGTGATGTACACTTTATGAATTACACATGTAACATTTGCACAAGAAAAAAACATGATTGCAAGTTGAAATTTCAAACATAGAGTTTGACATTATATTATTCAAAGTTGAATTTTTAAAAATTGATTGTATTTCAAATTTTAAATATTTTGATTCACAAGAATTACATGAAGTTGTTTACATATGTATTTTCTAAAAGTGTTTTGAATTTTTGTTATATCAATTTTAGAAATTTGAGGTTGAATCTTTTAAAGGACCAAAGACTAAACCAAAACATGAACTATGTACATTGGAAGATTTTAGCTCACCCAAGGTTCTTTATAACTTTTGAAAATAGAAAATGGACAACATTAGTTAGGATCATGTACTATGGAATGGACCTAATAAGGCTTATTTCACCTAGGAATGCGATGAGCAACTTAAGGAGCTCTTTTAGGACCTATTTCAAAGCATAAATGATTTCCCCACCATCAAGTCACATTTTAATCATGTTCTTAAATGTTTTATATTAAAATGAACATTGACAACACAAAAAATGAAGCATGAAAACAACTACCAATCCCAACTAAAAAAAAAAACTTGGAAAAGTGTTGGAATAAAAACCACTACTTATGCCATCAAGGAAAAGGCTTGGAAAAGTTTTGGAATATAAATTATGACTATGTATCCCACCTAAGAACCTAGTAAAAATGCTAGAATAGAAATCATCATGCATCCCACATAGAAATAATCCTAGAAAAGCATTAAATCAAATACAATGATCTATCCCACCTATGTAAAGAACCATTGTCAAATTTCCTTTGTAGGTTTTGGTTGATTTTTAGGTATAACTTGATGTGGGATCTTACAACCCATGTAAAATCTCACTAACTAGTCAATGAGGCCTTACATTGTTTTTAAAAAGACAATGTTTCTTTAAGCGTGAAGAGTCTACATTTAAATTGTTTTTAGATTTTTAATAACATCTAGTCTATTGGCCACAATGAACTAGTGCACCATGAAGGATGGATGGTAAGTGGTCAAGAAACAATTTTATGTTGGGGTTCTAGTTCCCTAGCTAACCATGGTGATTAGTTTAATTGTTTATTTTTACTACCTACCTATTAACAACCCACGAGCATGTTGTTAATAGGTAGGTGGTAAAAATAGCCCTTACCTATTTATAAACCATCTAATTACCTAATAGCTACCTATTTTCCTACCTATTTGCATATATATGAAACACATTTCTTACAAAATTGGTTACAAAGGTGAAACTAAATATTAATTTGGTGGAGGTTCATCCACGACTAAGTAATAACATCCATCCATTGGATGGTTCATTAGTGCATGTTAGTTCATTGTGGCTTTGTTGGATCAATTTTGAATGGAAAATGGCAAGGCGTTATGCACGCATCCCCCAGCATGGCCATAATGAAGCACCATCCACCAACACACAATGAAAGAAGGATAGTAAATGGTCATGAAACAATTTTTGTTGGGTTCTAGTTGCCCAGTTAACCATGGTGGTTGGCTTAATGTTTTTTTTACCTACCTAGATGTAGGTAGGTAAAAAAAACATTAAGCCATCTAGGGTTGTTAGTAGGTCATAAAATCAGCCTTTACCCAAGTATAAACCATCTACATACCTAGTAGTTACATATTTTCCTACCTATATCTACCTATATATGAAACCTATTTCTTACATAATTGGTTACCAAGGTGAAATCAAATATTAATTCAGTTGAGGTTCATCTACAACTGAATAATAATGGGCATCAGCTAATGGATGGTGTGTTGGTGGGTGTTGGTTCATTATGCCTCATGGCCAGAGTGAACCAACACCCACTAGTGCACCAATGTGGATGGATGGTGCATTGATGGGTGCACCTTTTTCGTCCCTCCTTATCCCTAGGCTAACCAAGGTGGTGAACTCAAGTTGATTTTTTTTTTCCCTTTATTTAGCCCAAGTTGGTTTTTTGGGGGGAACTTTTTTTTTACCTTACCCCCCATGCCTAGCCAAGTCTCACCTACCTACCTACATTTCTACTACTTGCTTATGCATAGTCGTTTCCTCCCTCCCCCACCTACTTACTTGCTTGCCCATCTACCCACCCATCTACCTACCTTCCCAATAACCTACTTACCTATGTGCTTACACACTAAATCTCCACCAAGGCAATGACGATCATGTTGATGAAAGTATTGCAATATACCAAGTAGGTTGTTTCGTTCTCCCTCCTACCTACCACCCTACTAAACCTTGTAACATTATGATTGTCACAAACAATGTTGTAGTGACCCAATGAAAGGTGTTACAATTAAACTTGATTTCTTTATTCAAGCCACATCAATCCATTGATGTAAGTATTATTGCAATACTTTCATTGAACTTCCTCACAATTATTAGATTTCAAATTTGTGCCATATCTTTGGCACAACTTGTAAAAAACATATATAAATTAATTAATCATCACATTGTTTTGATAAGGGTAATGCACAACCACTGGATGATTTTATTGAAATGCAATAATGCCATGGCAAAAGGAAAATATCATATTGCACTTGGTTTTTTTTTAATACCCTCATCAAATTAATGCATGAACATAACAAATTTATTATAATGCAATACTTTCAATCTTATTAAACTACTTTCATTTCATCTAATTCAACAATGTAATACCCCGTGTACACATTGGAAATAACATATCCAATTATTGCCCATATGCATTACCCTCATCAAGGTAATGCAAATGCATTAGATCATTTTATTGTTTTATAATACCTTAGTAGGCTTAATTAAAATGATTTAATTCCATTTATTTCATCTGTGCAATACCCTATGGACACACTGACAATATAATATCCAACCCAATTCACACATGCATTACTTTCATCAAGGTAATGCAAATGCATCCAATTATTTTGTTGTTATGCAATACTCATGCCCAAGATAATATATATCACTTCATTTGATTCAAAAATGCAATTATTGGATTATTTTGGTTTTATGCAATACCTTCATGCTTAGGTTATTTCATATCACCTAATTGAACAATGCAATACCTTATGGAAACATTGAGCATATCCAACCTAATTCACACATGCATTACCTTCATCAAAGTGATGCAATACCCCAAGGATAGAATACAAATATCATATCCAACAATATTCACATCTACATTACCTTTATTAAGGTAAAGCATATTCCCCAAATCATTTTGGTGTTTTGCAATACCCGTAGGCCAATTGAAATTATTTCATTTGATATATTTCAACAATGCAATACCTTGAAAACATATTGGAAATAACTTATGTTGACCCTATATATGCAATACTTCAATATGGTTGTCAGCAAATATTTAATTATGGCTTCACATAATATTAAAATTAAAAAATCTACTTCAATTGCAATACCCTTATTTGATTTACTTTGTTTTTATGGGGTTATGTAATACCGTCATGGGAGTATTAAGGTTAAGTTTAAGGGTTAGGGTATTGCATGGACCAAAAAATGATCAAAGTCTATGCAATACCGTTATGGTTATATCAAGTTTAAAGATAGGGTTCATGACATGTTTTGTCTTGTCTCAAAGGTATTGCATAACAAAAATGTAAACACAATACCCTCATTATGCATATATAAACTATCTCAAAATTTTAATTATGAAATAAGGGATTGTTTTTATGATTAAGGTATTGCACAAAATCATGCCTTTAGGCTTTAATGGAACTTCCATAAACATTTGGACTACAATTGCAAGACCCTCATGTATTAGCAATACATCGAATCAATTTTTTGTTCAATGCAAGATGCACATACATTATATATGAATCTTAGTAACCTTGTTTCTATACAAATAAAGTTCAAACTTTTACAACTAGATATCTTTACATACATTCATTTCCAATGCCAATGGGCTATATCCATGGAGGTTAAATTAGTCTACAAAAATGTGGCATAGAAAATTCATGGATGCCATATGCGTGGTACAAAATGTGTATTAGTTCAAAAATGGAATGTCGAGTTCATTGCTCTCACCTTCACTTTCACTAATACTGTCACTAATAGATTTCAACGATAATCACTTTACACTCTTATAGTGTGCCATTGCATTTTTTGCAAATCGAACATATTGTCAAGTGTATAATTGCCAGTTTGCAAAAATTATCTTCATCGAATCAACTATGAAGGCCTCCTTGGTGGTATGTCAAATCTTAAAGTGGACATACACACAAACCAATGAATATAATTTGGAAAACACATGTTTGAAGCACAATGCAAATTTGAAGTGAAAATTGAATGTGATGGAACTTACTAACCATGAATCATTTCCAATTCATGGTAATTCACAAGTCAAATGATCTCCTTTTCACACTTTAGATGAAGATCTTGTCCAATTTTGGCTATCCCAAACATCTATGAGGCCCATTGCATAAAAGACCTTGTTAATTCAAATTAAACCAACAAGATTTTCATTCTTTTTTAATTTGGTCATTACATGGGGAGGATGGACCCCACACCCCATGTTGGAATGCTTAATAGAGTGAACACCTTGGAAGAAGCGATTGTTACCAATGTGGGCATCGATGTCAATTTTATTTGTAGGCTATCATTTCAAAATGATCCCATTTGCATGTGGCATGGGTCTTTGTTCAAACAATTGCCTAACACACAAAGGATGGGTTTACATTTTTCCACACACGTGCAAAACAAAAACAAAAAGACTAATTACAAACCCCAAAAAAAGTATTGAAAAAACAAAAAAAAAAGGAAAAAATAAAACCAACAATAAAAAAAAGATAAATAAGATTTTCAAAAATTACAAAAAACAAAAAAAACAAAAAATAAAATTTAAAAAACAAAAAAAAGATAAACATAAAAATTTTCAAAAAAAAGAAAAAAAAACTAGATTAACAAAAATTCTTGAACCCCCAAAACTTTATTAAAAAAACTATTTAAAACAACAAGAACAAATAAAAAAGGGATAAATGCTTTAAAAAACATTGTCGAAAATGAAAACCATAAAAAAAAATTTAAAAAAGAAAAAGAAAAAGAAACTAGATTAACAAAAATTCTTGAACCCCCAAAACTTTATTAAAAAAACCATTTAAAACAACAAGAACAAATAAAAAAGGGATAAATGCTTTAAAAAAACATTGTCAAAAATGAAAACCAAAATAAAACAAGAAATATGAATCCAAAATTTTGAAGAAGTACAAAAAGAAGAAAGAAAGAAAAAAAAAAAGGGGGGGGAAAAAAAAAAAAAAAAAAAAAAAAAAAAAAAAAAAAAAAAAAAAAA
>Ga0116227_10013250_pt1 | contig 13033 bp, 12 predicted proteins | sample S1TSphgellanicum_FD_89693 | JGI IMG/M metagenome (GOLD analysis project Ga0116227, IMG submission 89693) | Host-associated microbial communities from peat moss isolated from Minnesota, USA - S1T2_Fb - Sphagnum magellanicum MG | ecosystem: Host-associated > Plants > Peat moss > Unclassified...
ACCTTTGTGGGCGCTGTGAGCAGCGCCTCGCATGCGCCGGACACAGCCCGCGCCTTGCTCGATTTCCTCGCCGGCCCGATCGCGCGCCCCGTCATCCTCTCGCAAGGCATGGAGCCCGGCTCTAACGTCCGGTGAAGCGTGGCTTGCGCCGCGCAAGATGCGCGGCCACGCCCTCCTTCGCGTCGTCGCTTCCGATGGCGAGAGAAAACAAAGCCGCTTCGAGCTGCAAACCCTGCTCCTTGGTCATCTCCAGGCCGGCATTGACGGCCTCGAGTGCGAGCCGCACCGCCAAAGGCGAATTGGACGCGATGGTGAGGAGAGCCGCCTCGGCGCGATCGATCAGCTTACCCTTGGGGGCGATTTCGTCGACGAGACCGATGCGGCAAGCCTCCTGCGCATCGGTCATATCGCCCGACAGGATCATTTGCAGCGCGCGGCTTTTGCCGATGAGACGCGGCAGCCTTTGCGTGCCACCGAAGCCGGGGATCATTCCGAGCCGCACCTCCGGCTGGGCGAGCCGCGCATGTTCGGCTGCGACACGCATCGTGCAGGCCAAAGCCAATTCGCAGCCGCCGCCGATCGCATAGCCGTTCAACGCCGCCACGACCGGCTTGCCGAGATGTTCGACCAGATCCATCAAAGACTGGCCCTCGCGCGCCATGGCTTTCGCCTCGACCGCACTCAGCCTGCTCAGCTCCTCGAGATCGGAGCCTGCCACGAACGCCTGGTCGCCGCTCCCGGTGAGGATGATGCCGCCTATCGTGTCGTCGGCGCGCAGCTCTTCCATGGCAGCGGCAAGCTCCGCGATCATCTGCCGGTTCAGCGCATTGAGCACGTCGGGACGGTTGAGCGTGATCCGCGCGATATTATCCGCCTTCGCGATCAGCAGCGTGTCGAATGAAGGTGTCATGCCGCGGCCCTACACATATCAACTGGAACTCTTCACGCCGCGGGCGCGCGCAAGCCTTTAAAGCTTCTGATAGCGGCGGTAGCAGCGTTGGCCGAGTCGCGTCAAAGCTTCATAGCCGCTGATGCCGGCAGCTTCCGCGAAATCATCGATGGTGATCGTTTGTCCGATCAGCTCGACGAGATCGCCGCGCTCGACATAGCCGGAATCGCTGGTGTCGATCGCGACATGATCCATGCCGACGCTGCCAATATAGGGGCAGCGCTTGCCTTGCGAGATGACGAAGCCGCCAGCGCCGGTCTTGGTTTGCGTGAGGCTTTGCGGAATGCCGTCGGCGTAACCGGCGCTGATTGTCGAGATGCGCCGCGGGCCGCGGGCGACCCAGCTTTGATCCTCGCCGACACGTTCGCCCGGCTCGAGAATCCGCACCTGAATGACTTGCGATTCGAGCCGCACGACGGGCTTCATCGGATTGGGCCGCCCAGGCACCGGATTGCCGCCATAAAGCGCATAGCCCGGACGCACCAGATCATAAAGCGAATTGGCTTCGAGAAAGATCGCGCCGGAATGCGCGATGGAAGCGGGCACATGCGCATATTTGATCGTCCGCATTGCCTCAAAACGCTCGATCTGCTTGGTGATCACGTCCTCATGCTTGGCACGCGCGAGCTGCGTCATGATCAGCTTCACGTCGAAGAGATGCGACAGGTGGCTGCCATGCTCGAGATCATAAGGTTTGAGGCCGAGCTGGAGGAGCCCGGTCTCGAGCCGGAACGCGGCCGGCAGCAGGCCGCCTTCCGCCGTGCGGCGCCGCGACGTGGCGCAAAATTGTCCGAAATGCTCGATCTCCGGCACCGAGCACAGAACGGGGATGAGGTTGAAATCGGCATGCAGCGCCGCCGTGTTCGGCCGCAGTCCGTTCAAGACATAGATCGCGGCCGAGGGTGCGATGGCGCGCGTGGCGCGGCCCTCGAACGGATGGGCGACGAAGAAGGTTTTGCAGCCGGCCTCATAGAGCGCCTTGACGACGCGATCGAGGCCGAGCCCATAAGCGTCGGCCTTGACGACGGCGCCGCATTCGGCGTCGCCGCACACCATCCGCAAGGTCTGCCAATTGGCGACGATCGCTTCGAGATCGACGGTCAGGATCGTTCCCGCTTCGCTCGGGAAGATTTCGGTGGTGACGCCCATTCTGTCGGCTGCTCGATCCGGGATGCTCTATGATTGCATGCCAGCAAGAACCCTGCCCAGCAAGAACCCTGCCGCCTCAGCCGTGATCGGCCGCGCCGCTCGCCCTTCAACCGCCGTTTAAGGCGCGACCGGGAGGCTCTTCAATCCAGCCGCATCGAAAGCCTGCCGCACGACGCCATCAGCCTTCGCCTTGGTGACGAAACCGGTAATGGCGGCGAGCGCCTCCGGCTTGTCTTTCGAGACCGCAATCGCGACCCCGGTGACTTGGAACGCGCCGTCGAGAATGCGCGAGCCTGGGAGCTCCTTCTGCAGCGCCGGCAAGGAATCATGCGTCAGCGCGAAGGCCTGAGCAGTGCCGGCTTTCATCATCGCCATGGCTTCATCGACCGACGCGGCGGGAACGACCTTGGCGTTTTTCGAGGTGCGGCCGGCGGCACGCATCGTCGTCGATCCGTTGATGCCGACGACGGTGACCTGCGCCCGGTCGACATCGGCCAGCGTCTTTATGTCGGAGGCTGCGGTGGCGAGATAGGTGCTTTCGATCACGAAGTAGGGCGGACTGAAATCGAGACGCTTGCGGCGCTCGTCATCCGCCGGCATGATACCGAGATCGATCGCGCCAGAGACAACGGCCTCGGTCAGCTCGCCGGTCGTAGCCTTGACAACGATTTCGACAGGCAGGCCGAGAGATTTGGCGAGCGCCTCGCCGAGCGTGCGCGGCACGCCCTTGAAATCGCCGGTCGCATCCTTTGCCACGAAGACCGGAGTCGGAGACGGCGCATAGGCGACCCCTACCCTGAGCGTCCCGGTCGGCGCGATCTCATGCATCGCTTTATCCTCCAATGCCGCTGCGTGCGCGCCGAACGACACGACCAGCAAAAGAGCCAGGGCGAGACGGCGCAAACCATCGGTCCGTTGCATCCGCGGCACTCCTTTTGAGTTCGGTCGGCAGATTGGTGCACGCTCACGCTCCAGGCAACCGGTAATCCCGAAAAACCTCCCGCAGCTTCAGCTTGTTGATCTTGCCGGTCGCCGTGTGAGGAATCTCGGCGACGAATTGCACGTCGTCTGGCAACCACCATTTGGCGATCTTGCCATGCATGAAGCTCAAGATGCAGTCGCGATCGGCGGGCCGGCCTTCGCGGGCGACCACGATCAGAAGCGGACGCTCGTCCCATTTCGGATGCGCGACGCCGATGACGGCCGCCTCCGCCACGTCGGGATGGGCGACCGCGAGATTTTCGAGATCGATCGAGGAGATCCACTCGCCGCCGGATTTGATGACGTCTTTCGCACGGTCGGTGATGGCGAGATATCCATGCGCGTCGATCGTCGCGACATCGCCGGTGTCGAAAAAACCATCGGCGTCGAGGATAGGTTCGTCTTGGCGGAAATAACCCTCGGCGACGCTGACGCCGCGCACCTTGAGACGCCCGAATATTTTGCCGTCCCAAGGCAGCGCGTGACCTGCATCGTCGGTGATCTTCATCTCGACGCCGAAGGGGGCGGCACCCTGTTTCGCCTTGATGTCATAAAGCGCCTCGCCCTGGAGCGATGCGACGCAAGGTTTCAGCGAGCCGACAGTGCCGAGCGGGCTCATCTCGGTCATCCCCCAGGCATGCATGACGGTGATGCCGTAATCCTTCTCGAACGTCTCGATCATCGCGCGCGGACAGGCGGAGCCGCCGATCGTCACGCGCTGCAGGCTGGTGAGACGCTTTCCGGTCTTCTGCATATGTTGCAAAAGCATCAGCCACACGGTCGGCACCGCGGCGGAGAAAGTCACCTTCTCGTCCTCGAGAAGCTGATAGATGGATTCGCCATCGAGCTTGGCGCCGGGCATCACGAGCTTCGCGCCGACCATCGGCGCCGAAAATGCGAGCGACCACGAATTGGCGTGGAACATCGGCACGACGGGCAGCACGACGTCACGGCTCGCGAGATTCAACGTGTCGGGCAAGGCTGCCAGAAGCGCGTGCATCACGTTCGAGCGATGCGAATAGAGCACGCCCTTGGGATGTCCCGTCGTGCCCGAGGTGTAGCAGAGGCCTGCGGCGCAATCTTCGTCCACGTCCTTCCAGGCGAAGTCTGCATCTGCTTCGGCGATCCAGTCCTCATAGGCGACAGCATTCTTCAACGACGTTGCCGGCATATGCGCCTGGTCGGTGAGGATGATGATGCGCTCGAGGCTCGGCAGCCGATCGGCGATCGCCTCGACGATCGGCACGAAGGTGAGATCGAGAAACAAGAGCCGGTCTTCCGCATGATTGATGATCCAGACGATCTGATCGGCGAAGAGGCGCGGATTGACGGTGTGGTAGACGGCACCGATTCCGGTCACGCCGTACCAGACTTCGAGATGACGCCACGTGTTCCAGGCGAGCGTCGCGATGCGATCGCCGAGACGCACCCCCTCGCGATCGAGCCGCTTGGCGACTTGCAACGCGCGCCCGCGCAGCGTTGCGTAATCGGTGCGATGGATCGGTCCCTCGGTCGCGCGCGACACGATCTCACGGGAACCGTGTTGAATCGCGGCATGATCGATGATGCGGTGAATGCGCAGCGGCCAATGCTGCATCAAACCCTGCATGATGTTTCCTCCCACGTCTGCGATTATTTTTTCGAAACGATATCATGCCGGCGTGCGCGGAGCTATCTGTGCAGCTTGCCGGCGCGCAGCCGAATAGCTAGACCTGCGAGCTGAAATGCCGGGATGCGAGGCGTCGACAGGGTGTGACCGAGCTCCTGCTCCAATCGGCCTCGGCGCTGCGGACCGAGCTCGGCGCGCGCCACCTCTCCGCGCGCGAGCTTCTGCAAGCGACGCTCGCCCGGATCGAGCGGCTCAACCCGGCGCTGAACGCCATCGTGACGATGGATGTCGCCGCTGCCGAGCGGGCCGCGGACGAGAGCGACCGGCGTCTCGCGCAAGGCGAGGCGCGTCCGCTTGAAGGGCTGCCGATCACGATCAAGGATTCCTTCGAGGTCGCCGGCCTCGTGACGGCGGTCGGCGCGCCGGGGCTGAAAGATTACACGCCGGCGGCCGATGCCAGCGCCGTCGCGCGGCTGCGGCAAGCAGGCGCTATCATATTCGGCAAGTCGAACGTGCCGATCTTCACTGGCGATTTTCAAACCTATAATGCGGTCTACGGCACGACCAACAATCCGTGGGATCTGTCGCGCACGCCAGGAGGCTCGTCGGGCGGAGCGGCCGCGGCCGTGGCTGCCGGCCTTTCCGCCTTCGAGCTCGGCTCCGATCTCGGCGGGTCGATCCGCTGGCCCGCGCATGCCTGCGGCCTTTACGGGTTGAAGACCACCTGGAATCTCGTCTCGACCTTCGGGCATATTCCGCCACCGCCGACAAAGCGGCTTTTGCGCAATCCCGATCTCATGGTCGCCGGACCGATCGCCCGCACGCCCGCCGATCTCGACCTGGTGCTGTCGGTAATTGCCGGACCACGCGATCCGAGCGTGCCCGCTCCCTCCTTGCGCGCGCCGGCCAGAGAGACCACGAAAGGGCTACGCGTCGCGCTTTGGCTCGACGATCCTTTCGCGCCCGTGGCAGCCGATACACGCAAAGCGGTCGAAGAGGCCGCGCACCACCTTGCCGACGCCGGCGCCGAGATCGATCCGATCGCACGGCCGGCTTTTTCCTTTGCCGAGGCTTGGGAGATCTTCGCCGTCCTTAACCATGCCGTCGTCGGCTACGGCTTGCCCGAAAAGGTGCGCGGCAAGCTCGCGGCCATGGCACGCGATTTTCGTCCCGACGATCTCTCGCACCGCGCTTTGCAGGCGCGCGGAGCGCGGATCACGCCCGGCGCCTTCAACGCTATCGACGTGCGGCGGCGTTCGCTGCGGCGCAAATGGGCGAGATTCTTCGAAAAATTCGACGTCGTGCTCTGCCCGCCTGCCGCCGTCGCCGCCTTCCCCCACGATCAGAGCGCCGATATGCAAAAACGCGTTCTGAGGATCGATGCGATCGAGAAGCCCTATTTCGACATCATGTTCTGGGCTTGCCTCGCCTCCGGCGCCGATTTGCCAGCGGTGGTCGCGCCCGTCCTGCGCGGGGCGGACGGCCTGCCCCGTGGCGTTCAAATCATCGCCGCCGACGGCGCCGATCGCACCGCGCTTGCCGTCGCCCGCTTGCTCGAGGCGCTGAAAGGCGGCTTCGTCGCGCCGCCTTTGACTTGAATTTAAGCCTCCATTTACTTCACCGGTTCAGTCTCTGCCAACCACGTTTCAAGTGCAGAGTAGAGACGAGCCATGAGTGAAGTTTTCAAGCCCCTTCCCGTGTCCATTCCATCGCCTGTGCCAGAACAGGACGCCCGCGATCTCCAGTTGCGGCTTTATCGGGAAATAGGCATTTCCGCCGTCGCGGCGGCGCTCGAAGTTTCGGTGCCGAAAGCCGATGATCATGACGAGGAGGTCGCGAAGGCCCTTGCGCGAACCGCGCTGATTGAGCGGCTTTCGGCATAAGGTTCGAGCGCCGCGCGAGGGTCGGCTCTAATACAGCCACAATTGAAGGCGACAGGGGCGCTCTTTGATCCAACTCAAGAGAACCGCGTTCGCGCCATGACGATTGTCAGCCGCCGGCATTTTCTCCTCGGGGCCGGTGGCCTCGCCCTTGGCACGGCGGGTCTCGGCTCCTACGCCTTCGCGATCGAGCCCGGCCTGCGGCTCGATGTCACCTCCTACAATCTCATCCCACCGAACTGGCCAGCCGACCTGAAGCTGAAGGCTGCCGTCATCGCCGACATTCACGCCTGCGAGCCTTGGATGTCGGTCGAGCGCATCCGCTCGATCGTCGCGCTCGCCAACAGCCTGCAGCCCGACATCACCTTCGTCCTCGGCGATTTCAACGCCGGGCACAAAATGGTGACCGCGCCGGTCTATCCCGAGCAATGGGGCGAGGCGATCGCTGCGCTCAAGGCGCCTCTCGGCACTTACGCCATTCTCGGCAATCACGACTGGTGGCACGGCGTTCTGCCCGGCATGCGCGGCGATGACGGCGAAAGCGTCCGGCGCGCCCTTCATCACGCCGGAATCACTTTGTTGGAGAACAAGGCGGTGGAGGTGCGCAAGGACGGCAAGCCCCTATGGGTCGTCGGCCTCGGCGATCAGATGGCGCACCGTTCCGGCGGCTACCGCCATTTCAAGGGCGTCGACGATCTCGACGGCGCTCTGGGCCAAGTGCACGATGATGCACCCGTGCTGCTTTTGGCGCACGAGCCCTTCATATTCCACCGCGTGCCGGCGCGTGTCGCCCTCACGCTCTGCGGCCATACGCATGGCGGCCAAGTCAACCTGCCGATCATCAGCTCGGCTTATGCCAAATCCCGCTATGGAACCGACCACATCTACGGGCATATCGTGGAAGACGACCGCCACATGATCATCTCCGCCGGTCTCGGGACCTCGATCGCGCCGGTGCGTTTCATGCGGCCGCCGGAAGTCGTGGAAGTTTCTCTCGGCCGAACGGATGTGATCGCTCCTGCCGTCTGAGCGCTCGACAGAAGATTTAAGTAGGCTGTCTGCACCGACGCCGTGCCATCCTCGCATGTGCGAGGATGACACACGGTGCCTTACTTGCCGATGATCGGCTCGAGGCCGCTCTTCGTCACGGCATCGGCGGCTTTCGGCGAGCGCAAAAAATCGATCAGCGCCTGCGCTGCGACCGGCTCCTTCGAGGTAGCCACGACGCCCGTCGCATAAATCGTGATCTTCTGCACCTCTTGTGGAATCTTTCCGACGAAAGTGATGCCGGGCACCGGCAAAAGCTCGGCCACTTGCTGCAGCCCCAGCTCTGCATCGCCGCGGGCGACGATTCCGGCCACCGGATCGGCGGGAATCATCCTCGCCTTCCCTTTCATCGCGTCGGCGATCCCCATCTTCTGGAACATTTCCGTCGAGACATAAACACCGCTCGCGCTATCCGAATAGGCGACCGATTTAGCATCGAGCAACGCCTTCTTGAACGCTTCGAGCGTGCTGATGTCAGGGACCGGCGCGCCGGCCTTCACCGCGACGCCGATCGGCGAGCGGGCGAGCGCGGCGGCGCTTCCGGGCTTCACCTTGCCCTCGGCGTTGAGCTTGTCGAGCGCATAGCCGACCATGATGAGCACATCGGCGGGCTCGCCGCGCGCGAGCCGGGTCGGAATTGCGTTCGGCGTGTCGCCCATCGAGGGGCCGGGAACGATATCCACCTTCGTGCCGGAAGCCTGCTCGAAAATCGGCGCCAGTTCTTTGAAGGCGGCGGTATAGCCACCGGAGATCAATACCCTGATCTCCGCCGCTTCGCAGGCGCAAGCGACGAGCACGAGGCCCGCAAGGCCGAGAAACAAGCTGCGTAGACCGCGAGATGCCGCTGCCATGATCCCTCCCGCTGACAAGATTGGGATCGGAGCATCGCGTAAGGCCGGCGCCCTGTCCAGGCGCCGGTTAGCGCGCTTTAGCGGACGACGACCCGTGTGCCGAGCTTGACGCGGTTATAGAGATCGATCGCGTCGATATCGGTCATGCGGATGCAGCCGGAGGATACGTTCTTGCCGATCTTGTCCGGCTCGTTGGTGCCGTGGATGCGGTAAAGCGTGTCCTTATTGTTCTGGTAGAGATAAAGCGCCCGCGAGCCGAGCGGATTATCCGGACCGCCATTGAGCCCCCCCGCATCTGCTGTCGGCTTCAAATGCGGCCAGCGTTCGAGCATATCGGCCGGCGGCATCCAATGCGGCCATTCGGCCTTGCGCCCGACCGTCGCCGTTCCCGTCCAGCCCGCCGCTTCGGACCCGACAGCGACGCCATAGCGAATCGCCTTGTGGTTCGGCTCGACGAAGTAAAGGAATTTGGACTGCGTATCGACAACGATGGTGCCGGGCGGCTCACCGGTCGGATCCTGGACTTCGTAGCGAAGGTAATCCGGAGGAACGTCGAACTTCGGCACCACCGCCAAATATTCAGCGTCCCTCGACGACAAAGCCGGGTCGGGAACCGGCGTGTACATGCAGCCGCCTAAAAGGCAGGCTACCGGAAAAGCTAAGAAAACAGCAAGACGAGCCATGGCATCCCCCATCCGCGCCCGGACTAGCCGATTAGTTCTTTACTTACCATAAATTTGGGCCAGCTCGGCCGGGCCAGCGGGAAAAAGCTCAGAGCTGTTGCCGAAAGGAAACACATCACACGGACGATCTCCGCCTTGCTCCTAAGAGCCCGCGCGGTTAAGAAACCTACGGTCTCGCGTCTCAGGCACGCGGCTTGGCCGCCTCTCCTCTTCCCCCGAGTCCCCGCTTTGACAACCCTTGTCCTCACCCATCCATCGAGCCTCGAACATGATACCGGGCCGGGGCATCCGGAACGCCCGGACCGGATGCGCGCCATTGAGCAACTGCTCGAGCACGAGCGCTTCCAAAGCCTGTCGCGGCTGACCTCGCCCGGCGGCGACCACGCAGCCATCCTGCGTGTGCATCCTCCCGAATATGTCGAGGAGATCGAGAAAGCCGCCCCGAAAGAAGGCCTTGTGCGGCTCGACGGCGATACGGTGATGAGCCCCGGCACGCTCGACGCGCTCATGCACGCCGTCGGCGCCACCGTGCTGGCGACCAATGCCGTGATGCACCGCAATGTCGACAATGCCTTCGTCGCGATGCGCCCGCCCGGCCACCATGCCGAGCGGGCGACGCCGATGGGCTTCTGCATCTTCAATTTCGCCGCGATCGCCGCGCACCAGGCCCGCGCCGTCCATAAAGCCCAGCGCATCGCGATCATGGATTTCGACGTGCATCACGGCAACGGCACGCAGGATATCTGCTGGTCCGACCGACACATGCTCTATACCTCGACGCATCAGATGCCGCTCTTTCCCGGCACCGGCGCGGTGAGCGAGCGCGGCGAGCACGACAATATCGTCAACGCACCGCTTTCGCCGGGGGCAGACGGCGCGGTTTTCAAGGAAGCGATGGAAACGGTCATCCTGCCGCGCATCGAGGATTTCCGGCCGGATCTCATCATTATTTCGGCCGGGTTCGACGCGCACCGGCTCGATCCGCTCGCCAACCTCAATCTCACGGAAGGGGATTTCAGCTGGGCGACCGGCAAGCTCATGGATATCGCCGACAAGCATTGCAAAGGCCGGATCATGTCGATCCTCGAAGGCGGCTATGATCTCGAAGGATTGACGCGCTCGGTCGCCGCGCATCTCCTGACCTTCATGGGGCATTGACGCGCGCGATGGCCGAAGCCGGAGGCGCGCCGCCATCCCTTCGCCATTTCGCCGATATAAGCGTCGAGGTTGGGGCGCCCGTCGCCATCGGCGAGACGGCGGAGGGCTTGCGGCGCATCGTTCCGATTCTCGGCGGCACGCTGCGCGGCGACAAGCTGAAAGGCAAGATCTTGGCGGCGGGCGCGGATTACCAGGTGATCAGGCAAGACGGCTTCACCACGCTCGATGCGCGCTATGCGGCAGAGCTCGACGACGGCGCTTTGATCTATATCGTCAACCAAGGCGTGCGCTTCGGGCCGCCGGAGGTGATGGCGAAGATCACGCGCGGCGAGCCCGTCGACCCGGGCGACGTCTATTTCCGCACCATCCCGCGCTTCGAGACCGCCGCCTCGGCGCATCGATGGATGATGCGGCCGCTCTTTCTGGCAACCGGGGCGCGCCATCCCGACCGTGTCGAGATGCGCATCTTCGAGGTGGGCTGAGGCCCGCGCATGAACAGGATCGATCCGGTGACCCTTTGAGCGCCCAGTCCCCGCAGCAATCGACCTTTAAGGCAAAGCCCGCGCAGGCTGCGGCGCCGAGCCGGCGTCTGTCGCGGCGCCTTCTGCGTCTTGCCTTGCATCCCTCCTTGCACGCCTTTATCGGGGCCGACCGCATCGAGGCCATAGGCCGGTGGATCGATGTCAATGTGATGTTCAAGCGCCGGCAGCGGCGCTGCCGCGCGCAAAAGCCGGAGGCGCCGCTCGCCGATTATCTGCGCGCGCATTTTTGCGAAGAGCCGTTCCGCACCCTCGAGACCTCGCATAACGGGCTCGCTTTCGTCTGCTGTCCGGTTTGGCTGCCGACGCCGATCGGCGCGCTCGGCCCGCAATCCGCCGCGATCTGGTCGAGCCCGGCCGCCAAAGCGATCCGCGGCTCGATCGTCGACGGCTCGTTCAGCCATTGCGATCACCGCAATTGCAGCCGCATCGCCAGCCGCAGCCTGATGCCGCGCACGAGCCCCGACGCGCAGGCCTTCATCACGGCCTTCGAGCGGGGCGAAGCGCCAGCCATGCCGAAGAACATTATTCTGTCGCACGATAAGTCCTGCAACCTCTCCTGCCCCTCGTGCCGCGCCCAAACCTATGCGGCGAACAAGGCGACGCAAGCAAAGCTCGACGCGCTGACCGACGAAGCCATCCTGCCGCTTCTCAAGGAGGCCGAGAACGTCAAGATCACCGGCTCGGGCGATCCGTTCGGCAGCAATCATTTCCGCAACCTGATCAAGCGCCTGACGGCTGGCGATTTTCCGCATCTCAAGATCGAGCTGCACACCAATGGGCAGCTCTGGGACGCGCGCGCCTGGCGCGCGCTCGGCCTCGCCGGCCATGTAAATGCCGCGCATATTTCCATCGATGCGACGGAGCCCGACACCTATGCCTTCGCAAGGCGCGGCGGCAGCTTCGAGCGGCTGCTCGCCAACCTCGCTTTCGTCAAGGAGCTGCGCGAACGCGGCGAAATCTCGCATCTGGTTTTTTCGATGGTCGTGCAGACGCGCAATTTTCGCGAGATGCCGGCCTTCGTCGCGCTCGGGCAGCGCTTCAAAGCCGACCTCGTCTCCTTCCAGATGATCCGCCAGCGCGACATATTCAGCCGCGAGGAGCACGACGAAGCCTTTATCGGCAACCCGCAGCATCGCGATTACGCCGAATTCGTCGAGGTGCTGAAAGATCCTGTGCTCGACTCGTCTTATGTCGAGATCGGCAATGTCCGGGCTTATGCGAGAGCGGTGTAGGAAAGAGTGTGGCCGACCGGCGCCTATGCTGCTGCATCGCGCAACGAAAAGGCGTTTCGCACGAAACGGAAGTCTCGATTACTATTCAAATTAACGACATGCGACGAGGTCGCCCAGGTTTCCAAGCGCCGCGGCGAGCGCGGAGCGCTCCAACTCGCTTTCGACCAAAATTTTTTCTAATGAGGCGAGCGCGGAAAGTGGGCCGGGGTTGCCGCATTGGGGAAAGGACAATGAAATCCTCCGCAGATCTTTCATATCGGCCAGAAGCGAAATATCGGAAACGTGGGTCCCGGCGAGCCACAAGGTTTCCAGCGGGAGGCCGGCGATAGCGTCGATCGCTTGGACAGGTGTGAACGACAAGTCGAGCACCCGCAGGTTATGCAATTGCGCAAGCGGTTCGATACGCGCGACGCAAGTATGCGCAATCCACAAAACCTGAAGTGAAGAAAGTCTAGCCAGAGGAGAGATGTCCTCCACTGGCGTGCTCTCCAACCAAAGATGCCGAAGCGCGGCAAGGACAGCCAGCGGCGCGAGATCGGAGATTTCCGTACGCGCCAGTTCAAGCTCCTCCAGCCGATCCAATCCCGACAAGGGCGTAAGATCGGCCACGCGCGTGCCGTTGGCCGTGAATTGCTTTAACGACGTCATGCCCGCGAGCGGGCTGAGATCGATAATTCCGGTTTCAGAAATGACCAGAGATTCCATATCGTGCCCGGCGAGCGGCATGAGGTCTTCTATGCCGGTGCCCTCGAGGTGAAGCCACTTCAGCTTTCGAAGCGGCGCAAGGGGCGCAAGATCGTTCACCTGCGTCTCGCTGAGATTGAGACACCCGAGATTGACGAGGCCGGACAATGGCTCGATGTTGCCAATGCGTGTGCGCGAAAGATCGAGCCATTGTAATTTCTCAAGGCAGGCGAGCGGCGTGATGTCGTCGACTCCGGTCCCCTCGAGA
>Ga0116227_10013251_pt1 | contig 13027 bp, 14 predicted proteins | sample S1TSphgellanicum_FD_89693 | JGI IMG/M metagenome (GOLD analysis project Ga0116227, IMG submission 89693) | Host-associated microbial communities from peat moss isolated from Minnesota, USA - S1T2_Fb - Sphagnum magellanicum MG | ecosystem: Host-associated > Plants > Peat moss > Unclassified...
ATGGCCGATCCGGTCGAGCTGATGGATTTGCCGGCGGCGATCCTGGAACGCGGCTCGCTGGAGTGGGAATATCAGCAATTGGCCGCTGAGCTGGAAGCGCGCGCGGATCCCCAAGGCTGCGATCCCTGGCCGCGGCACAATCAGAATTGCGGCGCCAGCGCCGCCATTACGGCCCGCGCCTATCGGCTGATCGGCGGGCTGCCGCCCCGCCCGGTCGGGGAGGATCGCGCCCTGTTCCAGAGCCTTCGCCGGGTCGATGGCCAAATTCGCCATAGCCTCGAAGTCCAGGTGATTACCTCCGCCCGCATCGACGGTCGGGCGCTCGGCGGCCTGTCCGATGCGATCCGCCTGCGCGGCGAGCCCGACCACCCCTGCGATGAGATGCTGGAAGTCGCCGTCGTGACCCTGCGCCGCGCCATATGGCGCTCGCAATTGCGGCAGTTGTGGCGACAGGGCAAGGAGTCTGGACTGACGCCGACGCCGTGGCCGAGCCGCCTAGGCGTTTCCGAGCGGGATTTCCGTCGCGCGGCTGAACGACCCCACTTCGGCGAGTTCTGGACGGAGCTTGAGGCCCTGAGCCCCCGTCTGAAGCGCCAACTCGTCACCGGCGCCCAGTTGAAACGCGAACTGCGCCGCATGCGCCGCCTGGTCGAGTCCGCCCGCAGCAGCGACCGCCGCGCCGCCGCCGCCCTTGCTGCGGCCCCGCCCAAACCTACAGACGTGGCGCCCGCCGCCATCGTACAGCCCACCCGGCGCTGCACCGCCGCCGCTTAAGGCCGCCATCTTAGCCACCCTCAAAGTTTAGAACGCCGCCGCTTCGATCCGCCCATCCGCATGGAGCGCCGCGCGCTTCATGCCTTCAGACACAAACGGCATGGCGATCCCGCCATCGGCGTCCACGGCGATCAGGCCGCCCTCGCCGCCGATACCGCCAATCTCCGCCAAAACTTCAGCTGTGGCCTGGTCCAGCGACTGCCCCGCCAGCGCCATTCGAAACGCCACCTGAGCCGCCGCCGCCGTGCGCAGGAAGAACTCGCCCTGACCCGTACAGGAGACGGCGACCTTTCGGTCCGCCCAGGTTCCCGCCCCGATCACCGGGGAATCCCCCAGCCGACCGGGCATCTTGTTGAACACGCCGCCGGTCGAGGTGCCCCCCGCCAGTCGCCCCTGCCCGTCGCAGACCACGCAGCCGACCGTGCCGTGCCCGAGCGCAGCCGCGTCTTTGGGCCCAGATCCTGGCGGATAGTTCGACTCATCGGCGCCGGCCCGCATGAACCAGGTGTCCGGCGCGACAATCGGGGCGAAGCCGTGCGCGGCGGCGAAGGCGCTGGCGCCGCGGCCCGCCAACATCACGTGCGGCGTCTGCTCCATGACGGCGCGCGCCACCGCGGCGGGCGTCTGGAAGCCCTCCAAAGCCGCCACAGCGCCCGCCTTACGGGTTTCGCCGTCCATCAGGCTGGCGTCGAGCTCATAGCGCCCTTCGAGATTGGGCGACGCGCCCCGCCCAGCCACATAGAGACCGGACGCCTCCAAGGCCGACAAGGTCTCGACCACTACGTCCAGAGCGGCGGCGCCCGCGGCCAGCCGGTCCCGACCCGCTTCCACCAGACCGCGCATATGCGCGGTCTCGCGAGTGTAATCGCGGTGTCTGCGGGCGCCCGCCCCGCCGTGGAGCGCCATGGCGAAGCGGTGCGCCGTCATGAGGGTCGCCTGATCAGGAGGGCTTGGCGGGGTATTTGATGGCGCCCTGGAGATGGGACACCACCGCGTGGGCGTCAAACGCGCGCGGATCGTTCGGCTTAGGCCCATGGCCCATAACGATCTCGGCGCTGGCCGAATATTGGCTCACCTGCTCGACGTCGAGCGGCCGGCCCCAGAACGGGTCGCCCCAGTAGCCGTAGCCCCAGCCATAGCCGCGGCGATAGACGCCCCAGCGCGGGCCCCAATAGCCGCCCCAGGCGGGACCGTCGCCAATGTAGCTCGACTGTTTGTTGGTGTTGCGATCATTGGTTTCGAACCAGTCGTAGCCCTGGTTCACGGTGAGCTCGGCGGCGCGGAACAGCAGATAACGCTCCACGGTTTCACGCGAGGTCAGATCGTTGCCGGAGAAGGTGACCATCCAACGATTGGCTTCGAGCTGCTGATCGCTATAGCCGCCCGATTGGGGGTTTCCAGCCACGACCGGCTGATAGGGGGTCGCCGTTTCACAGGCGCTCAACGCCAGCACGGACGCGGCGACGGCGAACATGAGTCTTTTCATCGAGGTATAGTCTCCTCATAGACGGAGTTGGTCAGCCCCGTCCTAGAATGAGGTCTAAACCGTCGAAGTTCCAGAGGCCAAGGCGGGTCTAATGCAGATGGCCGATCATCTTGGCGGATCGGATGCGCGCCGGCGACACGAGGCCGACATGGCTGATCGCAACGGAGTGGATAACTGCATCGATTTCGCGCCGCCAGAATTCCAGGAATCGATGGATGCGGGGATACTCCGGCGCCAAATCTATGGTTTGCCAAAGGAACGACTGGAGCAGACTCGGGTGGCTAGGCATGTAGTAGAGCACTTCGGTCGTCGTCAGCCGGCCCCCGCGGATTTGCTCTTCGAAGTCACGAGTTCCCATCACGCTTCTCCTTCGCCCAGTTCGATTCGCAACACGTGCGATTCGAAAAGGCTAAGCGTGAAAAGGTAAATGGGTTTCACAAGACCGTCACAGTGCGCCGCAATGGCGCGTTGTGACGCTCTGGGCGGCGCCCGCAACCTAAGCCGCTCAAGGGAGAGGCAGCAGCAGAGTCGGGGGTGTGCTAGCGAGCACGACGATAATATCTGAGCCGCCTCGTTCGCCACCACCTCACCCGCTCATCCCCGCGAACGCGCATAGGCGCTAACATAGAGCCAAAGACGCCTTACTCCTCCGTCTTGCCCGGACTTGTTCCGGGCAAGACGGAAAAAGAGGGGCGGCCTTGAGTCTATCTTAGCGCCTAGGGGAACAAGTCCGGGGGAGGCGGAAGAGGGAGGTGAGTCAGCCTATTTTGGCGCCTCTGCGCTTTCGTAGGGGTAATCCCCAAGCGTGCCCACGCCCGCCCCCTACCGGTCCTTCGCCAACAGCGGCGTGGCGGCCTGGTGTTCGGCCAGGAACCAGACCTGCATTTCGTGCAGACGGATCAGGGCGCCGACGATCAGGTCGTTGGTGCCGTCGTCGCCGGCGTCCGCGGCGTCTCGCGCGGCTTGGCGGCAGGTGGCGAGGATGATGCGGTGGGCGTCCAGCAGCCGGGCGATCTGGGTGGCGACGTCTTCGCGGCCGGTCGGCGGGGCTTTCAGCTGGGTGTGGGCGACCACATCGTGGGCGGTGGCGTAGGACAGGCCGCCCAGCGACATGATCCGTTCGGCCAAGGTATCCACAAGCGCCGCCTGCTCATCGTAGTGCTTATCCAACAGCAGATGCAATTGGTAAAAGGTGACGCCGGACACCTGCCAATGGTGCTTCTTGTAAAGGTCCCTCAGCGCCATGGTGTCGACCAGAATCTGGTTCAGCGCCGCCACGCTTTGGGTGCGGGCGTTGTCGTTCAGACCTATCGGCACATTGGTGAGCGTGCCAAAGCGCTGAATCTCGTTTGGCTTGATGTCGGACTCGGACGCGACGTTGGGGGCGCCATCGGCCATGAACCTATCTCCTCAGAAGCTGACGCCTCTCATATAGAGGCTGAAGCTTGAAACGGAACCTCTCGGGCCAGGCCCAAGGCGGCGCTCGCCTGCTCGATGCGGGCCAATTTGGCGTTGAACGGCGCCCAGTCGTCCTGATCTGCGATTGCGCTCCAGATCGCCTCGATCTCGTCGTAGAGAAGCTCCTCAGGCTCAGCCTGAGCGAAATAGGGCGAGGCCAGCCGTTCGGGCCTATCGGGCGAATGGTCAGCCAGGCGCGCGCGAAATGTCTCAAACGCCGGACCTTGATAAATCCCACCCCGCACGCCCTCCAAGGCGCGCGCCGCTGAAGCCTCGCCCCCGAACCAATCGAAAAAGAACGGCTCCCAGCGCAAGGCCTCTGCGCCCGCCTCCAAAACACCGAAGGCGGCGCTGGCGAGGGCGGCGTCGGCCTCCGCCCCGGCCGATCTCAACCCCAGGCGCGCCAGCATCGCGCCGGCCAACGCCTCGCGATAGGCCGGACCAAAGCCGTTCAACGCCGCCACCAGATCATCCGCCTCGGCCAAGGGCTGGAGGCAGCCGGCCAACTGCTGCAGGTTCCAGAACACCGCAGCCGGCTGGCGTCCGAAGGCATACAGGCCCGTCTGGTCGAAATAGGCGGCCGTGAATTGGGGATCGTTGTAGGGGAGAAACCGATAAGGGCCGTAGTCGAAACTCTCCCCATTGATGTTCATATTGTCCGTGTTCAGCACCCCATGCACGAACCCGGCCGCCATCCAGCGGGCTGTAAGCTCGGCCGTGCGCCGGACCACCGCCGCCAGCAGAGCCGCCGCCCTGGCGCTTCCCTCGGTCGGCGCAAGTTCCGGATAGTAGAGCTCGACCACATGGTCGATCAGCTGAGCGATCAGGTCGGCGCGGTCGAAATAGGCGTGGCGCTGGAAGGTCCCAAACCGAACGTTGCTATAGGACAGCCGGGTCAGGACGGCCGACCGGGTGGGGGAGGGTTCGTCGTTACGGCTGAGCGCCTCGCCGGTTTCGATCAGAGAGAACGACTTCGACGTGGGCGCGCCCAAAGCCTCCAGCATCCCCGTGGCCAAGACCTCGCGCACGCCCCCCTTCAGCGTCAGCCGGCCGTCGCCAGAGCGGGAATAGGGCGTGCGGCCCGAGCCCTTGGTCCCCAGGTCGAGCAGCCGACCGCTGTCGTGCTCGCGCAGCTGGGCATAGAGGAAGCCCCGCCCGTCGCCGATCTGGGGGTTGTAGCTCTGGAACTGGTGGCCGTGATAGCGCAGCGCCAAGGGCTCAGGCTGGTTGTCGGGCAGGGGCTCGAACCGAGCGAAGGCGCCCGTCCATTCGGCCGCAGTTAAGGTCTCCAGACCGACCCGCGCCGCCCAGCGATCATTGCGGAACCGAAGCGCGGCCTTCGGAAAATCCGCCGGCGCGACGGGATCGGCGAACTCCGGCCCCAGGGTCATGAACTGCGGGTCGGGGCGATAGGCGGGCGAGACGGGCATGGCGCTTCAGGTGCGACGGGCGAGGCGTGAGGGCAAGAGCGAAAGCAACCAAAGCCGGTCAAGCTTTAGCCCAACAAACGTCCAGATTGTAGATGATCGAAGATCGACCTAGCGGATCGGGGGCTTGCCTATGGTGCGGACGGGCGCGAGGCGTCGGCTAGCCTTCGGATTATTGACAGCCCTGTTGGTCAACGCCGCGCTATTGGCCTTTATAGCACGAAACGTCCGCAACCTCGCTTGGCCAGGGTCGGCGGACACCGGAACCGCCTTTCGGTTGGAACTGACGCACGAGTCGCCGAAGCGCGTTGAGCGCGAGCAGGCGGAATCGGCAGATGGGCGGCGCCTACCGCGGGCGCGGCTGTCGCCACCGCCGTCCATCAAGACGTCTACAACAACTTCGGCCCAGGCTGGCGCCCCAACTCCGGCCCCGCAAGCCGCGCTCGCCTCGCCGCCATCTGACAAAGGCACGAAGACCGGCGGCGTCCAGGATCGCGGCGACGCGGACCTGCGGGCCAAGATGGCCTTGGCGCTTCGCAAGCTCAGCGCCTGCTCTCGTGTGAATTCCGGAACCGGGGACGCTCAGGACAAAGCGCTCTGCACCCGCAACTTCGCCGCCGCCGATGGCGCCACCATAGACACCATCCCCATCGGCAAGCGTGCGGACTATGACGCTGCACATGCCAAAGCCGGTTATCTTGTCCCCCTGGACGCCGCCAATCCGAACTTCGTGACCTCAGAACTCAAGCGCGGCGGTACGGTATGGACGATCCACGCCGGGTGCGACCTGGTGAACGGCAAATGGAAGTGTGGCGTGCATTAAGCGCGCGTCACCACTCCAGGAGTTGCAACCCCTGCACGTCGCGAAAATCGGCCCCGTTCTGCGTCACCAAAGTTGCGCGATGCGCCAGGGCCTGGGCGGCGATCATACGATCAAGCAATTTGCGACGGGAATAGCCGGCATATTCGACGATGGTGCGATAGGCCTCCGCCTCCGCGTCGTCGAAATTAAGAGCAGGAATAGACCGAAGCACAGCCGCCAGACGGACCCGGCGCACGTCGATCAAGGCTGGGTCGCGGTAGACCCCGCCTTCCAACTCCACACGGCTGATGATCGACATCAACAACGTGCCGTCCAGGGCGGCAACCTTTGCGACGACCTCAGCATCAGCGTCGCGCAGGTAGATTAGGACATTCGTATCCAGCAGGTAGACCAAGCGCTCAACCTAAACGACGATAGTCAAAGACGCTCAAAGCCCCGGCCGCTCGGGAATCTCTTCATCGTCGCGAGTTTCGATGTAGTTGGGCTTGGGCAAGGCCGCCAAGGTCTCAATCATAGCCTCAATCGACGGACGGGTGGGATAGATGGTCAAAACGTCGCCTGACCGGATCATGGTCAATTCGACGTCCGAGCCAAACGCGATTTCCTTAGGCAATCGCACAGCCTCGCTATTGCCGCTGCGGAATGTTCGGGTCTTCAGAACGGTCATGGCGAACCTCGCGGTGAATACGCGTATATACCACTTTGACTTACGGCCGGCAAGTTTCGATGAGTCATGAAACCGGCCGCGCATCCGCCCCGACATGGGCCGCCGCCGCCAGCGCATCGGCGCGCTCGCCGCTGACGGGATGGCGCCATGTCGGCGCGATTTCGGCTAGGGGACCCATGACGAAGCGGCGTTCGGCGGCGCGGGGGTGGGGCAGGATCGGTGCGGCGTCGGAACGAACCGTGCGTCCATAGGCGATCAGGTCGAGGTCCAGGATGCGGGAGGCATTCGCCGCCGTCCGGACGCGGCCGAACTCAGCTTCTAGGGCATGCAAGGCCGAAAGCGCCCCTTCAGGATCGAGACGCGTCTCGACAAGGGCGACGGCGTTGATGTAGGCAGGTTGGGTCGCATCGGGCCACGCGCTTGAGCGCCAATAGGATGAACATTTAAGGATTTTAAACCCAAAGCTTGGCAGGCGCGCCCGCGCAGCCTCCAGAACTGAAATCGAAGACGCCCATTCGCCTTTCAAATTACTGCCTAAGGCGATGACAGTCACCAACTCTAAGCCTTTATCATCAACCACTATTTCTTCACCATTAATTTGAATGGACATTCAATTATGAGTTTCTATCCAACGGATCGACTCGCCCTATTTATCGACGGCGCCAATCTATATTCGGCCTCCAAGGCGCTGAACTTCGATATCGACTATCGGAAACTGCTAGACGAATTCCGAAAACGCGGCGTCCTCACGCGCGCCTACTACTATACGGCTATCGTGGAAGACCAGGAATATTCCCCCATCCGCCCCTTGGTCGACTGGCTCGATTACAACGGGTTTGCGGTCGTGACCAAGTCTGTGCGGCGCTATACGGAGCCTGGAAACGGCGCGACCCGGATCAAGGGCGACATGGATATCGAAATCGCCGTCGACATGATGGAGCTGTGCGACAAGGTCGATCACATGGTGCTGTTCTCCGGCGATGGGGACTTCCGCCGGGTGGTGGAGGCGGTGCAACGCCGGGGCGTGCGGGTCACGGTGGTCTCTACCGTCAAGTCCCAGCCGCCCATGGCGTCGGACGATCTTCGCCGCCAGGCGGACGCCTTCGTCGAGCTGAACGATCTGGCCAACATCGTCGGACGGCCGCGCCAAGGGACCATGCCGCGCTTCTTAAATCCGGACGGCGGCGATCGGCCAGAGCGCAGCCGGGCGGAGAGCCTCCACGACGACGATTATGACGACGACTGATCCCACCGGTGCTGCTGCGCAAGCGGCGAGCTATGGCGCAGAGCCGCCGCGGGACTGCCCGATCTGTCCAAGGCTGGCAGCCTATCGGATGGAGAATCGGCGCGCCGACCCGAACGGCTTCAACGGCCCCGCCCCATCCTGGGGCGATCCGGCGGCGCGGCTGCTGGTGGTGGGGCTGGCGCCCGGCCGCAACGGCGCGAACCGGACAGGTCGCCCCTTCACCGGCGATTACGCCGGCGTGCTGCTCTACGAGACGCTGATCAAGTACGGCTTTGCGCGCGGCAGCTACCAGGCGCGGCCCGACGATGGGCTGGAGCTGATCGATTGCATGGTGACCAACGCCGTGCGCTGCGCCCCGCCGCAAAACAAACCCCTGCCCGCCGAAGAGGCCGCCTGCCGGCCGTTTCTCACCGCGCGTATCGCATCCTTGCCGCGCCTCCAGGCCATCGTGACGCTCGGCGACGTATCGCGCCGCAATGTGCTGAAGGCGCTGGGCCTGCCCCCGGGGGCTGCGGCGGCGGGTCACGGCCGGCGATTCCAGGCTGGGCGGTATAACTTGTTTTCGAGTTACCACTGCTCGCGCCTCAACACGAACACAGGCCGGCTGACGCCTGCGATGTTCGAAGCGGTGTTCGCCGCCGTCAAGGACGTGCTGACCTGATTGGCCCAGCTCCCGACCCCGTTGGGGTTCGCGACTGTTTAGGATTGTCGAAACCCTGTCCTCCAACCCCTCCCCTTCCGGCCAGCGATCCGCAGCCTCCGAGAGGGGACGCGACGTGACGCAGGGTAAGGGGGGCGGCGACGCCCCAGACCCAAGGGACAAGGACCCGGCGGACAAGGCCCCGAACCGGCCGCGGAGCGAGAGCGCTCCGGACAGGTCGCGCCGGGACCGCCATCGCAACGCGCTCGTCTTCATCCTGGTGACCATCCTGCTCGACAGCATGGCGCTGGGTATGGTCGCGCCGGTCCTGCCCAAGCTGATCACCCAGGTCCTGGCCGGTCATCCCATATCCCTGTCGCCCCAGATCGCCCATCGCCTACCTGGCGGCACGGTCGCCTTGGCGGCGGCGGTCTATGGCCTATTCAACACCGTCTTCGCCTTGATGCAGTTCTTCTTCTCGCCCGTGATCGGCTCCCTGTCCGACCGGTTCGGGCGGCGACCTCTGATCCTGGTCTCCAACATCGGCTTAGGCCTGAACTACCTGCTGCTGGCCTGGGCGCCCAACCTGGCGTGGCTGTTCGTCGGGCGGCTGCTGTCGGGCATCACGGGCGCCAGCTTTGGCACCGCCAGCGCCTATATCGCCGACACCACGCCGCCGGAGCGACGGTCGGAAGCCTTCGGCATGGTCGGCGCGGCCTTCGGCCTGGGCCTAGTGGTTGGTCCCGGCTTAGGCGGCCTCCTCAGCGACGTCAGCGCGCGGCTGCCCTTCGTGGTCGCCGGCTGCTTGAGTCTCGTGAATGCGGCGTACGGCCTGCTGGTTCTGCCGGAGTCGCTGCCGCCGTCCATGCGCAGCGGCTTCAGTTGGAAGCGGGCCAACCCGGTGGGATCGCTGATCCTGCTGCGCCGCCACCCCGACCTGTTCGGGCTTGCGGGCGTCGCCTTCCTCAGCAACCTCGCCCAGGTCGCCCTCGGCTCGACTGTGGTTCTCTACGCCATGCACCGGTTCGGCTGGACGACCGGGCGCGTAGGCGTGACGCTGGCGGTGACCGGGGTGGCCATGGCCCTGGTGCAGGTCTTCGTCGTCGGCCCCGTGGTGAAGCGCCTGGGCAACCGCTGGACCATGATCGTGGGCCTGAGCTTTGGCGCCGTCGCCCTGTTCTGGGCCGGCGTTGCGCCCAACGAAGTGCTGTTTTGGGCCGGCATCCCGCTGATCGCGCTGTGGGGCCTGTTCGGCGCGGCGAACCAGACGCTCATGACCCGCCACGTCAAACCCGTCGAGCAAGGCCAGCTCCAGGGCGCCAACGCCAGCATCACCGGCATCTCCGAACTGATCGGCCCCCTGATCTTCACCCTGATCTTCGCCTACTTCGTCACCCCCGGCCACAGCATCGCCGAGGCCGGGGCGCCGTTCCTGATGGGCGGCCTGATCCTGACCGCCGCGGTCGTGTGGGGTGTGGCGTCGACGGGGAACGAGCGCGAACCGGAGGGGTGAGAGCTAGGGCGTTCTGCCGTTCAATCGCACCGCTTTATTCCTTCCGCCCATCGCTCTAACTCACGCGAAACACCTGCCCATTGCTCAGATCGCGATACAGGTCCACGCGCCCGCCATCCCAGTGATAGTCGAGATGGCGCCCCTCGCTCGGCAGGGCGGCGCTGTCGGGATAGAAGAGCCCCGCGCAGAGCCCGACCGAATCGCGCTGACTGGGATAGACCACCCCATAGGAGGGGGAGTCACGTCTGCCGTCCAGGTGGTTGCGCCCCCTTCACCACACTTCGTGTGGTCCCCCTCCCCCGCGTTGCGAGGACGGAGAAGAGCGAACTATCTTTTGAAAACCTGAACGCCGCGCCGTCTACGCGTGCCGCCGTGCTCGGGCACAGCCAGCGGCCAAACCTCTACCCCTTATCCCGCATCAACCGCGCCTTATCCCGCTGCCAATCGCGATCCGCTTCGACTTCGCGTTTGTCGTGCAGCTTCTTGCCCTTAGCCAACGCCAGCTCCAGCTTGGCGCGGCCTTTTTCGTCCCAGTAGAGGCGGGTGGCGACGATGGTGCGCCCTTCGCGTTGGACGGCGCCCAGCAGGCGGTCGATCTGCTTTCGGTGCAGCAGCAGCTTTCGCGCCCGCCGCGGCTCGTGGTTGAAGCGGCTGGCGGGGGCGTATTCGGGGATATAGGCGTTGATCAGCACGATCTGGCGCCCCTCGGGCGAGGCGTAGGCCTCGGCGATGTTGGCGCGACCGAGCCTTAGCGCCTTCACCTCCGTCCCCGTCAGCGAGATGCCGGCCTCGAGCGTTTCTTCGAGAAAGTAGTCGAACCGCGCGCGGCGGTTCTCGGCGATCAGCTTCTGGAACATTCTATGTACGGATTTAGGTCGCTTGGGGCTTAGGTTCTAGCCCCGCCCCTCGCATCGCCTCCAGGATGGCCGGCTTGACCGCGTCCGAACAGGGCGCGAGCGGCAGGCGCACCTCCTCTTCGCACATGCCGAGCACGGAAAGCGCAAACTTGGTCGGGGCCGGCGAGGCGTCCAAGAACAGCGCCTTGTGCAGTCGGATCAGCTTATCCTGCCAGGCCAGCGCGCCCGGGAAGTCGCCGGCCAGCGCGCAACGGTACATGGCGACACAGGCCTCCGGCGCCACATTGGACGTCACCGAGATGCAGCCGTGGCCGCCGTGGGCCATATAGCCAAGCGCTGAAGGGTCGTCCCCTGACAGCATGATGAACTCCGGCCCGCACATCAGCCGCATCAGGCTGGCGCGCGGCAGATCGCCGGTCGCATCCTTGATACCGATAATGTTGGGCAGGACCGCCAGCCGGGCGAGGGTATCGTTGGCGATGTCGCCGGCGGTGCGGCTCGGCACATTATAGACGAACACCGGCAGCTGGATGGCGTCGTTCAGGGCCGCGTAGTGGCGATAAAGCCCCTCCTGGCTTGGCCGGTTATAGTAGGGCGTCACCACCAGCGCCGCATCGGCCCCCACCGTCTTGGCGTGATGCAGCAGCTCAATCGCCTCGGCCGTGCTGTTGGAGCCGCAGCCGGCGATCACCGGAATGCGCCCCGCCGCGACTTCTATCGTCAGCTCGACCACGCGTCGGTGCTCGGCGTGGCTCAAGGTCGCAGTCTCGCCCGTCGTGCCGACGGGCACGAGGCCGTTCACGCCGGCTGCGATCTGATGCTCAATCAGGCGAACGAGGGCGTCTTCGTCCACCGCGCCCGCCTTGAACGGGGTGACGAGGGCGGTGAAGAGGCCCTGGAAGAGGCTGTGGGGCATGGAGACTGAGATCCGGACGATGGGGCCTGTGTGGAGCGGGCGAAGCGGGTCATGATTGCGCCGTCATGATCCTTTAGGCGGCGAACGCTCCGTTTAGCGACAGAATTAACGAAGTGACAATTTGCGACGCAGACTATCGGCTTGCAGCGCTTGCCCGCAACTGCGGTCTCGCGCAAACCAATAATGCACGCGTTCGCTTAGGGAGATCGGCTTGACCGCGACCTGGCGCCATAGACTCATTAACACGCGAACTCTGATCGCGGCGCTGACCATTGCGGCGTGTAGCGAAGCATTCGCCCAGACGGATGCGACGCCGGCGACTTCCTCATCGACTGCAGCCCAGGCGAGCGACCCGACGACCGCGACCACCTCCATGGCGCCGGTTCCCTATTCGGTCCTGGCCAGCTCGCTATCGGCCGACGAGGTGGCGCGCCTTCGCCAGGCGCTGCGCGCGGCGCGGGCAGGCGACACCACCCAGGCGACGACGCTCCAGGGCGGCCTCTCCAACCCCATCGCCCGCAAGCTGGTCACCTGGGCGATGATCGACGCGGCCGGACCGGAGCTGGACTTCGCCACCCTGGCCGCCGCCCAGCGCAATCTCGTCGGCTTTCCCCGGCCGTCCCGCCTAAGAGCGTCGCTGGAGAAGTCGCTGGAGCGCGCCGCCCTGCCGCCCGCCCAGGTGATCGCCCTGTTCCAGGGGCGCGATCCTGAGACCGCCGAGGGCGCCATGGCGCTGGCGGCGGCCTATCAACTTTCGGGTCGCACGGCCGACGCGCAGACCCTGATCCGCCACGTCTGGCGCAACCACGCCTTCGCCGTCGACGCCCAAAACGCCATGCTGACCCGCTTCGGCGGCTATCTGACCGCCGACGATCACGCCGCCAGGCTGGACATGCTGCTCTACACCTCCGAAGGGCCCGCCGCGGCGGCGCTGCTCGGCCTGGTGACGCCGGACCAGCGCGCGGTCGCCCAGGCGCGGATCGCCCTTCGGGCTGGGCGCAGCGACGCGCCTGAGCTCGTCTCCATGGTCCCGCCCGCGCTTCAGACCAGTCCGGGCCTGGCCTTTGATCGGGCGCGCTTCTATCGCAAGCACAACCTGTCCACGCTGGCCGCGGGCCTGGTGCAATACTTCCCCTCGGCCACGCCCGAGCGGCCCGAGGTGACGGAGGAGGTCTGGACCGAGCGCCGGGCCCTGATGTTCGCCTCGCTGCAAAACGCCG
>Ga0116227_10013252_pt1 | contig 13026 bp, 8 predicted proteins | sample S1TSphgellanicum_FD_89693 | JGI IMG/M metagenome (GOLD analysis project Ga0116227, IMG submission 89693) | Host-associated microbial communities from peat moss isolated from Minnesota, USA - S1T2_Fb - Sphagnum magellanicum MG | ecosystem: Host-associated > Plants > Peat moss > Unclassified...
GCCCTCACTCAAAGACCGAGTGAATTATCCCTCTTTCCAGTCCCCTACGGACTAGCGATCGCCTATATTTTTCGTTTTTTTGCTGCTGCATTTATTGTCTCATTTGTCAATGCGTAAGTTCTGAATATGACAAAAACTATCAAAGGTGGGGAGAAAGATGAAGATGATGACCCTACTGTACCACCCAATTGAAATATTACGGATCTTCTGTCTCTTGTATGGAACACAAGTGTGCATTTCGTGGGGACTGAGTTGCTCCAGAGTCAGGGCTTTCTCATAAAAATCCTACCCATTTCCGTTACATATATTAATGTTACTTAATCTAAAACCACTTGCAAATTACAAGACTTAGTGTCACACTTGTGATACAAATGAGTAAGGAGAAACCTGGTGTGTTAATTCTCTTAATCCTTGCCCCACAAAGCTTCATGCAGGTTCTGTGTCAGACTATGGGGGGAGAAATTGTTGGGATTTGGTCCATTAAGTTCCCCATCTTTCACACCGGACATGAATGAACTTTCCCTTGTTCATACTGGTACAAAATTAACACGCCAGGAGCAACCTAAAGTTATCTCGACTCAATGCCACATTAGTTAATGGGATAAAATAATGAAACTCGGTTCGTTAAAATCATCTTTGTTAGCTGGATTTACTGCTATTAGCTTCTTTAGTATAAGTACTTACCTTAACCCAATCGTCAAAGCAGATACACTGACAGGAGAAATTACTTCGTTCCTTGGGACTTGCTTAGATGCTGCTGCTGAGACTATCGATGCTGAAAGGGGAACTCTTCAGCTTTATCGCTGTAATGGTTCTGCTAATCAAAAGTGGTATTTCAATGGAGGTAAACTCATTATGAATACACCAAAAGGACCTAAGTGTTTAGATGCTGCGGCTGAGACTATCGATGCTGAAAGGGGAACTCTTCAGCTTTATCGCTGTAATGGTTCTGCTAATCAACAGTGGCGTTTCTCTAGAGGTAAACTCATTATGAATACACCAAAAGGACCTAAGTGTTTAGATGCTGCTGATGAGACTGTCGATGCTGAAAGGGGAACTCTTCAGCTTTATCACTGTAATGGTTCTGATAATCAACAGTGGAAGTTTAGAAAGATTCATCCCAGAAAACTAATTAATCACAGCAAGAAGCAGAGCTGATTGAGAATGAAATAGCCAATAAGCTCGCTTATTGATGGAGAGGAATCAGCAGGTAACAAAGAAGGTCTAAAAGACAACAGGTTCAAGAGTTCCTCAACAGCATTCTTGCCTTGAAGTCGCATAGTTTCCAAGAAGCTGAGCCAATGTTAGATTTTGGATTTTGGATTAAATTCTTCCAATCTAAAATCCAAAATCTAAAATCCTTGCATTGGTTGCCCATTTGTCTCGATAATCTAGCAGCTTGACTTAATTACTATAAAACTACTGTATGATTTAATACTTTAATCTTGAAAACTACCAGCGGAAGTTGATGTGATTTTGTAAAAAATATGAATGCCATAAACAAAGTTAGTAAAATACTTATAAACTCTTAGGCCTCTCCAACAATTAATATTTGACGCTGACGTAGTAAGGGTTTTAGGTTCATTTCTGGAGATGTCAATTGATTTTCTAATTATTTCTTTAATTCTATAAAAATTTAGTGACCATATAAGAGAATGCCACCAAAAAGTAGCTTGATATTGAATAACTATTTTGGGTAAATCTAGTAGACTCTCAAAGAAGATAAAATTTAAATCTTTCATCATTTTTAGAACAATTGGATTAGCACTTATCGTATATACATTCTTGTGTCTTTCCATTGCATCTTTGTATGATTGATAAAATAAGAGTTTGCCAATACCTTGTCCCCGAAATCCCTCAAATATAAATAAAGCTGCTATTTTGTACCAATGCTCATGAAAATCATAATTTAGACAGACTCCTAACATTTTACCCTCCTCATTTTCAGCCACGATTATGTGTTCCGCTGCCATCCACTCTGCTAAGGAATAACCTACAATGTTAGGTGTTTTTTTAATTTCTCTAATGAGTAACTCAGCTTCGGATTTGGTAACTCGTCTTTTAACAATTTTAACCATGGTAATTGAAAGCTAAATATTTAAATATTGTGTAGCTAATATGTAAAAAACAGATTAAGCAGATTGTCTGGAAGAAGATATTTGGTATTAAAACTTTCTTTAGTAAATTGAATAAACTGTACTCATGTGCGATTTCACTTAAATCAAAATTAAGCTTAAATAAAGCACTTACCGTTTCTTCCAAAATTTTTTGATAAGCCAGCAGTCCCCACAAAATTAATACAAATGACGGGGTGATAAAACCGAATATACAAAATAATTGTGTCCATAAATATGCACTATTTGATAATGTATTTCTACTAAATGTCGCATCAAAATAAATCAGAATCAAAATCCCTAGAAGTAAATTAGTAGGGCGTTTAATTTTTTCCAAAAAATCCCAATATATTTGTTTTAATTGTTGAACAATTTTATCTTTAGCAGCCATACTTAATAGACCAGATACGCTTTCAATTTCCTTTGTTATTTGAGTTAAGTAGTTTTTATATTTTCTGGTTTTAATATTCAGCTTATTACAATCTTCTATAACTACGTGTATGCTTAGGCTAGACAAAGGTAGACCTATAACAATAAAACTAATCACAGCGTAAGGAAAATAGCATATATAAGGTAGCAGATAGTGATTAAAATACTCGTTAGCAGTTACCTGCTTATCTCCTAAAAGTTCCTGCGGTCCATACCAAAAGTGATGGAGTACCAGCTTTATCAATAATATAAGTCCCAAAAAGTATGTTACCCTACGTCTTAAATATAATTTTTTGTCTTGAATCAATTGGATAGTTTCTTCACTAAATTCGGAACAGATTACATATACTTCTAATATCAATAAAAAGCAGATACGAATACACTCAAGTAAAGCACCTATACTACTACTATTATATCCTTGATTCCAAGCTTGACTTTTAACAACTGTGTATGAAGACCCTAGGGAAATTAAACTGATAAAAACGAGGATAAGTGCTATTGGTACTAGTCGGCTATAATTTAAAATTTTTGGATTTTTTAGTTCGCTATTAACATCTACATCTGATGGTCTTGCTAGTAAAGCTATATTTTCTTCAACCCAATTTAGGTTAAAAACATTTTCATATACTTTGTTATAAACTTTTAACTTACCTTGCTGCTTAACTACTAACCCTGATAGACGTAATGCCATTTGTTCACCACTCTCATCAGGATCTATATGATGATACTGCAAAATTTTCTGATAAATTTTCAGTCGCTTATAAGCGACATCTTTGTCGATTAGTAAGCGATTTCTGATAGTTCTTAAATGCTCTGGATCATCATGATATTCCCAGTTTTTAATAATGTAATTTTGAACTATTGCATCAATATCCGGTTTTGGACTTTCTTCGATTTCTGCAATCAGTTTACATAATTTCTGCGTGAGAAATGGTTGCCCAGATGTCCAAGATAATATCTTTTGTAAAACCATTTCTGGTGCATCTACTTTGTTGACTAATCCTTTAGTTAAAGATTGCTGGACTTCTTCTAGCTTAAATCCAGCTAACTCAATTGTTCTACCAATATTAAAAGGTATTCCCTTTTTATCTTTCAAATCTGATGGAGTAACTACACCTAAAAGACAAAATGTAATGCGTTTGTATTCAAGCTTTTCTGCGCGTTGGTTATAGCAAGCACGAATAAATTCTAAAAATTCATCTTTAGATTCTCTATTGATTAAATTATCAATTTCATCAATAAAAATCACAATATTTTGGGTGACTTTTGTTAGTAGTAGCTGCTCAATAAACTGGCTCAATCGCTGCAATGGAGATAAAAATTGATGTTTTTCCCACCAATGATAAAAATTAGATACGTCATCTAGGAAACCAGACCACAATTCAAAGGTGATACCTGCATAAAAACTATTAGCAGTGTGGTCAGAACTACCAATGGTTGTCATATCAATTGAAGTACATCTAATACCTTCCTGTTCTAACTTTTTTCTGGTTTGGACTCGCAAGCTAGACTTTCCCATTTGTCGGGAGTTAAACACACAACAAAAATCTCCGTTTTTTAAACTGGTATATAAATCTTCATCTGCTTGTCGCTTAACATAGCTGGGGTGGTCTGCAGATAAACTACCACCTACTTTGTAATAGTTGAGAGTTGACTTAACTGGTATGTCGGAATTCATAAATTTAGAGTGTTTAATCTCCTAGTCGTTCCGTAAAATACTGTCTATATAACTCGCAGCGTGGTATAATCCGATTACTTTGCCATTTAGTTAATCCCATACTGTACAGTTGATATCCTAGTATAGGATCTAATTGCGCCGCGCCAATGCTGCTAATCACTTCCTTGAATGCGGCTGCTAGTTTTACATTCTCTCTCAGAATTCCCAGGTGTCGGCGTAAATGTTGACTATAAATCCCCGTATCGCTAGGAGCGTCCTGCAACAATTGTTGTAAACTTCCCCACTTTCCTGGAATTGGTTGAGCCAGATGATAAAATGCCATCCGCACTAAATACGGGTGTCCTCCTACCATTTCCATTAGTTCCTTGACTAAGTCATCGTTCCAATTGAGTTGATGTCGCCCTGCTAAATCTTTGACTTGGGAAGGGGTAAATTCTGTCAACTCTATTGATTCTCCAACATTAAACGGCGAATGGTTAATATCTAATGGCCCATAATTTTCTGTGGAATGTACTACCACTAATCGCAGTTGTTTCCAGATATCTCGGTTATTTGCTTCCTCGTGACAAGTTCGCAGTAGTCCAAAAAAGCCTTGAGACACCTCAGTGTAGCTGAAAAGTTGATCTACTTCATCACAAGCTAAAACTAAGGGAGTGTCTATTTGCTGAAATACATAGTCTTGAAAGTAGGTTTTACAGCTGATTTTACTACCAATAGGCTGTTTCCAAAAATCATGGACCCGATCGCTAATATTTAGCTCTAGGCTGATATATGCACAAAACCAACGCAAAAAGTTATCCAAGTTACTAAAGTTTACTTTATCTATATCTTGTAGGTTTAAGCGTACTGTTCGATAATTATAGTTGCGTGCTTGAGCGAGAATTCGATCAATGAGGGAAGTTTTACCCATTTGTTTTGGTGCTTTGATCCGAATCAGTGCAGCAGGTTGGGCGATCGCTTCATAACAGAAAGACTCTATAGTGTAATGCAGAGATTCGAGGGACTGGCGTTCTATATAGAAAGGAGAATTCAATCCTACTGGATGATGGGGATTTTCTAGCCGATTAACAGATGGAACTTTTTCCAGTAATTTGTGCTTTTCTCTAGCGCGATGCAGTGCTTGGCGAAAATTATTTTTACTGACTGGTTCTCCCATCGTTTCTGTTAACTTCCTCCATAACTTAGCACCAACATCATTTTGAATATACGTATTAGCTAAATTTAATTCTTGGGCAATGTCGTCGTATCTTTTCCCTTCCCAACTACCTTTTAAAACGGCAAATTCTAAATCAGTGAGATATTTTTCCGTAGATTGAAACACTATCGCATTAACTAATTGTTTAATTTCCTCCCAAGAAACTTTTGTTTCGGGATACATAGGTTAATCTACCAAAAATGAGTATAAATAATTTTACTACTACTTGAGAGCGATAAATTGAAGATTTATGGAAAATTTTATATATTTTATTATTGCTACTCCCATAAGGAGTAAAAAACTTCCTATTCTACTCTTTTTTTTCGTCCCTCTGTTACAGCAGTTTCTGATCATCTGAGAAAATTGCCCACAGTTTTTAACTCCTTTCTAGAAAATACTCACTTTAGCCCTTTAGTCCTGAGTTCAGGATTATTGTCTGTTTTTTATCTCTAATTATCTAAGTGCTTTTTTCTGAGCCTGAGCTTTTAGTCCAAACTCCAGTTTTATATACAAAATCGCAGAAGGTGCGGCAGTTAGAAACCTCAGCACGTATGGCTTAGACCCTATCTGCCTGATTATTTTAGAGAAATTTATTTTAGGTGGATTTTAAGGGGTTTCCATCCCCCAATTTTGGCTATCTGCCCCCTGCCCCCAGTGCGATCGCTCTTTAGGTGGGTCCTTCTGCCTCTTCAGCAGTTCATTCTATACAGCAATTATCCTGTCAATTTGGCTTCACCAAAAGTTGGTCAGAACCGATTTTTGTCCGTCCGCTGCCACCAAATTGTTAGACCGCCGCTGCTCTTGCTTTCAACCATCGCTGAAGCGATTTTTGACTTTCCCCAGATGGTTGCCCAATAATTAGGTTCTTGATACTAATATCTTCATCAAGTTGAGTCCAATGGACTCCCTCACCGCTAGCGATGAAACGCCAGTCGTTACGTTCTTCCATTGAACCATTGATCAGACGGGGATACCACGCCAATGGAACAGATATAGTGCGTCCATCTGATAGATCAGCAGACAGAGTATCGTCTGTGATGGTTATTCTCTGAATTTTGGGGATTTCAAGTAGTTCAATCGTTAAAGAAGTCATGCCAACCTGCCAGTAATTGCTCTTGGTGTTCCTTAATAAGTTTTTGAATCCGGTTAATCTCAGTCCGGCTAAACCCCCTGTTACTTTGGATCCTCAAGCCAAAACTTAGCTTCATCCTGATCACGCTCAACATGTACATGAGGTGGTTCATCACGATCACCTGCGTAACAGAAGAAACGATATGGGCCAACCGTCAGCAAAGTAGGCATTCCACAAATCTGATTTTTCCATCTATCTTAGTCTAAAACATATGTCAACTACTTTTACTCGACCGATATTCTAGTTGTGTCAGGATCATCACATCAATGATTTTAAGATGACCAACAAAAAATCCCCCACCTTGCGGCAGGGGACTTTATTTATTCACCTACAAAACTAGAAGCCAGATCAACCGAACTTACCAGCAGTGGAGGCAATGAGGAAGGCTGCGTAGGTAAGGACATAACCAACTGTGAAGTGAGCTAGACCAACTACACGAGCTTGAACAATGGACAGAGCAACGGGCTTATCTTTCCAGCGAACCAAGTTAGCTAGAGGTGTACGCTCGTGTGCCCATACTAGGGTTTCAATCAACTCTTGCCAGTAACCTCTCCATGAGATCAGGAACATGAAGCCAGTCGCCCAAACTAGGTGACCGAACAGGAACATCCAAGCCCAAACTGACAGGTTATTTACGCCTGCAGGATTGTAACCGTTAATCAACTGAGCTGAGTTAGCCCAGAGGTAGTCACGGAACCAACCCATCAAGTAAGTAGAACTTTCGTTAAACTGGGCAACGTTGCCTTGCCAAATACCTAAATGTTTCCAGTGCCAGTAGAATGTTACCCAACCTACTGTGTTTAATGCCCAGAACAGAGATAGGTAGAAAGAATCCCAAGCGGAGATGTCGCAAGTACCGCCACGACCAGGACCGTCGCAGGGGAAGGCGTAACCGAAGTCCTTTTTATCAGGCATCAGCTTGGAACCACGAGCATCCAAAGCGCCTTTAACTAGGATTAAGGTTGTGGTGTGTAGACCAAGGGCGATCGCATGGTGGACGAGGAAGTCACCAGGTCCAATGGTCAGGAATAGGGAGTTAGTGCCGGAGTTGATCGCAGATAACCAGCCAGATAGCCAAACGTTAGCGTAGTTGGGGTAGGCTGTGTAAGCAACGCTATCAGGGTTAGACAGCAACGTGTCTAAGCCGTAGAGTACTTTTCCGTGAGCAGCTTGGATGAACTGGGCAAATACTGGCTCAATCAAGATTTGCTTTTCAGGTGTACCAAAAGCCACTACTACGTCGTTGTGAACGTACAAGCCCAGGGTGTGGAAGCCTAAGAACAACGATACCCAGCTGAGGTGGGAGATGATTGCTTCTTTGTGCTGTAATACCCGGTCTAGAACGTTACCTTTGTTTTGTTCGGGGTCGTAGTCACGTACCCAGAAAATAGCCGCGTGGGCAAAAGCACCTACCAATAGGAAGATGGCAATGTATTGGTGGTGGGTGTACAGAGCTGCCTGAGTTGTGTAGTCCTTCGCAATAAATGCGTAGGAAGGCAGGGAGTACATATGCTGCGCTACCAAGGAAGAGATGGTTCCCAGTGCTGCCAAGGCTAGGGACAGCTGGAAGTGCAGTGAGTTGTTGATGGTGTCGTAAAGACCTTGGTGAGGCAGGTTGAACTGACCTTCACTCTTACTGCCAGGTACTAAGCCGGACTTGGAATTCAGCATTTCTTTAATGCTGTGACCAATACCGAAATTAGTCCGGTACATATGACCAGCAATAATGAAAATTACTGCGATCGCCAAGTGGTGGTGGGCAATGTCCGTCAGCCACAGGGATTCGGTTTGGGGGTGGAAGCCACCTAAGAAGGTGAGGATCGCTGTCCCCGCGCCTTGGGAGGTGCTGAAGATATGACCTGCGGTATCGGGGTTCTGAGCGTACACACCCCAGTTACCTGTGAAGAAGGGTGTCAACCCTGCTGGGTGAGGGGCAACGCTCAAGAAGTTGTCCCAACCTACATGGATACCACGAGATTCGGGGATAGCAACGTGAACCAAGTGACCTGTCCAAGCCAGAGAACTCACGCCAAACAAACCTGCTAGGTGGTGGTTGAGGCGGGGTTCAGCACTCTTAAACCAGGAGAGGCTAGGACGGAACTTGGGTTGGAGGTGTAACCAACCAGCAAATAGGAACACTGATGCCAACAGGAGTAGGAACACAGAACCGGTGTACAGTTCGTTGTTTGTCCGCATCCCGATGGTGTACCACCAGTGGTAAACACCAGAGTAGGCGATGTTTACAGGGTTGCTAGCACCAGCTTGGGTGAAAGCTTCGATAGCTGGCTTACCAAAGTGAGGGTCCCAAATCGCGTGGGCGATGGGACGGATGTGAAGGGGATCTTTGATCCACTGTTCAAAGTTACCTTGCCAGGCTACGTGAAACAGGAGGCTGGAAGCCCACAGGAAAATGATTGCTAGATGACCGAAGTGAGTGGCGAAAATCTTTTGGTAAAGATTTTCCTCTGTTATGCCATCGTGGCTTTCAAAGTCGTTACCTGTAGCGATCGCATACCATATCCGACGAGTGGTCGGGTCCTGCGCGAGATCCTGGCTAAATTTGGGAAATTTCGTTGCCATAGGTTTGATAAATCCTCTGACCTTTAGCCTTCAGGTATCAGTGAGATTTTAGATTTTAGATTAATTCTAAAATCTAAAATCCAACGTTCCGGTGTTTTTTACCCTACAGATAGGATGTGTGCGTGGAAGAATGCCCAGGTGGTCACAATCCCACCTAAGAGGTAGTGAGCCACACCTACAGCCCGACCTTGAATGATACTCAAGGCACGAGGCTGAATTGCTGGTGCTACTTTCAGTTTATTATGTGCCCAAACAATGGACTCAATTAGTTCTTGCCAGTAGCCACGACCACTGAACAGGAACATTAAGCTGAAGGCCCAAACAAAGTGAGCGCCTAAGAAGAGTAGTCCGTAAGCGGATAACTCACTTCCGTATGAGTTAATTACTTGTGAAGCTTGTGCCCACAGGAAGTCACGTAACCAGCCGTTGATGGTAATGGCACTTTCAGCAAAGTTACCACCAGTGATGTGAGACACTGTACCATCTGCATCTACTGTTCCCCAAACGTCCGATTGCATTTTCCAACTAAAGTGGAAAATCACAATTGACAGGGAGTTGTACATCCAGAACAGTCCTAGGAACACATGATCCCAACCAGATACTTGACAGGTACCGCCACGACCGGGACCGTCGCAAGGGAAGCGGAAACCCAGGTTAGCCTTGTCTGGAATTAGCCGAGAACTGCGGGCGAACAGTACGCCCTTGAGGAGAATCAGGACAGTCACGTGGATGGTGAAAGCGTGAATGTGGTGAATCAGGAAGTCCGCTGTGCCTAAAGGAATGCCAGCTGCTGCAACTTTACCACCTACAGCCAGAACCCCACCATTGAACACATAGCTCACCTGTTCTAAGGCATTGGGTGCAGTTGTTCCCGGTGCAAGATGGTGGAGGTTTTGTATCCACTGGGCAAACACTGGCTGCAACTGAATAGCTTTGTCGGAGAACATATCTTGGGGACGACCCAAGGCACGCATCGTATCGTTGTGGATGTACAGTCCAAAGCTATGGAAGCCAAGGAAAATACTTACCCAATTGAGGTGTGAAATGATCGCATCCCGATGCCGAATTACCCGATCTAGTACGTTGTTTTGATTCACAACTGGATCGTAATCCCGCACCATGAAAATGGCTGCATGAGCAGCACCACCAACAATCAAGAAACCACCAATCCAAATATGGTGAGTGAATATGCACAACTGCGTAGCGTAGTCAGTTGCCAGGTATGGATAAGGGGGCATCGCGTACATATGGTGCGCGATGATGATTGTCAGTGAACCCAAGAAAGCTAGGTTAGTAGCTAACTGGGCATGCCAAGAGGTAGTCAGGTTTTCGTAAAGACCTTTATGACCTTCACCAGTGAAGGGACCTTTGTGGTTTTCTAGGATCTCTTTAATGCTATGACCAATACCCCAGTTTGTCCGGTACTGGTGTCCAGCAATGATGAACAGCACCGCGATCGCTAGGTGGTGATGGGAAATATCTGTCAGCCACAAACCACCTGTGACTGGGTTTAGACCGCCCTTGAATGTCAGGAAGTCAGCATACTGTCCCCAATTTAAGGTGAAGAAAGGTGCTAAACCATTGGCAAAACCAGGATATAGCTGAACCAACAAGTCTTTGTTCAAAATGAACTCATGGGGCAGGGGGATGTCCTTAATGGCCACACCTGCATCTAAAAGCTTGTTGATTGGTGCAGATACATGGATTAAGTGACCTGCCCAGCCCAAGGAACCGCAGCCTAGCAACACTGCTAGGTGGTGATTTAACATCGACTCCACATTCTGGAACCATTCCAGTTTAGGAGCGCGTTTGTGATAGTGGAACCAACCAGCAAAGAGGAACAAACCTGCTAGGACTAGACCACCAATTGCAGTGACGTAGAGTTGGAAGGAGTTGGTTATCCCCCAACCACGCCAAACTTGGAACAAGCCTGAGGTGATTTGAATGCCGTGGAAGCCACCACCAACATCACCGTTTAAGATGTCTTGTCCGACAATAGGCCAAACTACTTGAGCACTTGGTTTAACGTTCAGAGGATCGCTCAACCAAGCTTCATAGTTGGAGAACTTAGCACCGTGGAATAACATTCCGCTCAACCAGATTGTCACTACAGCTAAGTGGCCGAAGTGAGCCGAGAAGATCTTGCGGGAGATGTCTTCTAAATCGCTCGTATGCGTGTCAAAATCGTGGGCGAGTGCGTGGAGGTTCCAAATCCATGTGGTGGTTTTGGGACCTCTGGCTAAGGATCTGTCAAAATGACCAGGTTGTGACCATTTCTCAAAGGAGGTAGGTACAGGATCATTGTCAACGATTACTCTTGCCTTTTTTTCCTCTCGCTCCGGAGGACTAATCGTCATTCGACCTCCTCTCTAGATAAGGAATGGGGAATCATGAATACCACTCTAGCTAAATCGTCATCTTTGAGTTGGGATGAACAACGCGCTATGTGGATAGTAGCTTTCTGTTGAATTATAGAGTCAGGACTTGTACATTGTTGGAGACATTTTAACAATAATTCAAAATCGCTGAATTTATTGTTATGTCTACCTTCTAACTTTAATGCAATTGGCAAAAAGTCAATAGTTTCTTCATTTAATTTACAAAGAATAACAATTCTTAAAACTTATATGGGCAGGAGTGAACTAGATTTCACCTTTATGGGCTATAGTTCGCTAGGGATACTCTTAGGCGAAAATAATCTGTTAATTATTTGTTTTAGGTGGACAGAATGAACCTTTGGCAACGCAGTTCATCAATTTTGAGATGGATAATAGCAGTGGTGCTGGTCTTGAGTTTAGTTAGTTGTACCGAGAAAGGAATCAGTCAAGAAGTAACTACTAGCTTTCAAGAAACACAGCCAAAAGCCGCCCCTGCTCCCCGCCAATTTTCGGAAGTCTCCCCACCTGAGGTGATTCAACAACTGCGTCCAGCCTTGGAAGGTTATCAGCCACAGGTAGCCATCCTTACCCCCCAAGCAGATGAGGTTTTGTCAGACAACACAGTCTCAGTCCGCTTTCAAGTCAAGGATTTACCTATATTTAAGGATTCCCAATGGCAACTAGGGCCCAATCTCCACGTAATTTTAGATAACCAACCCTACATAGCTGTCTACGATCTAAATCAGCCCCTAGTTTTATCAGACTTAACCCCAGGTACCCACACCTTGCGTGTTTTTGCCTCCCGTCCTTGGCATGAAAGCTTTAAAAATGAAGGTGCTTATGCTCAGACTACATTCCATGTCCTCACTAAAACCGACGACAACAACCCAGATCCCAGTTTGCCTCTACTTACCTACAGCCGTCCTCAAGATAACTACGGGGCAGAACCAATTCTCCTAGATTTTTATCTAACTAATGCTCCTCTGCACTTAGTAGCTAAAGACAACCCCGACGATAACTTTAGTGATTGGCGTATCCGCTGCACAATTAATGGTGAAAGCTTTATCTTGGACAGTTGGCAACCAATTTATCTCCAAGGCTTTAAACCTGGGAAGAATTGGGTAAAACTGGAATTTCTCGACAACCAAGGAAATCCCCTGAGGAACGTGTTTAACACCACTATCAGGCTGATTACTTACAGACCAAATGGTCAAGATACCCTTTCGAGAATCGTGAGGGGAGATCTTAAAGCTGATGAAGTTCGGGGGATAGTAGATCAAAGTTATGTTCAGGTACCAGTGGAAGAAACGGTTACAGCCCCTGAGGTGAAGCAGCCAGAAACGACCCCATCCCCTCAACCCGTAACCCCTGTACCAGCTGAGGTGAAGTTACCAGAAACGACCCCATCCCCTCAACCCGTAACCCCTATACCAGCTGAGGTGAAGTTACCAGAAACGACCCCATCCCCTCAACCCGTAACCCCTATACCAGCTGAGGTGAAGTTACCAGAAACGACCCCA
>Ga0116227_10013254_pt1 | contig 13024 bp, 7 predicted proteins | sample S1TSphgellanicum_FD_89693 | JGI IMG/M metagenome (GOLD analysis project Ga0116227, IMG submission 89693) | Host-associated microbial communities from peat moss isolated from Minnesota, USA - S1T2_Fb - Sphagnum magellanicum MG | ecosystem: Host-associated > Plants > Peat moss > Unclassified...
CACCGGTATCAATGAATTATGAAAAAATTTCAGACCTTACTTTACTATTGCTATAGTCATATAGCACAGGCGGCACAATTTGCCGATGACCATCTTAAATTTTGCAAATCTCTAAACCTTACAGGGCGCATTATTGTTGCTGACGAAGGTTTAAATGGAACTGTTTCCGGTACACCTGAATCCTGTGCGGCTTATATGGCTGCAATTCATGCTGATGAACGCTTTGCAAAAACAGAATTCAAAATTGATGATGTTGACGAACCCTCTTTTATTAAAATGCATTGTCGTTATAAATCGGAAATTGTACATTCAGGTTTAAGAGATCCAAATATTATTAATCCAAATATACAAACAGGAAAACACCTTGAACCGCTAGAATTTCAAAAAATGATCGATCAGGAAGATGTAGTCATTTTAGACGTACGTTCCAATTACGAACATAATTTGGGTCGCTTCAAAAATGCCATTACACTTGATATTGAAAACTTTAGAGATTTTCCTGAAAAAATTAACGAACTGGCTAAATACAAAGATAAAAAAGTGCTTACTTACTGTACAGGTGGGATCAAATGCGAAAAAGCATCGGCTTTATTGTTACACCATGGCTTTAATGATGTTTATCAACTGCATGGAGGAATAATCAAATACGGAAAAGAAGCTGGAGGCAAAGATTTTGAAGGTAAGTGCTACGTATTTGACAACCGCATTGCAGTTGACGTCAATACAATCAATCCAACTGTAGTTTCTAGCTGTTACAACTGCGGAAAAATTACACCCAAAATGATTAACTGTGCCAATCCTGAATGCAACGAGCACTTTACACAATGTGATGACTGTGGCATGGAATTACAGGGCTGTTGTTCAGTAGCCTGTACAACAAATCCACGTAAACGAAAATATGATGGTACGGGGTATTATGTAAAAACACCTCAACAGGTGAATCATACGGTAAAAAAATAGTTTATTTCATTTAAATTCCCTTAATTTTTTCAAGACCAATATGATATATTTAATCAATAAAGCCTCTTATGGAAGCGCACTAACGTTCAGTGTTAAAACGATTCTATTCTAAGATCACTTGTCATACTTAATACCAATACATATTATGAAACACCAATTCTATTTTCGCCTCATTTTTGCATTACTTATCTGCCTATCTGCTAACTCATTTGCTCAGGATAAACCATTCTGGAAAGAGATTCAGAATTTTAAACGTAAGGACAGTATAGCCATGCCTAAAAAAAATGGCATCTTGTTCGTTGGTAGCTCCTCATTTACCAAATGGACAGACCTAGAAAAAGTTTTCAAAAATTATGATGCCATAAATCGTGGTTTTGGAGGATCAACATTGGCGCAGGCTGATTATTATATTGAAGACTTGGTTTATCCTTATCAACCAAGACAGGTAGTCATTTACAGCGGGGAAAACGACATTGCAACGGATGGAGTAAGTGCACAAGAAACTTTAAACCGGTTCGCATCTTTCTTTACCCATATCCGCAATAAATTTACTGATATTCCGGTGATTTATATTTCAATTAAAAACAGTCCATCAAGAGCTGAATATGCTCAAACCATGATACATGCCAACGCGCTCATCAAAGAATATCTCAGTCATTACAACAAAACCCATTTTGTAGATGTGAACAGTAAAATGCTAAAAAATGGTCAGTTAAGACCAGAGCTTTTCTTAGAAGACATGCTTCATTTGAAACCTGAAAGCTATGGCATCTGGGTTAAAGAGATAACGCCCCTACTAGTCAAATAATAATTCTTATTTGATTTGATGTAAGAATTTTGCATTAGGACAGACGAAAAACATACTATATCGGGAGATATACAGTAAGCCTATCTTCATGATACAACATATCCAAGCACCACAGCGATTGATAAATGTACCTGGCAAATCACTATATTAGTCTTTAATGAAGCAAAGGCCCCTTAAATACTATCTACTTTATCTTATATTACTTTTACCGCTGTTTTCCGCAGCGGAGCATATAAAAAGTATAGGGGTTCCTTATATTCAAAATTATAGAAAATCCGTCTACCTATCCGGTAACCAGAACTGGTCCATCGCTAAAGATAAGTACGGCATTATGTATTTTGGCAATGCCCAGGGCCTACTCAGCTACGATGGTAAATACTGGCAACAATATAAAATGCCCAACAGGCAAATTGTACGTGCTGTGGCAGCGGGTGCCGACGGGACAATTTATACAGGCGGATTTGGGGAGTTTGGTTATTGGTCGTATAAAAACAAACATTTAGCATATACCTCCTTAATTCATCTTATCCCTACTTCAAACACGCTCAAGGATGAGATCTGGAAAATATATACGACAGGAAAAAAAGTGATATTCCAATCCTTTTCGGCCATATATATCTACGAAAATAAAAAGATAACAGTAGTGACTGCTGGGCAGTCGTTACTGTTTCTGCACAAAGTTGATGACCACTTTTATGTTGAAGTAACAGGCAAAGGGCTTTTTGAGCTAAATGACCATAAACTTATTCCACTAAAAAACAATGGTACCATTATACCACAAGGTATAATGTGCGTGCTTCCCTATAAAAATAACAACCTCTTGATAGGAACAAGCAAGGATGGGTTATTTGTATATAACGGAGAGAACTTTACGCCTTTAACCACGCCTGCTAACGCATTTTTAAAAACCTATCAGCTCAACAATGGCACCCGTATTCTGGGTCAGTATTTTGCTTTTGGCACCATCTTGAATGGCCTGATCATCATAGATGAAAACGGAAACATCGTACAACGCATCAATAAGTCAAGTGGCTTGCAAAACAATACAGTATTGAGTTTGTACGCTGATGACGACCAGAACCTATGGACAGGGCTCGATAATGGCATTGACCGTGTACAATTGAATTCGCCACTTTACTTCTATTTCGACAAAACAGGTCTCTTCGGCACGGTTTATTCAAGTCTGATTTATAAGAACAATATATACCTGGGCACCAATCAAGGTTTATATTACAGCGCTTGGTCAACCGGATCAGGCAACCTCTTCAACTCTTTTGATTTTAAACTAATTCCAAACTCGCAAGGGCAGGTATGGGATTTGACACTGATAGACGACCAGTTATTATGTGGTCATAATGATGGCACTTTTAAAGTAACAGGCGATAAACTGGAAACCATATCGACAGTAAAAGGTGGCTGGACGATCAAAAAATTAAGTTCCAATCCCGAATACCTAATCCAGGGTACTTACAATGGACTCGTATTATTTAAAAAGGATGCTGCCGGACAATGGAAATTTTATCATAAGATAGAAAACTTTGGTGAGCCATCCAGATATGTAGAACAGGATGCAAGGGGCGACATATGGGTTAGCCATGCCTATAAAGGCCTGTACAGACTAAGCCTTAGCGCCGACTTAAAAAAAGTTATAAACATTAAGAGCTACACTACAAAGAATGGGTTGCCCAGCGACTATAACATCAACATCTTCAGCTTCCAAAACAAACTTATATTTTCGTCTGATGATGGATTCTTGAGCTATGATGAGATCACTAACCACTTTACTAAATATGCTGCATTAAATAAAGAGCTAGGAAGTTTTGCTAGCTCAAACAAGATCATTAGTGCCGGAGATAAGAAATATTGGTTCATTAACCATGGTAAAATGGGATTGGTTAATTTATTAGAGCCAGGAAAGATTGAGGTAGACTCCAGCACGTTTAGCATATTGGATGGACGAATGGTACAGTACTATGAGAACATTAGTAAAATAAGCGACAGAATTTATTTAATGAGTGTGGATGATGGTTTTGCGATCTACAATGCCACCGAAACCCAAAACACGAAAAAGGACGCAAACCTACCAGCTGTGCTGATTAGGAAAATTGAAGACATTACCGATACCTACCATACCCTCAGCGAATTTGGAAATGGTGGTATTGAAATCCCATTTGGTCGTAACAATATCCGCATCTCCTTTGCCCTACCCTATTATAGGCAAGCTAAAATTAAATTTCAATACTATTTAGAAGGCTATTCCAAGCAATGGTCGGACTGGAGTTCTGCCTCACAAAAAGACTTCACCAACCTTAGCCGAGGAACATATCTATTTAAAGTTAGGGCAAATATCAATGAAGGCACCATCAGCAAAATAACAACATTTGAATTTACAGTGCTCCCACCCTTCTATGCCAGTAACTGGGCATTTGCATGTTATTTCATACTTTTTATTTTCTTCCTTTTTGCTGCCAAACGGATCTATGAGAAAAAGCTAAAAAAAGATCAGTTGGCTATATCCAACAAACTACAGGAAGAAAAAGAAGCCTTCCTAAAAAAAGAAGCCGAGGCTACAGAGAAACAAATCATCAAACTGCAAACGGAGAAGTTACAGGTAGAACTTGCCGGCAAGAATAGGGAATTGGCCAACTCGGCCATGAGTCTGGTTTACAAGAATGAATTGCTTCAAAAACTAAGTCAGGAAATCCTAAAATTAAAAGATGAAAATGGCAAACCGCTTTCTGAAGAACAGGTAAGAAAAATTCAAAAGGTAATAGACGAAGGCATGAATGATGAGCGTGACTGGAACCTTTTTGAAAGTAGCTTTAACGAAGCGCATGAAAGCTTTTTTAAAAAACTAAAAGCAAACCACCCCGACCTTGTCCCGAACGATCTAAAGCTTTGTGCCTACCTTCACATGAACATGAGTAGCAAAGAAATGGCCTCGCTGCTAAACATTTCGTTAAGAGGTGTGGAAATCAGACGCTACAGACTGCGTAAAAAGCTGGATATTCCTCATGATAAAAATCTTGTTGAGTTTCTAATGGAACTTTAGGACTACATCATTACCTCTCATAGCCCTTTTTTCGCTACATCTATTTTCGCACTTTATAACACCCTTGTTGTAGTGTTAGATTTTGACTTGTGGCGCCATAGACCGCTTTTTTGAACCAAAAACGCATATAGAAAGCCAGCTTGAGATAGTACACATTTACACGATGATGTATTAATGTAGAGGCGTTTTTTTTGTATTAGCGATAATAGAGTCGGAAATTTAGGCAACAACTAAATATAAATAGTATGAAAAGAGTCTCTACAAAACTTTCTGTTTTAACTTTTCTCTGTTTTCTTTTTACCAACGTAGCGATGGCTCAGGACATCACCATAAAAGGTGTAATTACTGACGTTACCGACAAATCTCCACTCCCAGGAGTAAGCGTACTTGTAAAAGGAACAAAAACAGGAACCACAACAGATGCAACTGGTAGGTATGCGATCAGCGCTCCTGCAAATGCAACACTTATCTTTACTTATATTGGGTACATCGCTCGCGAAGTACCAGCAAACAATCAAACTACACTTAATATAGTATTAACTTCTTCTTCACAGGAGTTAGATCAGGTTGTAGTAGTGGGTTATGGTACACAGAAGAAAAAAGACCTTACCGGAGCTATAGCCCAGGTTAAAGGTGAAGAGCTGGCCAGGCAGCCCGTGCAAACGGCTACACAGGCTTTGCAGGGTAAAGTTGCCGGTGTGCAAATCATCAGCTCTGGTGAACCCAATACCAGCCCTATAGTTAGGTTAAGAGGTACAGGTACACTACTTGGTGGTGCAAACCCATTATATGTGGTTGATGGTGTATTTACAGACGACATTAGAAACATCAACAATGCAGACATCCTGACTGTTGATGTGCTAAAAGATGCGTCCGCAGCAGCCATTTATGGTATGCGTGCGGCAAATGGTGTAATCCTCATTACAACAAAAAAAGGGAAATCCGGAGAAAATGTAGTTACGTATGATGCCAATATAGGCTTTAGAGAAGCCAATAACCTCGTAAATATGGCCGGTGCTAATCAGTACACAGGTTATTTAAATGAGGCCAATAAATATTACTTAACTGGTGTTGACTTAATTACCCCTTCCATGCTAACCGGAGCAAATACCGATTGGTATGATGCGATCCTTCAAAAAGGATTAACGAGTTCCCAGAACCTTTCCCTTTCAGGTGGCAGTGAAAAAGCTACTTATTTTATCAGTACCGGCTTGTTAACAGACGAAGGTATTCAAAAAGGAAATAAATACACCCGGTTTACGCTAAGGATAAATAACGAATATACCCTTACCAAGAAATTGAAGTTTAGCAACATGATTTCCTATACCAATGGCAAAGCAAAAGGTGCACAATTAGATGCCTTTACAAACGCCTATCGTGCAGCGCCAATCATTGCTTCCAAAGTAGGCGACAAATATGGAAATACTTCCCTTTTCGGTAACGTATCCAATCCCTTACTAAGCATTGATAAAGTAGACAATACTGCATTGCAAAATCGTATCCAAGGGAACTTTGCTTTAGATTATAAACCCATTGAGGGACTAACGTTAAGATCTTCAATAGGACTGGATCTGAATTATCTGAAATCAACCGACTATGGTTTCAAATACTTACCTGACCTTTCCACCTTTTTACAATTAGGCGGGAACCAGAGCAGACCAAATAGCACATTAAAGCTGACTAAAAATGATAGAATGAGTTGGATATGGGACAATACAGCAACCTATACCAAAACTATTGAAAAACATTCCTTCACTGTCTTGGCAGGTATGACAGCCGAAGCATTTCAATCTAATGATATGATCGGGGATGCCAGAGATGTGCCTGCCAACAAAGATCAGTGGTTCCTTAGTGCCGGGTCTGGTGGTTCCCAATCTGTCAGTAATACTGGTGATAAATACAATAGAAACTCTTACCTGGCCCGTATAAACTATGGTTACGATAACAAGTACCTTTTAACAGCTAGCTATCGTGCTGATGGGACTTCGAAATTTGGTGCAAACAGCCGCTGGGATTACTTCCCTTCAATTGGCTTGGGCTGGAATATCAGCAACGAAAGCTTCATGGCCGATCAAAAGATATTCAGTAATCTGAAATTAAGAGGAAGTTATGGTCGTTTAGGTAACGACAATATTCCTTCGTCCCTATACATATCAACAGCTGCTATTAATAAACCTTATTATTATGGTGGTAAGCTTGATCAATTGGGTTCACCAGTACTGGGAATAAGATTAGAGGATATTATAGATGATCAGCTTAGATGGGAGGTAACTTCAGAATATGATGCTGGACTGGACTTTGCCTTTTTAAACAATAGGTTGTCGGGTACTATTGATTATTACAACAAAAAAACTAATAATGCTTTAATTTTCGTAAACATCCCTGCTATTCTCGGAGATCCAGATGAAAAGGTCCTTACCAATGCCGCCACGGTATCCAATAAAGGACTTGAGCTTTCGTTAACCTGGACGGATCAGATCGGTGAAGATTGGAAATACAGCATCGGTGGTAACATTGCGCACAATAAAAACAACATCAACAAACTTAATGGTGGACAGCCACTACTTGGTGATAAGATAGGCAACTACGCAATTACCAAATCCGACAATGGTGGTCCAATCGGTAGTTATTTCTTACTAGAAAAAATAGGTATCTTCCAGAACCAGGCGCAAATTGATGCTTCCGCACAAAAAGATGCCAGAGCTGGTGATATCATTTACCGAGATCTCAATGGAGATGGCAAAATAGATGATAACGACAGAGCCTATTTTGGTTCCTATCAGCCTAAATATACTTATGGACTTAATGGTAGCCTCAGCTACAAAAGTTTCGATCTTAACTTTGGTTTCTTTGGGACCCAGGGTGGTAAGATCTACAATGGTAAAAAAGCCATACGCGGTACAAACCAATTGACGGACAATATAGAGGCCTCAGTAGCGAGAGATCGCTGGACACCTAACAATCCTAACAACAATGTACCGAGAGCTACTATTGGTGCATTGCCTGCTTCTACTTATTTCGTAGAAAAAGGTGATTACCTGCGTTTAAACAACTTAACCGTTGGTTACACCTTACCTAAAACACTTTTAAACAAAGCACGCATCGCCAACCTCCGTGTCTTCCTGACAGCACAGAATTTATTCACCATTACTTCTTACACTGGCTTTACCCCAGAGTTACAGCCTTCTATAACTGGTGCAAAAGAGGAGAATGCAAACCTGAACCAGGGAGTCGATTTAAACAGTTATCCCTCAACAAGAACTTTCGCATTTGGTGTTAATGTTGGATTTTAATTAAAAGAAAGATGAAAAAGATATTTTATATAACTACACTGACATTAATTGCATCAGTAGTACTTATTGCTTCATGTAAAAGGAGCTTCCTGGATGTCCCTCCTCAGGGAAAAACAACAGAACAACAAGCCCTTATAGATCCGGATGCTGCCGACAAGCTGGTTGTGGGCGCTTACAACAATCTCTATTTACCTGGCACATTAGGCTTAAAACTAGTTGTAATAGCAGATGTAACCTCTGATGATTCTGATAAAGGATCCGTAAGTACTGACAATGGGTTTGATGGTATCTTCCTCGATAACTTTACTTATACGCCCAATACACCGATTTTCAATGACTTCTGGGTTGACAATTACAAAGGTATTGCCTCAGCAAACAAAGCATTGTCAGTTTTGGAGAAAAGTACCATTGATGTAGGTATCAGAGACCGTTTGAGTGGAGAAGCCAGGTTTATCAGAGCATTGCTTTATTTCAACATGGTCAGAACCTTTGGAGGCGTAGTTAAATTAACTACTGTACCTACATTCGCTCAGGCTAATAATGATGAGTTTCAAACACGTGCTTCTAAAGACGAGATCTATAAAGTAATTACCGATGATTTGCTGTACAGCGTTGCTAATTTACCTGCAAAAGGAGCAGCAGGCGCTATAGTAGGCCGGGCTTCTAAAGGTGCGGCACAAGCTTTATTATCAAAAGTATATCTATATCAGCAAAACTGGCAAGGTGCTTATGACATGTCTAAAGCCGTAATGCAACAAGATTATGATCTTGCCCCTGTATATGCCGATATCTTCAGAGAAGTGGGCGTAAACAACATAGAATCTATATTCGAAGTGCAAACAGGGCCTTATGCCAACCAAACAGCATCTGGACTTGCCTGCGACGCCGTAAGTAAAAATTATAGCAACTTCCAGGGGCCACGTGGGTCCTTCCCTACACAAGTCATCGGAGGACAAACCTATATTGGTGATCTTGGCTTTGGCTTGAATACACCATCTGCAAACCTTGCAGATGCTTATCAACCCGGAGATGTCAGGAAAGCAGGGACAATTATTTTTACAAGTGATGTCGCTACAACCACCTTATGGGATGGTTTTATCATTCCAAAACGTCCTGATGTAGTGAACGAGCGTTACAACTATAAAGGTTACCACAGCCCTTTCCTAGAAACTAAAAGCTGCCTAGGTATAAACGACAAGGACAGCAAGCCTAAAAACATCCGCGTCATCAGGTTTGCAGAAGTATTACTGATCAACGCCGAAGCGGCTGCTCATATTGGCCAGGACGCAATGACACCTTTAGCAAGAGTACGTAAACGCGCTGGATTTACCACCACTACCTCAGCCACCATTGCCGATATCTGGAAAGAAAGAAGGCTTGAGCTAGCTATGGAAGCAGATAGATTCTTTGATTTGGTACGCACTGGTCAGGCAGCAGCTGTGATGAATGCCGTAGGTAAACCATTTGTTACCGGCAAACATGAGGTATTCCCTATCCCGCAAAAACAAAGAGATTTAAGCGGCGGTAGGTTAACTCAAAACAATTATTAATCACCTTTTAGACAATAATAAGATGAAATCAAGATATTTAAATATAGGTTTTGCAGGTATAATCATTGGAGGTACATTGTTATTCTCTTGTACAAAAAAAGACAATACTGACGATTTCCCGGCAGGTGACGTTCCTCCCACTGCCGGAGGTTACACTGCATCGAGTCAGATTGCGCCAAAAAACCTTGTGGCCTACTGGAATTTCAACGCTGATAATCTTTTGGACTCTGTTTCAAATACAATAGGAACAAATGCAGGGATGACCTTTACTTCAGGGCTTAAAGGCAAAGCACTGACAGGAAATCCAGATGCAGCTAAAAAGGCTTATGCTACAGCAATCGCCAGTCCAGCAGTTAAAGCGATGAAGCAATATACCATAAGTGTCTGGGTAAATTCGCCGCAAAATACTGGAGCAACGGGGCTCTTTAGCCTAGGTGATACGCAGGGATTTTGGGCCAACATCAACATGTTTTTTGAAAATGGCGGAACAACTACAAACGCCCGTTTTAAAACAATTTTTAAGGATAACGGGAGAGAATTTGATACCGGTGCCCCAACACTAACGAACACATTTAACACTTGGGTATCTTACATCAACACATACGATGGTGCAGGGACATTTAGATCCTATGTGAATGGCACTTTGGTAGGCAGTAGTACCCCTGGTGGAGTTACTGACATTCGCTTTACCAATATAGGCCCCATTGTTTTCGGAGCTCTTCAATTTATGACAGTACCAAGTAGTACAACAGGTTCTTCTGGCGAAGGCTGGGCGGGTTACCTACCAGGCAAACTGGATGAAATCAGGATTTACAACAGAGCGCTTACCACTATAGAAGTATCCGCACTATCCATCCTTGAAAGACAAGGCAGATAATCCTTACGATCTCTTAAAGAAGACTGCTGGAAAAATTCCGGCAGTCTTTCTAATGCTAAAATAATGAATAAAATAAACCTCTGTTTCTTCGCACTATTCCTCCTCTTCTTTTCATGTAAAAAAGGAAAAGAGAATATTCCTGTCGCTACCTCTTTTAAAGAAACAACAATTGCAGTAAATGGCGCAACAACGTCGCCATTCAACAATATCTCCGTTAATCCGGTTGTGAAAATTACTTTTTCAACCGCCCTCAATGCGGCTAACCTCCATGCAAACATCATTTTTAAAAGTTTAACTGATGCCACAAACACTGCATTTACAGCCGTTTTAGAAAACAGCAATACCATCGTCATTCAACCAACATCGAGTTTAACAGGCTTAAAAGTCTACAACATAACCATCCCCACCACCCTAAAATCTGTTGATAATGGAAATCTACAAACCGAGATCAGCATCACCTTCAATACCGGAGTAGATGACACCGACAAATACCCAAGAATTACAGACGACGAACTACTCACTAAAATCCAGCAGCAAACTTTTAAATATTTCTACGATTTTGGTCATCCTCAAAGTGGAATGGCAAGAGAAAGAAATAGTTCTGGCGACATCGTAACCAGTGGCGGGACAGGATTTGGAGTAATGGCTTTGGTGACTGGGGTAAACAGAAATTTCATCACAAGAACCGAAGGCCTTACCAGAGTGCAAAAGATCGTAACCTTTTTAAAAACTGCCGACAGATTTCATGGCGCCTATCCACACTGGCTAAATGGAAGTACCGGGGCAGTAGTCCCCTTTAGTCAAAAAGACAATGGTGGCGATTTGGTAGAAACTTCCCTATTGATGCAGGGATTATTAACCGCAAGGCAGTATTTTAATGGTGTAAACAGTGCAGAAACTACCTTAAGAGCAGACATAAACGCCATTTACAATGCAGTAGAATGGGACTGGTACAGAAAAGACAACAGCAATACCTTGTATTGGCATTGGAGTCCAAATTACAACTGGGATATGAACATGCCGATAACCGGCTGGAATGAGTCACTCATCACTTACGTTATGGCAGCCTCTTCTCCTACGCATACCATCCCTAAAGCAGTATATAACAATGGTTGGGCACAAAATGGAACAATGAGAAACGGTAATTCCTATTATGGCATTCAATTGCCTCTGGGCCCAAACCTAGGCGGTCCTCTATTCTTTGCGCATTATTCTTTCCTGGGGATTAATCCAATTGGACTAACAGATGCTTACGCCAATTATGAAACACAGAATAAAGCACACGCACTAATTAACTATAACTATTGCAAAGCAAATCCCAAAGGTTATTACGGTTATAGTGAGCAGTGCTGGGGCTTAACGGCCAGTGACATTAACAATGGTTATACCGCCAGTTCGCCAACAAACGACGTGGGAGTAATTGCCCCTACTGCCGCAATCGCTTCACTGCCGTATACTCCAGACGAATCAATGAAAGCCATTCAATTTTTTTACTATAAACTGGGCGACAAAATATTTAAGGAATATGGCTTTGTTGATGCCTTCTCTTTACAACAACAATGGTTTGCCAGTTCAACCCTGGCTATAGATCAGGGGCCGATCATCATTATGATTGAAAACCACCGCAGTAAATTATTATGGAACCTATTTATGAGCTGTCCTGAAGTAAAATCCGGAATGCAAAAGCTCGGTTTTTCGAGCCCTAGCCTCTAAAAGCACGCTCAACAATAAATCTTACACACACAAAATTAAATACAAATGACCCCTTTTATGATGAGTACAAAAGCTAACTTATTCCGCTCCTTATATTCATTGTGCATCCTGCTATTTGTAGCACAGGCTTGCCATGCACAATCCGCCTCAAAAACCAAAATACTCATTAAGCCAGAAATGGGCATCAAGAAAAATCTTACTGATGATCAATTGCTCGACCTGGTCCAAAAACAAACCTTCCGATATTTCTGGGATTTCGGTCACCCAGTTAGTGGTATGGCACGTGAGCGCAGTAACGTATCATTTGATTATGGACAGGAAGTAGTTACCACTGGAGGTACAGGATTTGGTGTAATGGCCATCATTGTTGCTGCAGAACGTAAATTCATCACGCGCGAACAAGCCGCAGAACGCACAAAAAAGATAGTAGATTTTTTATGGAAAGCTGACATGTACCATGGTGCTTTTCCACACTGGCTAAATGGTGAGACAGGAAAAACAATCCGCTTTGGCTTAAAAGATGACGGTGCAGACATTGTTGAAACCTCACTCCTGTTTCAGGGACTATTAACCGCGAGCCAATATTATACTGCTGATAATCCTATTGAGCGCGACATTAAGAACAAAATACTATGGATGTGGGAAGGCATAGAGTGGGATTGGTTTACCCAAAACCAAAACGTATTGTACTGGCATTGGAGCCCCAACAATGGATGGAGCATGAACCACCAAATCAAAGGATGGAATGAATGCCTGATCACTTATGTGATG
>Ga0116227_10013255_pt1 | contig 13021 bp, 12 predicted proteins | sample S1TSphgellanicum_FD_89693 | JGI IMG/M metagenome (GOLD analysis project Ga0116227, IMG submission 89693) | Host-associated microbial communities from peat moss isolated from Minnesota, USA - S1T2_Fb - Sphagnum magellanicum MG | ecosystem: Host-associated > Plants > Peat moss > Unclassified...
ATTAACCATATACCCATCAACAAGTGTGAGTAGAAGGTACTATTATATTGATAAAAGATGTACAAAAATGGGTGCATGAAAAATTACTAAAGAACCTATTGAAAAAAAAACGTTGGTTCTCTATAACATATCAAAGGATCGAAGCTCAAAATTGGGTAGTCCAAAAAATGAAAGGGTTACAAAACCTAATTAATTATATAAAGTGAAACCCTAACCCATATCACTATCTACAATCCCGTGTTTAGCGTGGTATGCAGTTGCTGCTTTTGCAGCCTTTGCTACATGACGAGCAGTGTACAAATGCCAGCGTTGCATTCTACCTGAATTGCATTTGCAACAAATTGGGCCTTTGTCTGGTCTTGCACCCTGTAAACACCCAAAAATCACCAAATTAAACCGTAACACACCTTGGATGAAATACAATAAAAAAACAATAAACATTACTTATTGTTGTTTCTTACCTTCCATGAATCATTCTAGATTCATGAAAATCCAAAACATCTGTCAACTGTTTTTTCTGAGATGTTTTACTGGACTTTCGTTCCCAGTTCTTCACATCCCATGCCGTCTTTAATTGTCGTGCATATGCACAACGGGTGGATCGGATCATCCCCTGTAAGTCTTCATCCTTCTCCATTCGTACAATTGCATCTCACACCACACTGCCCACGCCCCAAGCATTGAGGCCCAAAACCTTCAACAATTGTTCTTGGGCTAATCTGACCAAAGCAGGTTTTGGGAGTGCTAGACACTGTTTTACAACAACTACCAGGTGATTCCACTCGCGCTCTGCTTTGGCACAAGCACGACTAGCAACTTTATGATCATTCCTCCTTTGCATAGCCATCGCATTTCCCAAATTCTGAGCCTTCATCTTGGCATGGTCCTGATGTCGAGGACCTCCTGCAGCAGTTGAAGGCCTCCCAGGTTTGGACTTTTCTGCCACCAAGCCATGCACCTCCTTCAAATGTTTGGTCAATAGTCATTTCGCACAATATGCGACTATGCAATTGCCAACTTTGCACTTCCATTTAGACCCAACCTTTGTCCATTCCTTATCCTTCCGAGCCAAATTAGCTGGACAAACAACTGCAAGTGGTTGAGAAGCTTGCTCAGTTTCCAATTCCAAACCTAAACCCAAAAAATGAAAGTTCAAAAAACAGAATGTAGGTATTGCAAAACATCAAATCACAAAATCACATACTACTCCTATAAACATGAATTGTTTTAAGGTATTGTAGTAAAAACATTTTGACAAAAAAAATTCCCGCACCTTCCAACAAATGATGGAAGGTGCGGATATAATTAAACTTTAAGAAACTTGTACAATTTTATTAATCTGTAATTAATCTAATGTCCTATCTTCTAATGTCCACAAATTCTAAAACAATCTATACCAATGTTATCCTTGTGTTTCAATTGTGATAGAGCACAATTTTGCTCACCAATTTCCTGATCTGATGCAACAACACTTCGGTCATTAGTTGCTTCATTTAATGTAGCAACATTATGCTGAGCAATTGCTACATCTGATGCAGCAACATTTTGCTGGGCACCTTCCGCATCTGATGCAACAACATTTTGCTTGGCACCTCCCGCATCTGATGCAACAACATTTTGCTTGGCACCTCCCGCATCTGATGCAACAACATTTTACTGAAGAATTGTCGCATCTAATGCAGCAGCATGTGGCTCAGCACTTGCCTCATCTCCTCCAACAACATATGGAAGAAGAATCGGCTCATCTGACATAGCAACGTTTGGCAAAAGACTTGCCTCATCTGTTGCAGCATAATCTTGCCTATTGACTTCCAACTCACCACCACCGTTTTTCCTTAATCTTCTTCCCCTACCCATTACAACCTTCAACCCTAAACCAAAAACCACCAGTTTGTTAATTCTAATGAACTAAAACATAAGCAACAATAAAGAAAAAAAAAAAATCACCACCATAGAGGAAGGTGACGACATTACTGCCGTCACCTTCTTTGCAGCAAAACCATAAAAGAAAGGCGGAGGACGCCACTTCCTTACAACAAAGCCATCGAAGAAGGTGGTGGCAGCTGTCGTCATCTGCTTCTTCAATATAAATTCTCCTACGTTACAAAACTACAAAAAGAAGGCACCTTCTTTTGCTACGTTGCAACGCAGCAAAACCAAAAAACGAAGGTGACGGCAGCTATCGTTGCCTTCGTCTGTAGCGCAGTAGTAAGAAAAAAAAAAAAAGGCGACAGCAGCCACGCTGCCGTCGCCTTCTTCACTGCGCTGCAATGCTGCACCGCAGCGTAGCAACAAAAAAAAATGCGATTTGTTGCTACGCTGCACTGTAGCGCAACTCCACAGCAAGAAGAAGAAGGCAACGGCAACTGCCGTCGCCTTCTTCTTCCTTTTTTTTTGCAACACAAAGAAGAAGAAGAAGGCGATGACAGCAATGGTGCAGCTCCACAGCAGGAAGAGCTGCCGTCGCCTTCTTCTTCCTTTTTTTTTTTCAACACGAAGAAGAAGAAGGCGACGGCAGCTGCCGTTGCCTTCTTCTTCTTTTTTTTTCTTGCACCACAAAAAAGAAGAAGGCAAGGGCAACTGCCGTCGCCTTCTTCGTGGAGCTGCGTTGCAGCTCCACAGCAGGAAGAAAAAGGCGACGGTAACTGCCCTTACCTTCTTCTTCCTTTTTTTTTTTGCAACACAAAGAAGAAGAAGGCAATGGCAGCTGTCGTCACCTTCTTCGTGGAGCTGCGCTGCACCGCAGCTCCACAACAGGAAGAAAAAGGCGACGACAATTATCGTCGCCTTCTTCTTCCTTTTTTTTTTGCAACACGAAGAAGAAGAAGGCGACGGTAGCAACGTTGCCATTGCCTTCTTCTTCTTCTATTTTTCCTGCAACACAGAGAGCAGCTCCACAAACAAAAAAAACAAACAAACAAAAGTAAGATGCTTACCTGGGTCCCGCGTGGGTCTCGCTCCGGCTCCCCTACTCCAAGCTCTCGCTCCCCTCTCCAAGCTCCCGCTCCTCTGCTCGGCCAAGCTCCTGCTCCAAGCTCGCTCCCGCTCGACATCTCTGGAGCTCTGGCGATGGAGTGCGATGGAGTGAGGGGGGAGGGGTTGGTAGGTGGTAGGTAGGAGGGGGTAGGTAGGTGGTAGGTAGGAGGGGGGAGGTAGATGGTAGGTAGGAGGGGGAGGTATGTGGTAGGTAGGAGGGAAAATTTTGGGGTAGGTAGGAGGGAAAATTTTAGGGTAGAAAAGAGGTGAAATATATATATATATGCAGGCAGGGAGGATGGGATTTTCGTTCATCCGAAAAACGGCCTCAACGGGCTCATCCGTAACTAGTGCATTGGTGGCTGTTAATTCACTCCAGCCAAGGTAAGTAAGGAGGGATAGACTAGTTAATAATTTTTATTCGTGAAGATTACTTTGACAAGTTGAAGAATATCTTTTAAATTGTTTAAGTTACTATTGTAACCTAGGGTTAGTTTCCACATTGACAAAATGAATAATTTTATTTTTTCAAAAAATGAATTCGCTTTCTAATTTTGAAATTATATATTTTTCCATCATCTATTGTAATATTGTGATATGAGTAATGAAATTATTCAGAGTGTAGCCTATGATAATTATGATGATTTTCAACATGTCAACTTCACATTTTCAAAAAAATTCATTTCACTATTTTGAGGATTATTTAATGACGAAACTGACCTTAGGGTAAGGTATTCCTGCAACATATTCAACATCAGCCAAATAAAATAAAATTGGCCCAATGAAGGACCAAAATATAGAAAAGAAAATATGCTACATGCTTTACATATTGTAGAAGGGTCTGAAAATAGACCCTTCTGGATTTGAGATCTGAGCTCGAGGGAAGTAGGCTGAGGGAACAGCTCGAAAATCCGCAACGGTCTATTTTCAAACCTTTCCCCTACATAAAGACAAGCGGTGATTTTTCTTTCCGCTTCCCTGTATAGATAAAGTCAAAAACTGATAAAACGTGAAAAACGATGCAAATATGCAAAAGAGAGGTTACTGAGTTTGAAACCGTGCCTTCCGAAATGTGAAAGCCTCTGACAGGCTGTACTGGGCCTTCCACATTTCGGAGGGTACAGTTTCCAATTACTGCAAAATTAAATTCAGGCCAGGGAGCGTCCCTGAAAATACAAAGGAAAAATCACCTCTGGCTTTGACGACTAAGAAACCCTCGAAAATAGCATAATATTTCCTTAAAATCTTTTGCGAGACATAGGCCGAGTTTAGTTTCATCCCTACTTTCAGTCATGAAACTATTCCGAACGGGACGCAAGAAGCGGATGGAAACCTTTTTCATCCCAACTTTCATTCCAATGAGGCCGAAGAAGGAAGCAGCCACCTTTTCTGTGGAGATATCTTTTTTCATCCTACATTTCAGCCCTGAAACCAGCGTTCCCAAAATCGTTGACGAAAGCAGCCATTTCTGTGAATAAATGAATGAATGCTTCTCATCCACGAAGGTGACAAACAGAACACTCAATTACCGCCCATTGCTTCCGCCCAACATTCGTCTCTCACGAGACTGACACAGAGTTTATACAAGCGCTCTGGCACTCTGCTTCTCTCCCTCTCGTCGTTGTCTCAAAAAGACAAAAGTGGATTTTTCGTCCCTACTTTCATCCCAAGTTTCAGCCATGAAACCCACCATTCCCAGAATCGTTGACGAAAGCAGCCATCTCTGTGAATGTCTCTCATCCACGAAGGTGCGAAACAGAACACTTAATTACCGCCCAGGCTTCCAGTATGAAGCAAAGAAAGCAAGTGCTTCATTGACCCTCAAGAAGAAGAAAGTTAATTATGTTCTACAACAACTTCATGCTTTTGATGAGAAGGTAAATTTCACAATTCAATTGTTATGTCTGTCAAGTCTTGTATTTATTGCCACTACATATTTTTTAGTAGCCATCCTAGATCACACATCCTAATACATTTGGCACATCAATGGTTTGTTGATCTACATGTAGGTTCGGGCTAAAGAAGAGAAGAAAATGTGGGGCTGGTCACCTTTGTACTTTGTCCTCAAGCGGCACCCAATGGCATTAGGTCCACAATGCCCATGGCACCACACTAAGTAGGAGTTGCAGGACATATCAGCTGAATTGGAAAAGGAAATAGAACATTTTTCCTTGGAATGTGAATGCCCTCATATTTTTCAAACATTCAAAATGTTTTGTAGACCACTTTAGGGGAGGTGCCCACCATCGATACTTTATGCCCATGATGTATGTTCTGTAATAGGTTATGATTTCAACAACTTGTGTGTTGGAAAATGTTTTTGTCAGATTAACACATTCCTCCAAATTTTTGGGTCCACAAGTTGCACCCTTTGGCTCATCCTATTGATGGATTAACCAAATGTAACATCTTACATTTTGCTCATGATATGGCACACTCTGTCCGCCTAATAGTTGTGTATAAGATTTGGTTAACTATGGCTTTGCATGGTTTCTTAAGATTCATCAAAGTCATGAAGATGTCTTTTCATCTCAACATGATTTGTTGGGGCTTCTAGGTTTTGACCATGAACAGTAACAAATTGTCATTAAAAAAATTTAGACTTTTATTTGCAAGATTGCCCATAAAGCAATTGTTAACATTCATTATGTTGGACAATGAAGTTGGAAAGCATGTGGTGCAATGGGACACTATGTCTTAACCAACGCCATTTCCTTGACCAAGTGACCACAATAATCTCCTATTTTTCCTCTTCTTATTCCTACAGGGTTTTTGCTTATGTGTTTGTTATTGAGGTTTAGGGATTGTTAATATGCATTTGTTCTCATTCTATGGAGGTTGTCAATGATGTTCTATTGCTAAGGGAGGACATAAACATTGGCTAGTTGTTTGTTAGAAGGTTGACTTGGAGGAAGAGGGTGCATTACAGAACATTTCCAAAAGATGCAAAGATAATCTCGTTAAACTTCATGATTGTCAGTTGCAAAGCGTCATGGTCAAATTGGGCAAGGCCAAAGACCCCAAGTCAGTCGTTGTAGATGTGACAAAGACTTGTGACCAAGTCTAAGCCTACCCTATTAAAGTTATTCCTAATGATGGTGAGCAAACAATGCAAGACATTGATGTGTCTACTACTATTCTAGTAGTTAGCAACATCATTAACCTAGGAATGCTTCCATATTAGAGCATCCATGTTATATTTTGTCCTTGTTGGTTTGGTCTCCCTTCTTGTTTGTTGTTTTTGTTTTAGGCCAACATATGTATGTGTTATTCGCTTGAATTCAAACTTTAACAAAAAAATATATAATGTCCCAAAAGGGAGTTTTTTAGGTGAAATTAAGGAGCAAGTACAAGGGCTGCTACCTATAGATTCACGACTAATCACCAACATTTTCAACAACCCAATTCACTCCAATGAGAATGCGCCTATTACATCTAGTCTTGTGCTTTAAAAAAAAAAGGAAATTGATTTATTGCAATGTTATGTGTTTAATCCAAGCCCAACTACTCCAATTCATACAACCCACCTCCCTCTTGATTTGCAAGCTTTCACTAGGACACCTTCCTTCTCTCTACGGTTGCACCTTCCAAAACAAACTAAACACAGCCCCATGCATCCCATCCCCAACCTCAATATCATGGTGGAACTTCCCCCATGAATTATTATGGGATCCGAAACAACTAACACAAGAGAAGGGAGAAAATAAAAAAAAACACGTAAGTTTTCAACAGCCCATGATAATGGCATTGGAAATTTTTATTTCTAAAAGACTTTGTTCTACAAGGTTTTAGGGTTTTTGTCAGTTTTGGGGTCTTTGACAAAAATAATGTTCTGCAAGATGTCTTGTTGCTTGCAAGCTGACATCCTTTGTGCAGGAGTTCATTATTAGGAAGGGGGGTATTAAGGAGGTAGCACTTTCCTTTCAAATTCAACAACATTATGTGAAATTGAGGCTTGATGCGGATATCTCCTTTCTCGACAACCCCACCAGGCACCTAAACATAGATTCCATGGATTTTTTCAGGTTGTGGTTCTCACACTTTCATATGAATTCATAACAAATGTACATCACACATCCTCACCTCTGGGACATTGTAAAGAATTGGACCAAAGAAAAAGGGGAATCAAAATAGAGTGTACTATAATTTGTCCAAAAGAAACTAGAAATCGCACTTTATGTCAAGGACCTCATAATCCCACTATAGAATGCCAACCATTGGAATGTGATTATAATGAATGAGGACCAACTTCTACATTATGACCCTCTAAAGATTGAAAATATCTTCCCCTTTGGATTGGTGCACCAGGTTTTTACCAAACTAAGGGCTATTAAGCAAGGTCCCATGTTTTAGAATGTCATTTGGAAGTGGGCCACAACAAACAATTCTTGGGTGTGGCCAGATGGGCCATAACAAGAGTCAAACTGGAAATGTGGGTTTTATGTTATGAGGTTCATAACCAATTATTATGAATGGAAGTCTATGAATCGGTTTGATAACATTCATGTATGTGTATGTTTGAAATGTTGGTATATTTGTATGTGATTGCAACCCATTCTATAGTGCGACCTAACCTATTGGGTTTGATGAATGCAAGTGACACCGAACATGTTCTCCAAGGTTGAAGTTATTCAAGCACGAGACACATTGTAAGGTGCAATCTTAGATGCCCTGCAACAATCAAGGTCAGCAAAATCTAGGTGGATAATTAGGCTAAACCTGTCAACTAAAGGTGTACAATCAATTTAAACATAGTCTCATAGCATAACAAGAGCACGGCAAAGTGGCAAAATAAGGAAGCTTGGTTCCTATGTTTCTTAGACAACAAATCAATTATAGTTGGGACTTAATAGATCTTTTGGTTGGTTTTGTGCCAATATATTTTTGTTGTATTACAACTTGAACACTGTGTACTGTGCATTGTCTAGTTCTATACGGCTAAATGTTCTATGGCATTTTTGGCCAATGTATGGCATTGACACATTGCAAACAAGAGACCTAAGTTATTAATTGTGCCCATTTTGTGGACTATTTGAACCAAAGGGTGGCAGGTTTAATTGTTATTGCATTGTTGGTTTCTAGGTTATAAATGTGATGTCCAAAGCCTTACATTGCATTGTTGTTGGGTTGACTGTTTATTTTGGTTTATAGGTTTGTTGCATGGTTTTGAAATGTATGTATATGTTCTGTTCTAGGTGAATTATAGTGTGGTAATCATGGTGTAAGGCACATAATAATTGGGTGTATCATTGTAAGTTGCAAAATGGTACAGTTGAACACCAATAACATGCAATCCTCTGAAGATGGATCAAAAACATTGAACACAAATTGCTTGCCATAATTGCATCCACCCCACAATATACCCCTTTCAATCTACAACAATATATTCCAAAACAAAACAAACACTTAAACCCCCAAGTAAAAGCCACATGACTTTGATTCGTGTATAATGTGTTATTACATATTTTGTGACAAGGATGTCTACCAAATGTTCTAATAATTCTTGTACAATTTCTCATAGACAATGTAGAAATTCCATATTTGATTATAGAATCATAATTATGGAAAAAATGTTGAAAATGATATATGAAACGTTTAATTAAATCACAAAAAGTTGTAGGTAATGTATTAATTATTCTCAAATTCCAGCAAACATTACTTGGTCCACAAACAAACCCCAACAAATCACAAAGGAAACTTAAAATTGACCCCACCTTAAGGTACCATATTTTAGATGCACTTATGTTTTGTTGATTTATCATTTAGATGGTTGTGTTTCTGAACAGGGGGTTTATTAAAAGAAATTATGTCCTTTGCAACCAATAAATCTATGACTACAAGTCCTAAATGACTATATGTATGATTTTAGTCATAAAATATTACTTTAGATCCTATGTGTAAAAAATTATAGTCATACATTAGTGGGGCATGTGACTAGTAGATGATAAGGTGATAATAATATGGGGGATGTTAGTTTTCATCACTTTAATTTCATCTATATGGCATCCATGATTGATGACAAAATGATGTGGATGTCTGACTATCATTACAATGATTAAAAAATAACTATAAGTCATTCAATATGAACATAAACAACCTTACCCCCACCCCCCACCTACTTACCACATACCCACCAACCCACCCATCCACCACCTTACTTACCCACCCACCTATCTACCTACCTACTACCCACTTACCCACCCACCAAACTACCTACTACCCACTTACTTACCCACCAACCCACCCACCCACCTACCTACCTATTTACCTACCTACCCACCCATCTACCTACATATTATCCATTTACCTACTTACCTATCTACTTACCCATCCACCCACCCACCCACCTACTACCCATTTATCTCCCTACCTACTTACTTACCTACCCACCTGCTCACCTACCTACCTACCTACCCACTTCCTACTTATCATCTTACCGCTTGCTACCTACCTCATAGTCTTGTAAAGATATGAAATAAACATGTGAAATAAAAAACTTGACCAATATTGGACACCTTTTGATGTTGTAGTCCATTGGTAAGGACTTGGTTTATCATTTTGAAGGTGAAGGGTTTAATTCCTAATACTTGCAACCTATGTGCATTCCTAAGTGGCTAAGGTAAGTAGGCTAGATTAAGGTAGTTACATAGGTTACATAAGTTAGGTTAGGTAGGTTAAGCTACTACCTACCTACCTGCTTACCTTTTTCGACCAACCTAAACCTTTTACCTATCTACTTACCTACCTATAAATATATTTTGTGTCTTCCAATCATATTTTAGTCATTCATTATATGACTCCTTAACATTATATATGGTTTGTCCATTATGACTTGTTGTTAATGACTATAAGATGAAAAGTGCCACGTCAAACATTAAATGACTACTTGTCCTTTGCTATTCGTTTGTTACAACTAAGGGCTTCTAAGTCATATATGTTCGATATGACTACAAAATTAATCATATATGGAGTCATAGATTTAAGAATTTCTTCTAGTGGTTCAAGCAATCCTTTATGCCTTTTCAATGCATTACCACTAGTATGGGAACAAAGTTATGGTAGCTAGGTGTGCCAAGTAATTAGCAACACCCCGCCCTAACACGTTCTATTGTTTGCCTTTCAAAACTCTCAGTGTTGAAAGCAAATGCATTTGCAAGGCTAGAAATTCCACAGTCATGGCTCTAAGGTCAAAAAAAACCTTGTCAATGACATCAATTACATCCTCATCTATTGTGGATTTAGGATGACCCTTGAGCTTCAAACAAATTTTTTGTTCAAGTTGTTTGTCAATGGGATCATCATCTTTGTTGTCATTATCTCCAATCCCATAATCAAGACTATTATGTTCGAGAACTACACCACCTCGTGCAAGGTACCAATCTCTTTAACAATTAAACCATCCCCAATGTTTGGATGAAACATCTTGAAAACTTTCATGACATGCTTACAAATAATCAATGTAGTGACATACGAAATACGCGTATTTTTTGAAGGTGCTAAAAAAGAAGTATTTTCAAGTATTTAAAAATACGCTGAGCAAGTTGAGCTGAAGTTGTGCCTAAATCTGTGACCATTTTGAGCAGACATCAGCTCAGTAACATACGATGAGCAAAACGCTGAGCAAGCTGAGCTGAAGTTGTGCCCAAATCTGTGACCATTTTGAGCAGACATCAGCTCAGTAACATACGATGAGCAAAACGTTGAGCAAGCTGAGCTTAAGTTGTGCCCAAACCCTTCTTAACCAACTTGAGCATAGGCATACCTTGAATAAAATTGCACACTAGTTTTAGGGTCTGGTCCTTGTCGAGCTTGCAATTGGTTTCAAAGATGATCGAAAACATTTGACACAATTTGACACCTACTTCCGAAACAATGAACAAAGACAATGATGATCACGTAAGCTCACCTTTTATAGAAGTGCATCGCGTCCCCTTCTTGTTCCCGCTCTAATTGTCGTTTAACTTTTCTTTTTCCATCCAACTAACCATATTTTCCTCAAACTCAATGTTGTTCACTTTATGTGCTAGGCGCAAGTTTGAAAAGACATGCACTAGATCTTGAGCTCTTTGCGGGGTCAACCTGTTTCGCTTTTTCGAATAGATGAAATCGTAAGTGCTCTAGTTGCGTTTGCACGCTGAGGCTACAGAACATTGGCTGAGGACCGTCACGCCTACTGTCTGAAGCTCTAGAACTTGCTGACCCCTACTGCCAAAATTTCCACTCAGGCATCTCTCTCATGGCCGCTTGAATGCCGGGTCTGCCAAACAAACCTTCCTGGTTTCTAAACTGCGCCAATTACTGCAGGGCTTTTGCTTGATCGTCTGCATCTGGGACGAGCTTCTCTAGGATGTTCAAAAACCCTTGCATCACTTCCGCATTCTAGTCCTGTCCATATTCTGCTGACTGGAACTCCGGCTCCAAAACAAACTTAGCCGAGTGCATATTTGAATGCAAGTATTCCCAGCACTTGCGCCAAAGCCAGCTGATCTGCTCATACTTGATAGCAGAAAGCTTCACCCTCGGATGCTGCTTGTTCGTTCCCTCCTTGAGCGCCCCCAGCTCCTCGCCAATCAAGAACATGGCATAGTAAACCTTTCCCACAACTGGAACACCCTTGTCACACTGGCGCGAAAGGCAGACTATCGATTCTGAAACAGCCAACAACTCCTTCACACCCTTCCAGAACGCAGCGGAAGTCAGGATGTCGTGCACCTCCTCTCCCTCCATCTCATGCGACGACTTCTAGTTCCACTCCCCCTAAGCGTCGCTGACCACAAGCTGCTGCAGTATCAGCCTTCACCTCATGCATGCATTGTAGCATGATGAAGTTGGTGGCAAATCTGGTCTCCCCTGGTTTCAAGAGCTCTAGCTTGGACAGGCTCCTAAAGAGAGCTAGACTCTTATGATGGTTTGTGATGAACTTCAGCGTTGTTCTTGCCTCGGCTATGACGGAGGAGACCCAATCTAGCTTGCCCATGTCCTCGAGCAACATATCTAGGCAGTGCGGGGTGCAAGGAGTAAATGTGATATGGGGATAGCGGGCTTCTAGCTTGCGACCTGTAGCCTTGCAAACTGCTGCACTGTCCATGCACACCTGGACCACAATCTTTGCCCCCACATCCTCGATTGCCTTGCCAACAACCTGCGCAATGAAGTCTGCATCCTTGGTATCCCCACTTGTGTCTACACTCTCAAGAAACTTCTCGCCCTTGGGTGTGACCATCAGAAGATTGAGAAGAGGCCTATTCCGAATGTCTGACCACCCATTGCTGGTTATGGTTGCCTTACTGCTCCGCGCTGACGCCATAAATGACTTGAGTTCTGCTGCCACCGATACCTTTTCCTTGTCTAGCAGGGTGGTACGAAGAGATACAAGACTTGGCAACTTGTAGTTCTCACCAAAATCAGCGGTAGCTTCAACGGTTGCCTTGAAATGAGGGTCATTGATCAGGCGGAAAGAAAGACCATTGCCATAAAAGGCACGACCCCACAAAGCATCTACTTTAGACTTATCTTGCTTTCCAAAGGTAGCTTTGAGAGTGCTCTGCTTTTTGGTGGGGCCTTGCGGGAGAGCAGCTGTAGCCTCATCCAAATCTTGCACCTTCCGTTTTTGCGTTTCCTATTCTCTTTTTGCTTGATCAATATCTTGAAGTTGCTTTTGGAGGGCTTGGGGGCATTTGGTGCACTTCTTGACTCCACAAGCCACCTGACCCAAGAAGTGGCCCTGGATTCTTGTGGCACCCCCCCAAAACACGAGCTCACAATGCCCACACTTGACTTGAAAGTTCCCTCCCGCTTTCTCAAGTTCCTGGAGGATGGTGACCTCGATCCACTCGGGTCCTTTCTCCTTCCCCATTCCAAAGGTCGCCCTGCTCGATTGTAGCATGAAAGAAAGTTGAAGTTATTACTTAGTATCAGATCTAGACTTGCAAGTTGCAACAGTCTGATTCCGAATGCTGTCAGTGTCATGGTTGAGCCATCCGAGTCATGGCCAATCAAAAGATTTATCCGCGAAACCTTTTGATCCTAGACCGTCCATATTTGG
>Ga0116227_10013258_pt1 | contig 13020 bp, 9 predicted proteins | sample S1TSphgellanicum_FD_89693 | JGI IMG/M metagenome (GOLD analysis project Ga0116227, IMG submission 89693) | Host-associated microbial communities from peat moss isolated from Minnesota, USA - S1T2_Fb - Sphagnum magellanicum MG | ecosystem: Host-associated > Plants > Peat moss > Unclassified...
TAAAACTTCACATAACTACATAAATTTGGCAAAAACTTGATAAAATTACTTATGCACTTTCTTAGGTTTTGAAATCCTTAAGCAACAACATAAACTGCATTGTCCAAACCCTAAAATACTGTGACAGAGAAGAAAAGTCAACCAAGGACTAGAAAAGTCAAACCCCCCCATATCTTCCAAATGGTGATAGTGTAAAAGAATTTTTTTACATCATTGGATTTAGAACACTTGAAAATGGTGGGGTAGGTCACCTGCAAATATAAAAAAAAAAATTGCAATCAGGTCAAAATTCTCATCAAACACAAAAACCCCAAATCTCTTATATCTTGCAAACCTAACACTTTTAACCAAAAATAACTCCACCATTAGCTTTAAAACACTTGAAAATGGGGGGTAGGTCACTTCAAAACTTTCAACATGTATCATAATTAACCCTTTATGCCCTCATCTATTCGGCCCCCCTTGAAATTCCACATCCCCCATATCTTTCAAATGGTGATGCTCTAGAAAAATTTTATTACACCATTGGCTTCAGAACCCTTGAAAATGGGGGGTAGGTCACTTCAAAACCCCAAAAAAAAAACCCAATTTTGGTGGGAACACCCTAAACCCTAAACCCTCAAGTGGTTTCATGATTTCTGGAGCTGAATCATAAATTGTCCAAGTATAGAATAGAAATATTAGCACTAATGTGGAAAACTGCAAACATCCAGGGTGGGTCCGACATGATAATCTCGTACATCCAAAGACCAGGAATCAAAATGGAAGGTTGGGGAAGAGATCAATTCGATGGGTTCAACAACTTGCAGTTGTACATCATTCTAAAGTCTGGAATACAGCCAAAACAACTACTTCTGCAGAAAATCACAGAAACTAATGAGGAGCAACTACTAGCAACAACTGTTTGGAAGTAATCAGCTCCACCAACCATAATATCTTGAAGATGTAGCTACCTTCGAAATCCACGTCACGGTGACGCTGAGCCCTGCGAATTAAGCTCCGGAGTTGGCAACAGTTTGTTTAAGGTCGTCCAGTTCTTCCTTGGTGGGAGTCAGCAACGGGATGGGGATGGTGTCTCCGTCCTCGTCAAGCTCGAAGATGTCCTCTTCCATCAATTTCAAATTCCTCTCATATGGGGAATCGTCATCCCCACGGAGGCCTGTGTCTCCCGGTGACCTCACCGCCAGCACCGTGCCATCAGGGCTGTAATCCACGCGCATTGTTCTGTAGGCGATGATGAAATGCTTGTTCCGCTTGGCTCTCAGCTCCACTGTGTTGTCATTCACATACTTCACGGTAAAATCTCCGCCCACTTCCAGTCCAGGGACTCCCGTGGGGATCTCCGCATTCACCCTGGCAAACAGTCCACTCCGTCCCTCCACGATGAACTTCGTTGCGTACAAAACTTCCGTCACTATCCAAAGCGACTTGTTCTTGCTTCTGCATTAGGCCAGGAATCCGTTAAAATGAAAGACTGCAGTCAGCTGCACAACACAGACCCTTCAAAATTCCAAACAAACTTCACCAAAAGCATTCCAGTACGTTGTCCCTCCTGGATCTGGCTTTCAAGGACCAGATACAATCGGATACAGCTCGCGTGATAAAAACCGGGCTTCCAAACCGTAACCCAATGTCTTCACAATTTGCAATCAATCGACACCGGTTAACATAATTCATACCCTAATACTTCATTGTTTCATCGATCACGTCCATGAGTGAGTGAGGCTCAACATACAGCAGACATCATACTTCATGGCATAAATCACTGGCAAAATTTTAGAAGCGGGGGAACACCCTGCAGAACATCAGACGTCCCCGCCTCCACCCGGCCTCCCTTTTGATGGTCCCACTTTAGCCCCCAACCACCTCGCCCACCTGCTCAGCTAGCCCTTCATGCCACTTCTTGCCCAATGAACATCCAGCTGGTGTGTAGATGCCTCGTTGAGAGACGGATGTTCGGTGGGCAGGGAGTGGTGCAGTGGACCGGTGGTCGGGGCTTGAGTGGGTCTAACAATAGGAGGGAGGCTGGGTGGAGGCCGAGACGCCCGATGTTTTGCGCGGCATTTCCCTGATTCTAGGTTTTTCCCAAAATCACTTCACAGCAAACTCTAGCATGCACAACATGCCAAACCATCACCACGCACCCTATCTACGCATGTTTCAATGAAGGAGAGGTGGAAAACAGGTAGCACTTACCCGGACCAATCGGCACTGCACAATGCCAAGGTTGTTACGTTGGGACACCAAGCACCACCGGAGATCCAACTGCGAATGGTGGCGTAATCCACAGAAGCAGAGGTCAAGCCATCCAGAGTGCAGGACAGGCTCTCCTCTTTCCCCAGGTCCATGCCGGCGATTCCCTTGACCCACGCTGAGGCGCCTTTCGACGTCAGACACTTCAGGTCGATCTTCTGTATCGACTTCTTCTTGAACAGTGCCTCGTCTGTAGATTGTTTGATTAGGCTGTTCCGCAGGTCGCCTAAGCCCTTCTGCACGCGACCGAGAGTTGCGGACTCTGTCGATCGCCACTTCGATTCGTCCGCCATCAAATCCTCGCTCAACATCGAGCCCTGTCGCACCAACGGCCGCAGACTGCTGGACATCTTGGCCGTGAACCTCTGGAGCCAGGTTCGCTCCACCTTGGTGAGCACATCCAGGCACTCCAGCCGATGCTCCAGAGGGCTCGCGGCCCTATACTGCAGCTCCTTGTACAGGACTCCATCGGCAGATGATCTTGCAGTGTTCGGCATGGCGTGCGTAGCGCTGTGCAAATTAGACAAACCCGGTGGTGCTTCCCTACTGATGTGTGCGCAAGAGGTGTGGCTCAGAGTTAAGAGATCGAATGGGAAACTAATAGTGTCTAACTATTGCAACCCTGTGTGGAAAGGCAGAATGTGAAAACGAGGAACGCGTGGTATCTATATTATAAGAAACTCTTTCCTGCGCCGCAACATTGTATGTACAGACAGCCACTCCACCATTATAATTGGGTTTGTCGGTTTTTGGGACCTGTCGTTGGCGTCGCCTTTACGTCTCCCCGTGTTCAAGATGCGAGGCGCTATCTACCCCCATCGAGCTCGAGCTCTGTCCGGCTTGAGGAGGAGGCTTTGTGGGATTTCCAGGGTTTCTGGGCGCTCGTGAGGCCACGTCAGTCGTCCTTATTTGAGGTCCCAATCGAGATCTTCTCTGTGTTTTTCTCTCCTTTTGACTTTCGGCCATGCATGGTTCCACATAAAACCAGGCAGCATGGTTCTACATGTTTATTTTATTGTGCAAAAAAACTAAGCAGAGTTCTTTTGATTTACCGACAATTTCATATTTTGTAGGAGGCTTATATAAATTCGACATCAAAGCCTTCCAGTTACAGAACATGGTTCAGACCACTGGCATAGATTCAGGTCTTGAGATAAGTGTGCTTTCTTTTATATTTCAATAACTTTCACAGTCAAAACGTCAAACTCTGCGGCAGACCCACACGGTTTTCGAAGGGCTGCACTGTCAGGCCAAGAAAGGACGCCGGGCCGGACAGTGCTCGATGTGGGGGCGGGGTGGGGTATTTAGCGTCTTGCTTTCAAGATACAGAAAAATGCAGGCCCATGAATTTACTGGCGAGCATTCATACAGGACTGTGCCGAATAGACCTAACGGCGACTGTTTGCCTCATGAAACGTATGCAGCACCGGCCTAAAACGCCAATCTGTCACTTTCCGCGTGGGCCCGGTAAAGTCGTGGCCAAAGTCTTTACCTGCCACAAAAGCACTTGGACCCTGATATGGAATATTTTTTGCTCATTTCATGATGCCAAGTTTGCTTTTTCAAGGTCACATGTGCAAGTTTTAAAATTTTACGAATACAAACTATCATTTTTTTAGATCACATGTGTCATTTTTTCATGGTAACAGTTGTATAATTTCATGGGTACATACTATCACAACATTTGCAACCCACAAGTTAAAAGCGGGAATAACACCATTTGCACAAATATAATTTCATGGCTGATCATTTCATGGTGTAAAATTTATTAATGTAAAATTTCAAGTTTTCATGATAGTAGTTTTCATGGTATGTTATTTCAAGGTCACATCTGCAAGATTTCAATTTTTAATGGTTGTAAATATCATTTTTATTGGTTAAAGGTGTCATTTCTCATGGTTATAGGCTTAGTTCTTCATGGTGACATGATACCACAACTTAGATATAAGAAAGTAATAGTTTTAAAATTATAATAAAATTCAAAAAATTCATGTTAAGAAAAGATTTTTTTTTTCAAAAAAAAGTAAATGTTTTGATATTAAATGATTGGTTGCAATTGAAAATGCCATGTACATGGAAATGTAGTAGTGGCATTTTCAAAGGAAATATTATTCACTATTTTAAATAAGGATATAATGTGTTCGATATAAATGTTAGATACATTTACTTTTTGGAACTTCTTCAAATGTAATGAATTTTGATGCAAACATAAATATCATAAATGTCCTTGAAGGGAATTGCAAATTGTATTTTCATTTACTATGTGAGTTGATGACATATGTGTTTATTCATATAAACATTATTTCTAGAAAACTTGGAAATTATTCAGATTTTTTTAATTAAAAAATTACATTGTCAATATTTGTATTATGTTAATAATCCAAAAACAAGTATAAAGCATGAAATTTATTTTTTTTGGGAAAGAATTTAAAATTAAGGAAGTGTATTGAATGTTTCCTTTAACTCCTTTCTTTCTTAAAAGGCACAACATATTCCATTCTTTATTAGAGTATTTTATAGATATATATCAAGATAACATTATTATTTTCAAAAGCTTTATATATATATATATATAGTCAATGTTCATGCAATTAAAAAAATCACATACATCAACATCTAGTGGTGGCATTTTGGAAGGTAATCTTAGATACTATTTAAAATAAGAATATAATATTTTCAATATAAATGTTATATACATTTTTTAAATAATTTCTAAATGCAATTTTTTGTTTTATCTTTTTTTACAAGGTACATTGATATATGTAAAACTTTATAAAATAAACGAAAGGAACAAAGAATGAAACCAACTTCCTTTTTAAAAAGAAACGGCAAAAAAGAACTATATATATATATTTTTTTTATTTTTTTTTATTTTTTTATTTTTTAGATTGTACATTGATATGTATATATTTTAAATATGTGGTGTAGGTTAAGGTTTTGTGATGTAGTTGAAGTGGCAATCATCCATAGATCATTTAGCTAGATTTGGCTAAATATTATATATGAAAGTAGGAAAAGAAACGGAATCCTTCTATGTTTTTAGCTATCTCTTTGAACTTATCATACAAATATGGTGGTATGAACTTTTGTTTTTGAATTCAGGCATATTTTTTCCATGGAAAACCTTTTGTATATGTCCAAATCATATTTTTTAGGTTGAAACTTGGCAAAATTTTGCCCCAAAAAAATGTCAATGATGTAGGTAAATCATATTGTATATTGGTGAGATTTTAAAGTTTGAAATCATAATATTTATTTTAGTTATTGTAATGTACTATATAATTCTTGACATGAATAAATTTGAGAAAAAAAATCTTACTAATATTATCTAGAAAAGTGATTGAAGGTGCAGGGAACTGAACATAATTTACCATCATTTGGTCATTAAATTGATTGTAAAAATGATCCCACTTTTTTAAAATGGCCATAAATTCAAATACATACAAAGTTTTTTAGGAATATTGCTACAAGTTGACTTGAATTTGATCAACATTCATTTGTTTTGTAACAAAATTTATGAGCATTTGTACATTAAATTGATAATTTAAAAATATCCCATTAAATTTTTTTATCTTGAATGCTTATTATGTTTTTGTAAAGGAAAATTGTTACAAGGGGATTTGAATTTCATTAACATTTGTCTACTCAATTTATGAACATTTGTTTATTAAATTGATAATAAAAAGGTCCCACATTTTGTGAAGTGGTCATAAATTCATATACAATTTTTTTTAGAAATATTGTTACAAGTTTATTTGAACTTGATCAATATTCATATGCTTTGTAACATAATTTATGACCACTTGTGCATTAAATTGATAATAAAAGATATCCCAACCTTTTTGAAGTGGTTGTAAATTCTAATGATATTTTAAGGAAAATTGTTACAATTTAAACTTCATCAACATTTGTATGTTTTCTCACATAATTTATTTGCATTTGGCCATCAAATTAACAACAAAAAGGACCCCACATTTTTTTAAGGGGTCATAAATTCATATATAAAGGTTTTAAAGAATACTGTTACAAGCTGATTTGAACTTGATCAATATTCATATGCTTTGTATCAATATTTATGAGCACTTTTATATTAAATTGATAATAAAATATATCCCAATTTTTTTAAGTGGTTGTAAATTTTCATAAATTTTTTTTAAAGAAAATTGTTACAAGTTTATTTGAACTTCGTCAACATTCATACATGTTGTAACATAATGTATGCACATTTCGTCATCATTAAAAAAGATCTTACAATATTTTGAAGTGATCCTGAATTCATATACAAAGGTTTTTAAGAATATTGTTATAAGTTGATTTGAACTTGATCAACATTCAGATGCTTTATAACAAAAATTTTGAACACTTGGCCATTAAATTAAAAATATAATTTCAAAGTAATAGTGAAGAGGAAAGAATTCTTAGTCATGTACCTAAGTGTAGTTATGTTAATAGGAGCCAAAAGTAATAGTATCCATTACTTAATTCTTTGTTTTTAAAATCAAATTTTAGAAAAAAAAATTTTAACTTGAAAATAAATAATTTTTTTTTCACATTATCAAATCTAATATCTTATTTTATAAAATTTCAAGATATGAAATTATTTCATCAACATTTGGACCTTCAAAAGTAGTGTAAAAGGACTTGTAATCATTGTTTTTAAACAATAATTGTTTTTGTTAATGGACTTGGAAAACTTTGAAAATAACATATTTTGAAATTTTTTTAACACAAACCTTAACAAAATAATATAAGAAATTTTAAAATATTTTTAAAGATTTTTTTCAAGAATATTTTAAAAATATTCCCATAAGGGCATTAATTCCTCCTATTAGTAGGTCTGCACCCATTTAGCTTGCATTGGGATACTTAAAAACATTCATTTGTATAGTTCACAGATGTACCTTCCACTTTCTACAAACAACAAATACATGATTATAGTGTTTTTGACAACATGCAAGATATTAAATTATAGCATCTTTAACTTGCACCTTTTGTAAGTAACATCATTTGCAATTAAAGCCCCAAAGCAAAGAACATTGGGAAAAGAAGAAATAAAACACATAGTTTTTCCAATTTCAAGTGAATAGCAAAAAGTTCTCAAGTGCCAAGCAACAAAGAGATCAATGGGAATGACAAATTTTATCTTTCTTACTTTATATTATATTTAGGTTCAAATTTGAATAAAACTTAACATATTTTTGTTTAACATTCATTCAAATCCTATGTTCATTTAATTCTATAAACATGTTTTACACATTCTATTCTATGTGGGTGCTTTTAGGGCCAATTTTGTAATAACAAATAGTGTAAAAAAAGACATAAAAGAATTCAGAAAAACTTCAATTACTTTGATCTTTTCAATGCTTCAACCAAAAATGTAACATTGGCTCCTAGATGTATCCAAAAAATGATAATGTCTTATGATCCTTTTATTCTCCTCTATTTTGTCATTTTTAAACAAAAGTTCAAAATTCAAACATTATTCTAACTAGTAAGTAACCATTACACATTTGTCCAGTATTTGACTTGACAAATTTTTATCAATCCAAACTAAAACAAACAAAACAAATAACTATTATTTAACATTACCTTCTCTGTACATTGGATTTTGTCTTCAAAATCTAAAAAATGAAATTCTAATGCAAACTATAGAATTACAAAATTACATATTGGTCTACATAATAGGGTTCCTTAGATTAATTATTGATTCAATCAATAATCTTAGTTGTAATCACTACTTGCATAACCTAATTAACTACATTTAAAACTTGATGTCGAATATGATTAGAATTAAATTGCAATGTAACTTCTTGAGCTTTTAAAGCATGAAGAAATATAGATTTAAATGTATTTGTAATTTGATCATGAAGTAAAACTTGATCTTCCTTTGTTTTTGATCCTCCCTTGATCTATGTAAGTACATCTTTTTCTTATGTTGGATTTGGTGATTTGTTGTTCGGTCTAATTCCAACTATTTTTTCCTCCATCCAAATTGGTGAGAATTGTTCCAAATTTGTTAATGGTGGAACATAAACAAAATTTGGAAACACTTTTTCATAAGTCGCAATTTGATGTTATGACAATCATTCGTCTAGACTATGCAATTCTAATTATTCTCACATCTGCTACATGCAATATGGCATTATTTTTTGTTAATACTGTAATGTATAATAGGTGTAAAGAAAGCAAATTAGATAATAGAATTCAACACTCACATCTTATTTATCAATTGCACTTGTTCTTTTGGTGGCGTAATGTTTGGTGGAATCAGTGAATTTGTTTTGGAACTAAGTTTAGAAGATTAAACATTTCATTTTAATGTAAATGACCTCACTACATGTGGACCTATAGTTGGTAACGTTACATTTGGCATTATTTCCTATACCACTTGAACATTTGGCACAATTCTTGGGCCATGCTATGTTGATTGCTAAAGTTCCTTATTTATGTTTTAGGATTGATATGGCAACTTTGAACTTGCCTTTACATTTTGACTATTTTTTTTTCGTCTTTTGCCTCATCCTCTAATATTATATTGTTTTTCACTATTGTATGTTTTGGCATTGATTATGTATGAATGCAAATTGGAGAAACAATTGGTCTTAACATACATTGCATTTTTGCAAACACTATTCCTAGAGCTTAAGTAGGTATTAGATTTTGTTGTAGTAACTCGTATGCAACTTTTGGACCTTTCTAGGAGCAAATCCAATTAGTATTCTTGCTTGATGTGTTGTCCAATCCAAATCAACACATGTTGCAAACCACTTCCATAACAAAATTGCAAGTGTATGCTTGCATAGAAGGTACCATCTTTCTTGTTTGTGGTAGTTGCTTTATTTGCAACTTTAACCTAGTAAGTTTACCACCAAGTCATTTCTGCAATTATGCTTGTCTAGTTCATATTAACACCTTCATCTATTTTGAAAATTGTATATAAAATCTTATTGTTGATGTTAACCAACTTTTTTTTTAATAAACAACCTACAAAATACCAAAAATCCTTTTATTCCATGGCAAAAAAAACTTACTCATAATCCATTAATCAAAATTCACATAATTTTTTATATTAATCTTCCCTTCCAAATAAGGTGCAAGATTAGTTATTTGCATCAAACTATTGTCAACAACTCCAGATTGAAAAACTCTAAATATTTTTGCAAACAATTGATGGTTAACAATGATCAATTTACCTCAAACTATAGGTTTGAGAATTTGGTCATTGTACGATTTCTTACAACTAAAAAGATACTTGTTTTGAAGGTTGTGGCACGAATTCTACCATTGTACGTGAAATAGTCCACTCAATCCTACATGTTGCACCCAATTTGTTTCCATTAGTCCTTCAACAATTTAGTTCATAATCTTCCATGTCTCCTTGGCATTATTGTTAATCTCCTCGTGAACCATGGTGTGTTGAAAAGATTTTGGTTGCTTGGACATGTTTAATGGTTGCAATTCTTCTTTTCCATGAGAATTAGAAAGATTGATTGTAATTACTTGTTGCGGATACTTTCTTGGAACTACTATCTATAATTGTCCAATCACATTTCACATAAATCTTTCAAATTTTCTCACTTTTTCATTCAATAAATCTTGTGAAGATCTCACTACTAAAGGTGGTATGAAAAAAAGAACCTCATTCTTTCCCAGTTTAATTTTGTAAACATTTTCGGTTCAATTTGAAGGTTTTTAATATGTTTCAAAGCAATTTTCTTTTTTCTTTTTTCTTTTTACATTGTAAAAATTCAATAGAGTTCTTTCGTCACTCATGTTACATTGGAGAAATGAAGAAAAAACAAGAAAGCTTTGGAAAATTTGTCCTTAGAAAGAATAGGTATGCCTTTTTGCGAAAAAAATGCACTAATTGCACAAAACATTGTGATGTTACAATTTGTTGCTTACTATTCACATGTCATGCATTGATGACCATTCTCATAACTACTACTTTAGATGTTAAAGTAAAATGGATTTAGTAAGGTCCAAACCATCTTCATTTAAATTTTCTTGTATGTGTTTTGGCCACATTTGGAAATCAAATCACATAGTCATTGAATTTGAACTATTTATTTGGTTTTTGGTGTTGTGACCATAATGACCAATTCCATTGATTAGCTGCAACATTGTCCTAAGCATCCAATTTATGTTCCTATAAGGTTTCCAATTCATTAATCTACTTGAAAGTGCACAAATAGGATTTTGATCAACTTATGCATCAGGTTAGTATGTAAGATATATTAAATTGGCAATATAAAATATAATCCATAAACCAACTGAAATGATGTATAACTTGTAGCAACCTTATACACAATTTGATATGTTAACAAAATTGTAAACAAATGTTCATCCCAATTTAAATGTTTTTTTGTCACCAACTTAGTGAGTAAAATATCAATCACTTTGTTAATATTTTCAGTTTGACCCTTACCCTAAAGGTAATAAACAATAGAATTTGTGTGCTTTAGTAAAAAGTGTTCTATTAAACATTGAATAACTTTGTTGATGAAATGAAGACATTGATTAATAATTAGTTGTAAAGGACATCCAAATTGAATAAAAATATATTCATACATAAATTTAAATGTAACTACAACAATATTAATTTGAAGTGCTTTCATTTCCACCCATTTCATCACATAATCAATAGCCATTAAAATATACCAAATTTTAATGTATCAGCTTGTTGGTTTATTCGATCTGAAAAAATCAAGTTCCTAGTTCATAAATTGTTATGTGGGTAATGATATCACCAACTTCATCATATTGTGTGTAACTAATCTTCTTAGTTTCTGACCTTGATCATAAATATGACAAAATTCCAAAGTATTTATGTGAAATGTTGACCACCAATAACTTGTATCCAAAATTTTCCTAGGTATGACATCAACAGAAAAATGCCCTCCAACAACTCCAAAATGAAGCTCTTGCAAATCTTTGATATTTGATCCGATTAAACACAATGACATAGTCATTGATCCTAATTGATTTGATACATGATCCCTTTTTAAAGGAAAAATGACTTTGAGTTTTGTTGGAAAATCATGTTTCTACCCTTTTGTGTAATTGGAAGGTGTTAGACCTATCTTCAAATAGTTACTCATATTGTATCACAATGGTATATCATTTAGTGTGCACATTTAGTGTCTCTACTAGCTCACCTACAATACAAGGGTGTTAGACTTGATAAAATTCATTTAAAAGAAGATACATTGATGTTAATCTTCTCCTGGTAACAAATGTTGGGAGGGGCAACATTGTAACTTGGTGTCAAGGGGTGAACAACAACGGATGCATGATCTTGGAATTGTACACCAGACAATTACAATATTGTTTTCCCTTGTTTAATATGACATGTTTGGGAAACTCAAAAAATGTCATATTATCAAGGTGTCATATTTTTGTTAATGTGTCAAATGACTTAAAATTATTGAATTATTGAGGGAGTGCAAAAATATGACTAATACAACTTTTGAAACATATTCAAGTAATTAAGGAAATTGAAATGATATCAAACAATAACTTACAATTAAAAAAAAAGCAAATTGCCTCGAGACAACTTGAAATAGTAATCTACCAATGTCTAGTGTCACATATCTAAATTAGAAACATACATGTTATCTAATTTTTCTAATATTTTGTGAAAGTTAATAATTTCAAAAACAACAAAATATATATTGTTATTTAATAAACAATTAGAGAACAATGTTGCATATTGTTTTGATTTACAGCATGTACATCCAAGTCATCAACATTTGGTAACTCACCAAGATCAATATGTTCAATGTATTATAAACTGAATAAAATGATTTTTACCATTAATGACCTCTTTAATATGACAAAATGGGATTTTCAAATGTCATATTATCGAAAAAGTTTTGAACCAAAAAATTTGGTCGTGTAAAAATGTCTCAAATAAATGAGGTTAACATATAAACAAGCATCAAAATAACGAGGTTAGAGCATCTGCACCCTTCTCCTTTCAATTCACCCCTTGACCACTAGCATCATCACATCCAAAATTTGGTGTCACAAGCTATCGTTTCCACATCTTCGAACCACGATATGTTCCTCTATAAAGTCAATGAATTAATCACAATCACTACACACAGATAATCATTATTGTCCATCAATCTAGGATAAAATGTCTTCCTTAAATTAACTATAGGGGGGCATATTGAAGCATCGATACGTCGTGGCTCTAATTCAGTAACACTTTCACCTTCCCTGAATTTGCATCAAGAGATAAATCAGTGGTAGTGTGGGCATGCTCTTAGATTGTACTAGTGGGTGGCCATGACCTTCGGCCACTGTGAAGTCCCTCGGTTTCTTTAAACTTGGATCGCGTTTTAGTTTTTTTTAGAAACTTATAACTTTTTTATTTTTATATTTTTATGTGTTTTCTATTTTTATTATTATTTTGTGATCATCCAGCCAGACCGACATTTCATCCATCCCCTTAATCGGGACAGATAGTAGCTAAAAGAAAAAAAGCTTCCCCAAAATTCGTCCCGTCATCAAGCCGGACGAACATTTCATCCATCCCCTTAATTAGGACGAACAATAGCTAAAAGAAAAAAAAGGTAGTCTTGGTAAATACAAAAAAAATAAAATAAATTGATTTTAGGCTGTCCAAAGCCTAAATATTTTTTTTCTGGTCTTCCCCTAAATCCGTCCCGTCATCAAGCCAGACGGACATTTCATCCGTCCCCTTAATTAGGACGGACAATAGCTAAAAGAAAAAAAAGGTAGTCTTGGTCAATACAAAAA
>Ga0116227_10013261_pt1 | contig 13014 bp, 8 predicted proteins | sample S1TSphgellanicum_FD_89693 | JGI IMG/M metagenome (GOLD analysis project Ga0116227, IMG submission 89693) | Host-associated microbial communities from peat moss isolated from Minnesota, USA - S1T2_Fb - Sphagnum magellanicum MG | ecosystem: Host-associated > Plants > Peat moss > Unclassified...
AGAAAATCAGGAACAGGCCCGAGACACTGCCCATTGGGCGCGGTTTGCGAATAAATAGGTTGAGGATGATAAACAGCACCACGCCTTCAAGCAACAGTTCATAGATTTGTGAAGGATGACGAGGCAGAACACCGTATTGGTTCAGCAGCGGCTGCCATTTTGGATCGGCGGCGGCAATCGCAACGTCTTCATCGTGTGAGCCAGGGAAAAGCATTGCCCAAGGCACATCGGTAGTGACACGACCCCAGAGTTCACCGTTGATAAAGTTGCCCAGACGTCCTGCACCCAGACCAAACGGAATCAGCGGAGCAATGAAGTCGGAAACCTGGAAGAACGTGCGCTTGGTGCGACGTGCAAACCACAGCATGACGATAATAACCCCGATCAGACCGCCGTGGAATGACATACCGCCGTCCCAGACTTTGAAGAGATACAGTGGGTTATCGAGGAACAAAGGCAAGTTATAGAACAGGACGTAGCCTACGCGGCCGCCGACAAAGACGCCTAGAAAGCCTGCATACAGCAAGTTTTCGACTTCTTCTTTTTTCCATCCGCTGCCAGGTTTGTTTGCGCGACGAACGGCAAGCCACATGGCAAAGACAAAACCTACCAGATACATCAAGCCGTACCAGTGAAGTGAAATCGGTCCGAGAGAGAAAATGACCGGATCAAACTTGGGAAACGCCAGATAGCTGTTACTCATCTATCACCACAAATTGAAAAGTTGTTGTGGGCCTGAAAGTGAGTTCAATCAATGCGATAGCTAAAGCAGTTGAGGTTACAGCAAGGCAGCAGAGAAGCGATTCCCGAAAGCTCACTCGGGCAAATGACCGAGGTAAACATGCATAGCCAACACAGCTGCAGCTTCAAGTACGATTGGTATCAAGATGAACGACTTAAGGCCAGAGGGGCAAATCATAGCATAAGAGAGGGGAAGTCTGGTTCAACGCCGGGGGAAAAGATCTGTAAAAAAAAGTCTCGTCATGCTGCAACTTAATAAAAAAACGAGACTTTTTTGCGGCGAAAAGCGTCTATTTAACCGTTATTTACCGCCGCGGATAAGACCGCCAAGCCCTCGACGTTCCATAAACGCCGATGTCATATGGCGAACCTCGCTGGTGAACTGTGCCTGCATAACACGCTCCGCCAACTCTTGTGCATCGGAGATATCAATTTTGCGTAGCAGGTATTTTACGCGGGCGACGCTGCGCCCGTTCATGCTGATGTTACGATAGCCCATACCGACAAGCAGCAAAGCCCCCATCGGGTCACCGGCCATCTCACCGCACAGGCTGAGTTCAATGCCTGCACTGGCAGCGTCTCGTGCTATCTGGCTGAGCACGCGCAGCATGGCGGGATGAAGGCTGTCATAAAGACCAGCAACGCGGGTGTTATTGCGGTCGACGGCCAACAGGTACTGCGTCAGGTCATTAGTGCCGACAGAGATAAAATCAACGCGTCCAGCGAGCAGAGGCAACATGAAGATCATCGAAGGAACTTCGAGCATGATGCCGATACGCGGCTTAGGCTGTGCATAGCCTAGCGCTTCCTCTACCTCACGGCCTGCACGGTCAATAAGGCGACGCGCCTCATCAATCTCTTCGAGGCTGGTTATCATCGGCAGCAAGATACCCAGATTGCCCGTAGCAGCGTTTGCACGCAGCATGGCCCTGACCTGTATCAGGAAAATCTCAGGCTGATCGAGGGTGATGCGGATACCGCGCCAACCCAGGCAAGGGTTCTCCTCGCTGATAGGCATATAAGGCAGCTGCTTATCTGAACCAATGTCCAGCGTACGCAGCGTCACAGGCTTAGCCGGGAAAAGCTGTAGCATGCCCTGATATTGCGCAACCTGCTCTTCTTCAGAAGGGAAGCCGCTTTGCAGCATAAAGGGAATTTCAGTGCGATACAGGCCGATGCCGTCAACCCGGCCACCAAACAGTTTTTCGTGGTCAGCGCTAAGGCCCGCGTTGAGCATGACTAAGACCTGCTCGCCGCTTTGCATTTTGGCTGGCTGCTCAACTTCGCTTTCAGCCTTTTCGCTCAGCTCCATTTCTTCGCTGATAAGGCGGCGGTATTCGGTTACGAGAACCGGCTCAGGGTCGATAAGCAGTTCGCCGCGATAACCGTCAACGATGAGCTGTCGCTGATTTAAAAGGGAAGGCTGAATATCGGCGCCCATAACCGTCGGCACGCCCATGGCACGCACAAGAATGGCCGCATGCGAGTTGGCGGCACCGTCTCGCACAACAACACCCTTCAGACGTTCCTGTGGGACTTCCGCCAACAAGGTTGCCGTCAGCTCATCGGCGACAAGAATAAAGTTTTCGGGCCACTGTGTGTCGCCCTGTGCGGTATCGTCGAGATGGAAGACCAGACGCTGTCCGAGCGCTCGCAGATCGCTGCCGCGCTCGCGAAGATAGGTATCCTGCAGGCTGGCAAACTGGGCAGCAAACTTCTCGACCACCTTTTTGACGGCCCACTCAGCCACGGCACCTTGGTCGATTTCGGCAAAGAGCTCGCGCTTGAGCCTTGCGTCGTTTAACAGGTGCGAATAGAGATCGAAAATCGCCGCACTTTCTTTCTGTGCACTGGCGGTGAAGCGTTTACTGAAACGTCGGAACTCGGCCCCCGCGTCTTCCAGAGCTCGGGTGAGACGCTCACGCTCGCGAACAGGATCGAGCGTTGAAGCCATATAAACGTTATCGAGTGACGGCTGATTACTGTCCTGCCAACCGGTACCAATCGCCACGCCCGGCGAGGCTGGCAGCGCCTTAACGCGAGTCTGTCGAAATCGCCCGTAGAGAACGTTAAGCTGCGCCTGAGAAAGAATTGCGGCCATTTGCGTGGCCAGCGTGACCATGAAAGACTCTTCACTTTCATCAAACTGGCGGTGCTCACGCTGCTGAATAACCAGCACGCCCAGCAGTTGGCGTCGGTGGATAACCGGTACACCCAGGAAAGAACGGAATAAGTCCTCTTTAACCTGAGGAATATATTTAAAACTCGGATGGCTCTGCGCATCGGCAAGGTTGATGGGTTCTGCCAGGCGGCCTACCAGCCCGACGACACCCTCATCAAAAGCAAGAGCAATAGTGCGCCCGCGAGGCTTTTTCAAGCCTCGCGTCGCCATAAGGTAGTAACAACGGCGATCGTTATCAGCGAGATAAATTGAACACACTTCGGTGTCCATCGCCAGACAGGTTTCATTAACCAAAACATCCAGCGCATCATTCAGGCTGGACGCCATCGCTACCTTTTCAACTATTTCTCGCAACCGCGTGAGCATTTATTCGTGACTTAGCCTCTTTTCCGACGATAAGCAGGGGTTGTACGGTTAACGGGTACTTCCTGCATTGGCATCACAGTTGTGGAAAACTCTTTCATTACCCGACGATAAACGTCACGTTTAAATGAAACAACCTGACGAACCGGATACCAAAAACTCACCCAGCGCCACCCATCAAATTCAGGCGTACTGCTGCGTTGCATATTGATGTCTGCATCATTACACATGAGTTGTAACAGGAACCATTTTTGCTTTTGGCCGATACAGACCGGCTTTGTGTCCCAACGCACCAAACGTTTTGGCAATTTATAGCGTAACCAGTTGCGAGTCGAAGCCAGAATACGGACGTCTTTTCTACTTAGTCCCACTTCTTCAAACAGTTCACGATACATGGCCTGCTCAGCCGTTTCTCCGGGGTTGATTCCCCCTTGTGGAAACTGCCAGGAGTGCTGCCCATAACGACGGGCCCATAATACTTGCCCCTGCTTGTCACAGATTACGATACCAACATTCGGGCGGTAGCCATCATCATCGATCACCGGACTACCTCAATAAGCTTAAAATGCATAGATACTCTGATTGTTTCATACTACCAACAGGCGGTAAACCACTGGTTATAACTCTGTTCAAAAGGGGGTTGACGGGATAACTTACCCAAAATATCGAAGTTATAAACAGCCTTTGTCATTTTTCAGCAATTTTATTCACTTTTTCTGTGGATAGATATGTGAAGAACATAAGAGTAAGACGGGTAAAACTAATTTTGACCTCAGTATTTGGCTGATAAAATTTAAAATAAAGTTCATATAAAACATGACAATATTGTGATATCCACTGGGTTTTACCTACGCTTACCCCCAGCATAAATGAGCAGAGATCCTAAAGTGGCGAAAGATCGCACAATGTTGATTTTATCCACAGAGTTTTGTCAGTTTCAGGTTATATATGGGACAAAACCTTATAAAACCCCCCTCGTCAAGCCTGTAAATCGAAACAGTGCTACTCATAACTGTGGGTTATCCCACAAATCTGTGGATAACCAGGTGGAAGATCCTGTTCATTGTGCCCGTCAACAGGTGATCAACTCGTTAAGTTGGGGATAATAATCGGGCAAGTGGCAGAAAAAACCCACGTCAAATCATGCTATTATTCAGGTTAATCACAGCTCGCAGATTTAATTTTTTCTGCGCGCAAACGTGAGTACATTTTTTAATCAGACGAGAGCGAGACTTTTTTATGTCGATCCCTTTGCCCGCCCTGACACCGCCTGAGGATGAACAAGCGCTGTTAGCGCGTGCCGAGTCACTGGCCGGGTACACGCTGGGCGAACTGGCAGAACGGGCAAATCTTGCTATTCCACCCGATTTGAAACGCGAGAAAGGCTGGGTTGGCATGCTTCTTGAGGTTTATCTTGGTGCCAGCGCCGGGAGTAAACCGGAGCAGGATTTTCCCGAAATCGGCATAGAACTTAAAACAATCCCTATCGACGCAATGGGCAAACCTTTAGAAACCACCTTTGTGTGTGTTGCGCCCCTGACAGGCAACAGCGGCGTCACCTGGGAGAGCAGCCATGTGCGACACAAGCTTGCCCGAGTTCTGTGGATACCCGTTGAAGGAGAGCGCCAAATTCCGCTTTCAGTACGCCGTATCGGTAGCCCGCTGCTGTGGAGTCCATCCGATGAGGAGGACGAACAGCTACGTCAGGATTGGGAAGAATTAATGGATCTTATCGTTCTGGGAAAAGTCGAGAGCATTACCGCCCGCCACGGCGAGGTATTACAGCTCAGGCCAAAGGCGGCCAACAATAAGGCAAGGACCGAGGCAATCGGAGAAAAGGGTCAACCTATCATGACATTGCCTCGCGGTTTCTATTTAAAGAAAAGCTTTACGCGGCAGCTACTCGCCAGACATTTCCTATTATAGGGTTATACCTGGTTGCCAAAATGGCTATTACAGTTGGCTAGCGCTTATTATTTGCTAATCTTAATAGGAAGGTCTTTTCAGACCAAATCAAAGGGTTTATCAATGAAAACTTCATTTAAGCTCGTCAGCGCATTTGCTCTGGCGTTTGCCTTGGCGGGTTGTTCTAGCGACTACGTAATGGCAACAAAAGACGGAAGCATGATATTGACCAGCAGCAAGCCTGAACTTGATAAGAGTACAGGATTGCTGAGCTATGAAGACGCGCAAGGTAATGAAAGGCAAATCAATAATGATCAGGTGACAGAGGTCATGAAACGCTGATATCAACGCGTTTGAGTTTGCCACATCAAAATATTAATACCGGCTATTCCAATCGCCGGTATTTTCCTTGAGCGTTAATCATCAACTTTCACCACATTGAACTTTCACCACATTGTGCGCAAATTTATGGCCCATTTGTGAGACAGTAAATAACATTCCCCTGCCTAAGCTTTATGAACCCTCTACTGCACGTAGCAAAACGAGCGCTTTCCCCCTTTGCTCTTCCCCCTCCGGCGTCGCTTGTATATAGTCAATCTTACGTGGCTGCTTCGCTAAGCGCTTTTTTGGCTATAAAAAGGCATCGTCCGTATGGGTGCTGCCCGACTCCAAAACATTCAAGCGCCAGCCAGACATTATCTGACACTAAGGAAGACAGGCAATGCAATATCACCGTATACCCCATAGTTCTTTAGAAGTGAGCGTACTGGGATTGGGCACCATGACCTTTGGTGAACAAAACAGTGAAGCCGAGGCTCACCAGCAGCTTGATTATGCCCTCGCGGCCGGGATCAACCTGATTGATACCGCCGAGATGTACCCTGTGCCTCCACGTCCAGAAACCCAGGGTCTGACCGAAAGCTATATCGGCAGCTGGATAAAAGCCCGCGGCAACCGTGAGAAGATTATTCTGGCGAGTAAGGTTGCCGGTCCATCACGCGGTAACGATGCGTCGATTCGCCCAGGACAAGTGCTGGATCGCAAGAACATCCGCGCAGCACTCGACGCCAGTTTGAAGCGTCTTAATACCGACTACCTCGACCTGTATCAACTTCACTGGCCGCAGCGCCCGACCAATTTCTTCGGCAAACTGGGTTATACCTACAGTCCGGATAACTCACCGGTCACGCTGCTCGAAACGCTGGAAGCGCTAAACGAACAGGTTCGTGCCGGTAAGATTCGCTACATCGGCGTATCGAATGAGACCCCTTGGGGCGTGATGCGCTATCTGCAGCTGGCTGAAAAACACGACCTGCCACGCATCGTCTCTATTCAAAACCCTTACAGCCTGCTGAACCGCAGCTTTGAGGTGGGATTAGCCGAGATAAGTCAGCATGAAGGCGTTGAGCTTCTGGCTTACTCGAGCCTGGCGTTTGGTACGCTAAGCGGTAAATATTTGAATGGAGCAAAACCAGCGGGAGCGCGTAATACGCTGTTCAGCCGCTTTACGCGCTACTCCTCTGCTCAGTCAGAGGCGGCGGTGGCAGAGTACGTGGGTCTGGCGAAAAAACTGAATCTGGATCCTTCACAGATGGCGCTGGCGTTTGTTCGTCAACAGCCGTTTGTGGCCAGCACCCTGCTGGGCGCAACGACGCTGGAACAGTTGAAGATTAATATCGACAGTCAGGACCTGACCCTGGACGAGGAAGTGATTAATGCGCTGGAAGAGATTCATAAGCGCTTCACTATTCCCGCTCCATAGACGCGTTTGGTTGCAAAAAAGGGCGCCTGGCGCCCTTTTTTACCTCTAGATTTTGCGTTTTTGCTTAATCTGCCACAGCCAGAGTCCGGCAATCGCCAGCGCAAACACCACACCGAAGCCAACGCCTATTGCCAATACTGGCGCACCGAGCATCACTACCAGCGAATAGAGCCCCAACATCAGCAGCATGGCGGTGTTTTCACCCAAATTCTGCACCGCAATCGCGTTACCTGTGCCAACCGTTTCTTTGCCAAGATGCTGCAACAACGCATTCAACGGCACGACAAAGAAGCCGCCCAGAACACCGATAAGCGCCAGAAGAAGATAAGCGTTCAACATGCTGTGTTGCAGCGTGAACAGCACGACCACGACACCGATCCCGATCCCCGCAGGCAGGCAACGTTTAACCGTTTTCAACGTAATGAGCTTCGCCGCGGCACCAGCACCGAGCACGATGCCCACCGCAACCATCGCGTTAAGCAGCGTCGGCGTGGTGTTGTCGCTGATACCCAATGCCACCGGCACCCAGAGAACCAGCAGGAAACGCAGCGTCACGCCCGCGCCCCAAAACAGGCTGGTACCCACCAGCGAGAAACGCGTATCCGCATTGCCCCACAAAATACGGCAGGCATGGAAAAATGTCGAAGACATGCGACGAGGGTTCCACGACTGGCCCGGCCTTGCCGCCGTCATTTTCGGAATGAAGACGTTGGCCGCAACGGCCGCCGCATAGGCAAGTCCGCAAATCATCAAGGCGGCGGTGATGTGCCAGTCGGCTAAGGCTCCACCGGCGACAGAACCCAACAGGATAGCCGCGATGGTTGAAGACTCCATCAGGCCATTGGCTTTCACCAGCTTGTCACCGGAGGTAATTTCGCCAAGGATGCCGTACTTGGCCGGTGAATAGGCCGCTGCGCCAACCCCCACCAGCCCGTAGCCCAGGAACGGGTTGAACCCGAAGCAGATAACCAGCGCACCCAGCAGTTTAAGGCCGTTGGCAAACATCATCACACGACCTTTGGCAAAGCTGTCGGCAAACTGCCCGACGAAGGGCGCCAGAATAATATAGGCCGCCACAAACGCCATTTGCAGCACTGGCTGGCTCCATTCGGGATAGAGCTCCTGTTTAATCAATGCCAGCGTGGCAAACAGCAGCGCATTATCGCCAAAGGCCGATAAGAACTGCGCAACAATCACGGCCGTCATCCCGCGTGACATCAGGGGAAATCGGCTCCCCAGGGGCTTACTCATTTTTGCTCTCCGGTTGTTCTGCCATCTCGCGCAGGGTCACAAAATCAGGTTTTCCGCTGCCCAACAGCGGCAGCGCTTTCACCACGCGAATGTCACGCGGCACAGCAATCTCGGGGATCCCCAACTCGCGGGCGCTTTTAGATAGCCTGTCGCGCGATAGCGTTTCGTCGGTGGTAAACAGCACTAACGCCTCACCTTTGGCGCTGTCTGTGCGCGACGTGGCAGCGTGCTGGGCGTCGGGAGAGGCCTGAATCGCAATCTGCTCGACGCTCTCTAGCGACACCATTTCGCCGGCCAGCTTGGCAAAGCGTTTGACTCGACCACGAATCGCGCAATAGCCCTCGGCGTCCAGCGTGACGATATCGCCGGTGTCGTACCAGCCCGCCTCAATCTCACCCTGCGCATTCTCTGCCGCAGGCAGTTCGAGTACGCCCGGATTCTCGACGCGTAAATACCCTTTCATGATATTAGGCCCGCGCAGCTGAAGGCGTCCGCCCTTGTCGATCCCCGGAACCGCCAGCAGGCGAGATTCCATGCCGGGCAGAATCTTGCCCACGGTATTGACCCGTGCCGCCATCGGTACGTTAATGGCCACCACCGGTGCGCACTCGGTCACGCCGTAGCCTTCAAGAATGCGCAGACCAAATTTGTTCTGCCACACCTCTTTGGTGCCCTCGGAAAGCTTTTCAGCACCGGCAACCACATAGCGCACACGAGCGAAATCATAGGGATGCGCAAAGCGGGCGTAGTTACCCAAGAAGGTCGACGTACCAAACAACACGGTGCAGTTTTGGTCATACACCAGCTCGGGCACAATTCGGTAATGCAACGGGCTTGGATAGAGAAACACGCGCGCGCCGGTCATCAGCGGCGTAAACAGCCCGACGGTGAGACCAAAGGCGTGAAACAGCGGCAGCGCCGACATAAAGCGGTCACGTGGAGTGAAGTCGGCTACGGTACGGATTTGCTCTACGTTGGCTATCAGGCTGGCATGCGAATGTACCACGCCCTTGGGATTGCCTTCAGAACCTGAAGTAAAAAGCACCAGCGCCGCATCGTCGGGTTGTTGATAGAGCATCGCGCGCTGCGGGAAAATCAAATGGAACAGGATCCACAGTTTGTCTTCTTTGGTGACCGTATCCTTGAGGTCTTCAAGGTATACCCATTTCACCTCGGTCACTTGCTCAGGCAGATGGGTCAGCTTGCCCTTTTCCAAAAACTGCCTTGAGGTCACGATGGTCTCAATCTGTGCCGCCTTGACGGCACTTTTGATTCCCTTAGCGCCAGAGGTGTAGTTGAGCAGCGCGGGGATACGATTTCGCATCGATGCACCAAAAATGGCGGCCGCCGTGATGGTGGCATTGGGCAGCAGCATACCGACGTGCTCCCCCTCACGGGTGAAGCGTTGCAGAATACGGCTGACGCCGAGCGATTTCTTCAGCAACCCCTGATAGGTGTCTTCGTTGAACGAAATGTCGGCGATGCACGGCTTGCGGCGACCATAGCGGGTCTGCGCCGAGAGTAGCGCCTGGTAGAGCGTTTCCGGCGGACGCGTCGCCATACGCGCTTCCATCATGATGGCATGCAGCCGTTGCCCGGCCAGCAGGCGTCTTTCTCGCGCACGCGGTGCATCAGGCATCAAGACGTTCTGCGGCGGTAGAATGTTGATGGATATTTTCGGGAACCAGCGCAGTTTGAAGCTGCCGAACAGGCGACTAAAAATCGAGAACTCAGCGCCGTCGATGCGAATAGGGATAACTGTCGCCTGCGATTTAGCGGCCACAAAGGCGGCACCGTCGTATATTTTCATCAGCGAGCCGGTCACCGTAATGCGCCCTTCAGGGAATACCACGACCGGACGTCCCTTCTCGATTTCACGCACCAGACGTTTGATTGCCATCGGTTTGGTGGGATCCAGCGGCACAAAGTCGATGTAATCCTTAAGCCACTGCATATACCAACGTTCGGTAATCGTGGAGTAAACGGCAAAGACCGGTTTAATCGGCAGGAACAGGACCAGCAGCATCGCGTCGATAAACGAGACATGATTGGGGGTCAGTAGCATTCTTGGATAGGTCAACTGAGCTTTATCCGGCGTTACGGTAACGCGAAATATGACCTTAAACAGGGCGCGAAAAAATGAATGTAACAACCGATAGAGCATTCCGTTCTCCTCTAAATTTGCACCTATCCGAATGAGAACAGGTAATTTTCGAGGTTATCATAACGGAGCTTTACTTGACGACAGGTAAGGAACTCTCAGAAAAAAATCAGGGCGTAATCTCAGGCAAAAAAAAACCTACGCATCTGCGTAGGTTGGTGCAATTTTAATCGGTTTCAACATGCAAAGCATGTTGGATGATTCACCAATCAATACCTCTGGGACCACCAACATTAGAGAACATCAGCGCGTTGCACTACCTTTCAATCGCAAGAGTTCTGCGCAAACTGCAACCAACTGTAAAATTGACACAACGAATGTAAGGCAGAGGTTTTTAAGATGTGATAACTAAGTTAAATCCTAAACTACAGACGAAAAAAAACCTACGCATCCGCGTAGGTTGGTGCAAATTCAATCGGTACCAACACACAATGTATGTCGATGATTCACCAATCAATACCTCTGGGACTGCTAATGTAGCCGCTGGGACCTTACGGCCACCAGCGGGCAATCGCAACATTAGTCCGCAAAGTGTAACCAGCGGTGAGAATCAAATAGCCGATACTTCTACCAGGCAGCTCATGGCGTTCGGACCCTGCGTCAGACGTGATGTCCCGATGTCCAGCGTCAGTACGTTTGGGTTACCCGCCTGCTCGGTTTCGTGCCATTTTTTGCCAAATCCCGGATTGAACCAGGCACCGGTCGCCATCAGTACTACGCTGCGCGTAATGCCGTCATTGAGCGACACGCCTGCCAGACAGCTGCCGCGCTCGTTGCTGACTTTTACAACGTCACCGTCTTTAAGATTGCGCGTTGCGGCGTCCTCAGGGTGCATAAACAATGTTTCTTTGCCGGAGGTCTTGTTGTTTTGCGCAAGCGGCGTCTGGTCAAGCTGACTGTGCAGGCGGTCCTTGGGCTGAATTGAAATCAGGTGCAGCGGCCAGCGTTTGGCGGTCTCAGATCCCAGCCATTCGACCGGCGGCTGCCACTCTGGGTGGGGCGCAAAGTCCTCATATTGGTAGTCGGCGATTTTCTGGCTGAACAGCTCAATCTTGCCACTCTGCGTACCCAGCGGATTAGCACGGGGACGCTTACGGAACGACTCAAAGAACACATAATCTTTTTCAGGCTTGGGTAATTCAACAAAGCCGCGTTCCCAGAACGTCTCGAAATCCGGCCATTCGATCTCAGTTCCCTGTTGCGCCTGCCCACACTGCTTATAAATCTGGCGCAGCCACGCGTCTTCATCACGCCCCTGGGTATAGGCTTCCCGGTACCCCAGACGCTCGGCCAGATCGGCAAAAATATCGTAGTCGTTACGGGCCTGATGCTGCGGCGCAACCGCCTGATGCATCGCCAGCACAAAGCGATCGCGCGATGAACCGCCGATGTCGTTACGTTCAAGTGAGGTCGTGGCAGGTAATACGATGTCAGCCATACTTGCCGCCGAAGTCCAGACGTTGTCCTGCACGATCACCGTATCCGGCTTCTGCCAGCCCTCAACCAGCCGGTTAAGCTGTTGATGATGGTGGAAAGGATTACCGCCCGCCCAGTGCACCAGATGAATATCAGGATAGGTCAGCGTTTCGCCCTGAAACTCGTAAGACTCGCCCGGATTAAGCAACATATCGCTAATACGCGCCACAGGAATGGACAGGCCAGACGGATTCGGACCGGTACTCACCGCCGGGCCCGGCGTATCGAAACGCGGATTACCGACGCTGTTCATCGAGCCGTGCCCAAACGAGAATCCTCCCCCCGGCAGGCCCACCTGCCCCAGCATCGCCGAAAGCGCAATCATCATCCAGTAAGGCTGTTCGCCGCGGTGGGCACGCTGTACCGAGTAAGAACAGGTAATAAAGCTGCGCTTGCCGATCAGCTGCGTAGCCAGACGTGCAATGCGTTCAGCAGGAACGCCGGTGATGGCGCTGGCCCAGTCGGGGGTTTTCTCTACGCCATCTTTGCTGCCGTTAAGATAGGCTGCCAACTGCGGATAACCGACGCAGTGCGTGGCAAGAAACGCGTGATCCTGCGCTTCTCTACGTTGAATTTCATAGGCCACGGCCATCATCAGCGCGGCATCGGTATTTGGCCGGATCGGGATCCATTCCGCATTGACGAATTCAGGGCAGTCGTCACGCATCGGGCTGATATTGACGATCGGCGTGCCTTTTTTGGCAAGCTGCTCTAGCGCGGGCTTCAAGGTATGCTCCACTGCACCGCCCGAGGCCACCTGCGCGTTTTTCAGCGCCAGGCCGCCGAAAGCCAGCAGAATATCGCAATGTTCAACCACGCTGGGCCACGTCGTCACGCGGCCGGTCAGTGGCGTGTAGGTACCAATCACGTAAGGCAGGAAGAACTGCGCGGATCCCCAGCTGTAGTTCCCCTGCTGATCCACCCCGCCACCGCCGGTGAAATAGAAGCGGCGCACCAATGAGCGAGCGTGGTGTAAACGCCCGGCAGAAGACCAGCCGTAAGAACCGTTGAAAATGCCCGCAGCACCGTAGCGGTCGCGCACGCGGCGGTTCTCTTCCGCAACCAGATCCAAGGCTAGCTCCCAGTCAACCTCCACGAAGTCCTCACGACCGCGCAGAGTTCGGTCGCTGTTTTCTCTTTTTTGCAGCCAGGAGCGACGTATGGCCGGCTTGC
>Ga0116227_10013262_pt1 | contig 13014 bp, 9 predicted proteins | sample S1TSphgellanicum_FD_89693 | JGI IMG/M metagenome (GOLD analysis project Ga0116227, IMG submission 89693) | Host-associated microbial communities from peat moss isolated from Minnesota, USA - S1T2_Fb - Sphagnum magellanicum MG | ecosystem: Host-associated > Plants > Peat moss > Unclassified...
CAACTCCGAGATCGCTCGGGCGCTCAAGGAGATCCGCACGCTGATGGAGTTCGCGGGCGAACCGTTCTACAAGTTCATGGCGTACGAGCGGGCTGCCGAGACCTTGGAAAATGCGCCGCCCGCCCCCGAGCTGATCGCCGCGGGCGAGTTGCAAGCGCTACCCGGGATCGGCAAGACGATCGCCGGCCGCGTGGCCGAGCTGATCGAGACCGGTCGGATCGCCTATCGGGAAGAGCTGGCCGCCCGCTACCCGCCCACCTTGATCGAGGTGCTCGGCGTCTCCGGCATCGGGATGAAAACGGCGCAACTGCTGTTCCGGGAGCAGGGCATCGCATCGCTGGCCGATCTCGAGGCGGCGCTCGAAGCCGGGGCGCTGGCCGGCACCGCGCGGCTGGGCGCCAAGTCGCTCGAGAACATCCGGCGCGGGATTCTGGCCTACAAGGGCCGTTCGACGCGGACGCCGCTCGGGCGCGCGCTGCCGCTGGCGCGCGAAGTGATCGCGTATCTCGCGGCCGGCGGCGCGGCCGGCGACCTGACGTACGCGGGCAGCGTACGCCGCGCCGAAGCGACGGTCGGCGACGTCGACATCGTCTGCACGTCGCGCGAGCCGGGGGACGTGATCTCGCGCTTCGTGCGCTGGGAGCGCGCGCAGGCGGTGCTGGCCGAGGGCGTGACCAAAGCGTCGATCTGGCTCGAAGGTGGCCTGCAGATCGACTTGCGCGTGCTGCCCGAAGACGTGTACGGAAATTTACTTCAGCACTTTACCGGTTCGCGCGAGCACAACATCCAGTTGCGCGAACTCGCGGTGCGCAAGGGCTTGCGCGTGAGCGAGAACGGGATCCTCGACGTCGCGACGGGTGCCAACCTCACGTGCCGGACCGAAGAAGAAGTGTACGCGGCGCTGGGCCTGGCGTTCGTGCCGCCCGAGATGCGCCTCGGCGTGGGGGAGATCGAAGCAGCGGCCGCGGGGACTTTGCCGCGGCCGGTGGGCCTGGGCGACTTACTGGGCGATTTCCACATGCACTGCACCTGGAGCGACGGGGCCGACACCCTCGAAGCGATGATTGCCGCGGCCAAGGCCCGCGGCTACGCGTACCATTCGATCTCGGATCACTCGTGGGGCCGCGGCCGCGGCCTCGACCCCGCCGAACTTCGCGCCCAGCGTGCTCGCGCGCTCGAACTCGGTGCGCGCCACGGAATCCGCACGCTGTGTTCGGCCGAGGTCGACATCAAGCTCGACGGTTCGCTCGCCTACGACGACGACGTGTTGGCGGAGCTCGATATCGTGGTGGCCAGCGTCCACGACGGAATGAACATCTCGCGCGATGCGATGACGCAGCGCCTGGTGCGCGCGTGCGAGAACAGATACGTCACGATCATCGGACACCCGACGGGCCGCAACGTCGCGACCTTTCCCGGATACGAATTCGACTACGACGCCGTCTTCGCGGCCGCGGCGCGAACCGGCACGGCGCTCGAGATCGATGGACAGCCGGAACGGCTGGACCTCCCGAGCGGCCTGGCCCGGCGCGCGCGCGCGTTCGGCGTCACCTTTTCGCTCGACAGCGACGCGCACGCCGCCGCGCAATTGGAGAACGTCAGCTACGCCGTTGGCCAGGCGCGCCGCGCGTGGATCACCCGCGACGAAGTCCTCAACGCACGCGACTTAGCCGGCGTCGAAGCTTTCGTCGCGGCAAAACGGTCTCGCTCGGTTTGACTGTTCGACCGGAATTCGTCCGTCTTGGGAGAACGTGAGCGCATGACACCGCGCGCGTCGTCCTTCGATTGCCGTTGTCCGCATCGGCCGCTCTCCGGGCGGGTCATTGCGCTGGCGGAAGCGGCGCTCGAGCGCCGGGCGTTTCTCGCCGGTATCCTGGCCACCGTCGGAGCCGTCTTCTTCCCGCGGCTGGGCCGCGCGGCAGACGCCGCGGCCCCGGAGAGCGTGACGATCCTGCGTGCCGCGCGGCTTTTCGACGGCACGGCTCTCCATGCTCCGGGCGTTCTCGTATTGCGCGGTGATCGCATCGTGTCGATGAACGCGGGCGACGCGGGCAGCGAGGCGCGCACGATCGATCTGGGCGACGCGACCTTGATGCCCGGCCTGATCGATGCCCACACTCATGTGGCCGCGGGCGTCGTTACGTCGCGTTACCTCGAAGCCTTGGGGCGGCCCAATTCGTTGGCGGATTCGATCGCCGAAGCCACCCTGCTCTCGATCAAGAACGCGACCTCGATGCTGGCCAACGGGTTCACGACGATTCGAGACGTCGGCGGCGGCGAGGGGATCGACCTCGCGATGCGCAACGCGATTGCGCGCGGCGCGATCGTGGGACCGCGCATCTTGGCCGCGGGCACGGCGCTTTCGATCACCGGCGGTCACGGCGACAGCAATGACTTGCCCGATTTCGTGCACGTCGACGCCGATTACGAGCCGGGTACGGCGTTCGGACCCTACGGATTTCGCGAGCAGGTCCGGCAGCACATCAAGCGCCACGTTGACCTCATCAAGATCACCGCGACCGGCGGCGTGCTCTCGTACGGCGACACGTTCGACGTTCCGCAGTTGAACTTAGATGAAATCCAGGCGGTCGTCGATGAGTCGACCAAATTCGGCCGTAAAGTCGCGGCGCACTGCCACGGTGACAAAGGCATCGCGCTCGCGGTTGAGGGCGGTTGCCACTCGATCGAGCATTGCACGGGCGTCGAGAGCAAGACGCTGGCGGACATGCAGCAGCGGGGCACCTACCTCGTGCCGACGATTTGGGCGCTGGACTCGATCCTTCAACCGGGCAATCCCAATAAGATCCCGCCGGACTCGCTCGAGAAGGCCCATCAGGCCGCGCAGCTGCGCAACGCGGGCATGGAACGGGCACTCGCCACGGGCGTGAAGATCGCCTACGGCACGGACGCCGGCGTTTTCCCGCACGCGGAGAACAACCGCGATTTCGCCTTGCTCAAGTCGATGGGGATGCACTCCCTCGACCTGCTCAAGAGCACAACGTCGGTCGCGGCGGACCTGCTGGGCACGAGCGATCGCGGGCGCCTGGCGCCTGGGAAACTCGCCGACGTTGTGGCCTTCGCCGGCGATCCGAGCGCCGACCCCGGCCTGCTCGGCGTTGCGCCGAAACTCGTGATCTTGGGCGGTAAGCGCATCGCCTGAAGCGTTGGTTTATCCGGCAAGCGCGCGTGCGGCCGCGATCCCGAAGAACGCCGCCGCGATGCCCAGCACCACGCTGCCGATAGCGTAGAATGACGCGCCTAATGCAAACCCGCCGGTCGCCAAGGTCAATGTTTCGAACGAGAACGTCGAGAAGGTCGTGTATCCGCCGAGGATCCCCGTTGCGATGAAATATCTCCAGAGCGGGGGAAACTCGGCGCGCGTGAGCGCGATCTGGAGGGTCACGCCGATCAGGAACGAGCCGCTTACGTTGATGAACAGCGTCGCGTACGGCGCGTATCCCGCCCCGGCGCGGATAACGACCAACTGGGTTATCAGCAGCCGGAGAATTCCACCGATTGCGGCTCCGAGGCCGACGACGGCGATCGTGCGCCAATCGAACACGCAATTGGATTCTGCGTTCCGTAATGGATGACCTCGATGCGTTCGAGCGTGCGCCGAGTCCGCAGCGCCGTCACGTCAGGCGGTCGACGACGTCATGACGCCGCTCGGCGCGGGTGCGGGTTTTCTCGTGATGAACGGCAGAATGAGCGCGAAGAGCAGCACGACTGCCATCGGGACGAGCGCTCCCGAAAACGACCCGGTCGCGTCCTTTACCTTGCCCGCGATGAACGGTCCGACGAGCCCGCCCACACCCCACGCGGTCAGGATGTAACCGTAGTTCTGTCCCAAATATTTGGTTCCGAAGAAGTCCGCGTTGAACGAAGGCATCACGGCGAATCCGCCGCCGTAACAGGCGAGGATGATCGCGAAGGCGACCAGCACGAGCGGAATCGTGTGGAGATTCGGTAACGCGATGAACGTAACGACTTGGAGCCCGTAGATCAGCGCGTAGGCGATGTTGCGGCCCAGCCGATCCGACACCGCGCCCCAGAAGAAACGGCCGAGTGCGTTAAAGACCGCGACGAACGCATAGGCGCCGATCGCGGCGCCGGTCAGGGCTTTGATCGCGTCGGGGTCGGTCACGCCTTTCGAGACCAGTTCGCGGATGATCGGCACGGCGTTGGAGACGACCAAGATGCCGGCAACCACGTTGAGAAACAGCATGAGCCATAGCAAATAGAGCTGAGGCGTGCGGAGCACTTGGGCCGGCGTGTACGAACCTTCGTGCGACACGCGCGCGGCCGCGGCCCCCGCGACGGCGTAGCCGGCTGGCGGATTGGTCAACAGGGTCGCGCACAGGCCGCCCACGATCGCGAACACGATGCCGCTCACGATGAAGATCATGGAAATGGTCGCAAGATCGGCCGGTGTCAGCGCATACGGCGCCGGGTCGAAGGTCGTGCCGGCTTTGATCGCCGCCGAGCGCGCGTCCGCGTACGCGCTGGCGTGTTTCGACGCAGTCACGAACGCCGGGATCGCCTTGAGGATGAAGCCGTAAAAGAACGCGCCGAGGCCGAAGCCCATCACGACGATGCCGCTCGCGAGGCCGCGCTTGTCGGGAAACCACTTCGTCACGGTGGCCACCGGCGTGATGTAGGCCATCCCGTTTCCGAATCCGCCGATGACGCCGTACGTCAAGTCCCACCACACGGCGCGATGCGGTCCGACGCCCGCGAGCAACACGCCGATGCCCCACAGGACGGCCCCCGTGATCGTGACGGTGCGCGGACCGACCTTATCCTGCCAGCGCCCGCCGATCACGGCGCCGATGCCGATGAAGAAGATCGCGAGGCCGAAGACGAGACTCGCCTGGGTCGCGCTCCAGTGGAAACCCGCGATCACAGGAGCGGTGAAGTTGCTCCACGCGTATGCGGTCCCGAGACAAATCATGACGACGACTCCCGCCGTCGCGATCAGCCAACGGTTCCCCCCGACCCCCGAAGCCATAGTCATACTTGCTCCTTTTATATGGGGGACTCGTCCCCCGGTCTCCCGGGAATGCGGACCGCAATGTTCGCGTCGAGGTCTCAACCGACCCAAGGGGCGGCACGCTGGTCTGCTAGATCAGACGCAGGATAGTTCTTTCCCTTGAAGGCCGCGCCGATTCGGCGCGTCAGGCCCGTAGCGCGGCGACGATTTGTCGCGGCGATGGCAGCCGCCCGTAGAGCAGCATGCCGACACGGTAGACGCGGCCGGCCGCCCAGAAGCAACCGGCCACGGTCGCGATGTTGACGATCACGGCCAGCGCGATCTGCCAAACGGGGACTTCGCTGATCGCGACCCGCGTGAAGATCACGAAGGGTGAGAGAAACGGAATGAAGCTACTGGCGATCACGATCGGCGAGCCAGGCTGGACGAGCGCGAAGTTCGCGACGAGAAAGGCGCCGACGACGGGTAAGATGACCGGCGTCGCGACCGCTCCGAGTTCCTCGGTGCGCGACACGAGCGAACCCGCGGCTGCGTAGATCGTCGCGTACTGCAGGTATCCCAGCACAAAGAAGATCGCGAACGCCAGGAGCAGCCCGGGGTCGAGCACCGCGAGGACGGCGCCCGCGTCGCCCGTTCGCGCCTGCGATGCCGCGCCGGCCGAACCGGCGAGCGACGACGCGGCTTGCGGGAGCAGCAGCGCGGCGGTCGCGACCCACAGCCCGATCTGCGCGATCGCGACCACCGCGGCGGCCAAGGTCTTGCCGTAGAGCAAATTGGTCGGGTCGATCGTCGCGATCAAGATCTCGGCGATCCGATTGGTCTTCTCCTCAGCGACGGCCGACATGATGCTCTGGCTCGAGATCACGATCGAGAGATAAAGAATGAAGACCAAGCCGAACGTGACGCCGTGCGCCAGCGCGGCCGCGCGTGTGTCGGCGAACTTCGCATCGAGCGGGTGAATCGTGCGGTCGATCTTGCTCGCATTCTCGACCCGCGCCGATGCGAGTCCGGTGACCAGTTCGACGTTCAGCGGTGCAAGACTATGAAACTCCACGTCGTCGAAGGCCGATAGGTCTTTCGGGTAAACGTCGAGATGGATGCGACCGGCGCGCAGCGAGATCGCGACCGCCGCCCCGGCTTTGCCGTGAGTTTCGAGGTACTTCGGGGTCACGCGGGCCGGCAGCGCGTCGACGGTGGCCACGACGCGAAAGTCCTTGTGCGCTTCCATCAGCGCCGCCGCGCGGTCGCGCAAGGGCTCGGGCCCGGCCAACACGATGTCGCTACTTGACGAGCGCTCGAGCGCGGCCAGCACGACGGGCGCTTCGACCATGAACGCGATCGCCACCATGCCGCCGAGCGTCGCGAGCCAAAAGATCGCGGACCGTAATTTCCGTCCGAGTTCCGTGACGAGAACGACGCCGAGTTCGCTCACGCCGAGCGTCCGTTCGAAGATCCCAGTGCCCGAATATAGATTTGACCCAGCGTCGGCTCCTGACGTTCGAACGTCTCGAGCGGGCCCGCGGCCACCGCTTCGCGCAGCAGCGCGCCGAAGTCGGCCGTCGCGGGCAACTCGTAGATGAGCTCCGAGCCGTCCGCGCGCGGAGCCGGTGCGCCGCGGGCGGCGAAGAGCGCGCGAAAGGCGGGCAGATCGGGCGCGACCCGCACCGAACGCGTGGGAAAGGCGCGCCGCAATTCGGTCAGCGACCCGGACGCGCAAACTCGCCCCGCGTCGACGATGCAGAACGAACGGCACGCATCTTCGATCTGGAACATCTGGTGACTCGAGAGCACGATCGTCGTGCCGGCCTCCGAGAGCGACCGAATGCAGGTCAGCATCGTTTCCGCGTTGACTGGATCCAGGCCGGAGAAGGGCTCGTCGAGGACCAGTAGCTCCGGATCGTGCGCGACGGCGCCCGCGAGTTGAACCTTCTGCTGATTGCCTTTGGAGAGTTCGTTGCAGGCGCGGTCGGCGTACTCTTCGATTTGCAGGCGGGCCATCCAGGCGTCGGCGCGCGTGCGCGCGGCGTCCGCATGCAGGCCGTGCAGCCGCGCGAAATAAACGATTTGGTCGCGTACTTTCATTTTTCCGTAGAGACCGCGCTCCTCGGGCAGATATCCGAAGCGGCGGCGCGTGGTCAGGTCGATCGCCGCGCCGTTCCAGGTCACCCGGCCCGAATCCGGCACGTAGATGCCGAGCAGAATCCGCATCGTCGTCGTCTTGCCGGCGCCGTTGGGGCCGAGCAACCCGATCACCGAGCCTCGATCGGCGGTGAAGCTCACATCGTGGACGGCGGCCACCGATCCGAACGAGCGGCTGACGCGATCGACAAAGAGCATGCAAGGCTCTTCCGCACATAGCAGTCCACGCCCGCTTGGCCGCCAGCGGGGGGGCGGCGCAGCCGGGCGGGTAAGCTTCTCGTAATGGCGGGATCGGATCGTCCCTCGCGCGCGGTGGCGCGCTCGGCGCGCGGCATGGTCGCGAGCCCGCACGCGCATGCGACGGCGGCCGGCGTCGAAGTCTTGCGGCGTGGCGGCAATGCGGTCGATGCGGCGATCGCGGCCAATGCCGTGCTGTGCGTGGTCTACCCGGCTAGTTGCGGCATCGGCGGCGACGCGCTGTGGCTCGTCTACGAGCCCAAGACGCGAGCGACGGTGGCCTACAACGGCAGCGGCCGCGCGGCCGCGTCCCTGTCGGCGGCGGCATTGCGCGAGCGGGGTCACGCCGTCATGCCGCAGCGCGGCGCGTTTACCGTCACGGCGCCGGGCTGCGTTCGCTCGTGGGAAGACGTCGCGACCGCGCACGGCACGCTCGGGCTCGACGCGCTGCTGGCACCGGCGGAAGCGTACGCGCGCGACGGCTTCGTGGCGACCGACATAACCTCCGCGTACTTCGCGCTCAACGAGGAGCTGCTGCGCGCCGACTCCGATGCGGCCGAACTCTTCCTGGCGCGCGGGCTCCCGCGTCCGGGTGACGTCGTGCGCAACGTTCCGCTCGCGGACAGCCTCGCCGAGATTCGCGCAAACGGCGCGCGCGCTTTCTATGAAGGACGCATCGCGGCGGCGATCTGCGCGACGTTGAATGCGCTTGGCAATCCGATGACGCCCGACGATCTGGCCGCCCAGCAAACCGCGATCGCGCCTGCCCTCATGCTGCCGTGGCGGGGCCTGACGCTGGCCGCGCACCCGCCGAACTCACAGGCCGCGGTCGCATTGATGGTGCTCGGCGCTTTGCAGAACGACGGCGCCGCCGCCGATGCGGACTGGACCCACCTGGCGATCGAAGCGATCAAGGACGCCTTCGACGCGCGCGACGCGCGGTTCGCGGATCCGGCCGCGATGCCGGAGACGATCGACGATCTCCTGACGACGCAAGCGCTGGCGGCGGCGCGCGCTCGCATCGACCCGGCGCGCGCACGGCCGCGCACGTCGCGCCCCGACCGGGGCGGTACGATCGCGATCGTCGCGGTCGACGGCGAAGGCCGCGCCGTATCGTTGATCGAGAGCGTGTACATGAACTTCGGGTCGGGCATCGTCGCGCGCGGCACCGGCATCTTCTTGCATAACCGCGGCGCGTATTTCCGGCTCGACCCGGGCCACCCGAACGAACTGAGCGGCGGGCACCGGCCCTTGCACACGCTCTCGCCCGGCATGCTGCTGCGCGACGGCCGGCCCGAACTCGTCTACGGAACGATGGGCGGCGACGGTCAGCCGCAGACGCACGTGCAGCTCGTCCACGCCGTCTACGAACGCGGGCTCTCCGTGCAGCAAGCGATCGACGCGCCGCGCTTCGTTTACGGTCGCGATAGCGAAGCGGCGTTCGCGGATTCGGTGCGCGTCGAAGCGCGATTCGATCCGGAGCTGATCGCGAGCCTGCGCGCGCGCGGCCACACGGTGCAGGTGCTTGGCGCGTACGACAACGCGCTCGGACATGCGCATGCAATCGCGCTCGACCACGAGCGCGGCACGCTGGCCGGGGGCGCCGACCCGCGCGCGGACTCGCTGGCCCTGGGACTGTGACCGCGGCACCGGCGGATGCGCGCGTGTGGGGTGCGACGCCCGACGAGGTCGCGGCCCACTACCCGTGCGACGGTCTTGAATTCGCGCACGACGACGCGTTTTTCCGGGCGGTCAGCGTGCGCGCCGAGCCGCGCCTGGTGCGCCGCTGGCTGCGCCAGCTACGGGTCGCGCCCTATAGCTACGATTGGCTGGACAATTTCGGGCGCCGCAGCCCGCCGCGGCTAACGCCGGGGCTGCCGCCGCTGGCCGCGGGCCAGCGCGTGATGATCATCTTTCGCATCGTCGCCGCGACTGAGGGCGACGTGACGGTGCGCCTGGATTCCGCGCTCGGCCGCGCGCTGATGGGTGACTTCGCCGGAAGCTACCGCGTCGTGCCGGCCGCCGGCGGCGGCGCGCGCTTGATCGCGAAGGTTTTGGTCCGCTATCCCTCCGGGTTTTACGGACGCCTGCTCGGGCGCGCGATGCCGCATCTCGACTTATTCATGTTTCGCAAACAGCTGCTCACGCTGCGCCGCTACGCCGAACGCGATCAAGCTTCCGCTGAGAACGGCGCCGGTGCGTCCGAGGCACGGACCGTGGTCTAGCTGGGCTCTAGCGAGCCGTACGCGGGATCGGGCGCCGCGCGGCCGCGCACGGCGTGCCAGAGGATGTCGTTGAGTTCGGCGCTCGGCACGGCGTCCTCGCGTGAGAAATCGGCGCGCGCGCTGTCGGCCGCGCGATACGCGGTCGCCTTATTGGTTTCGTGGAGATCGATCCGCTCCGGCAGCGTGTCGAAGGGTTGCGGGTCTGGTTGTCCGCCGAATGCGGCGTAGAGGGGCAGCGCGCGCGCATCGTAGACCGTCATCGGCGGCAGGCCGAGGATCAGTTCGATCGTGCGCACGATGCCGGCCGTCGAATAGTGCCCGTGGACCAGGCCGCCGGCGCTGTACGAACCGATCACGTAAGCAGGCATCCGCTGGTCGTCGACGTGGTCGGGTCCGTTCTGAGCGTCGTCCTCGACCACGAAGACGACGGTATCGCTCCAGTAGCGCGAGTGCGACAACTTATCGATCATTCGCCCGAGCGCCAAATCGTTCTGCGCCACGAACGCTTTGGGCACCAGCGACCCAGGCCGCGTTCCGGCGGTATGGTCGTTGGGCAAGCGCACGATTTCCAGTTGCGGAAGGGTGCCGTTGGCCACGTAGCCGTCGAACTCGTGGGCCCACTCGGCTTCGCGTCCTTCGTCGCTCACGCTGAGGTCGAAGCCGACGAACTGGGCATCGGTCACCCGATCGAGCCCGCTCATGTGTGACGTAACCGGCGTGCGCGTCTTCGGCGTTTCGGTCGTGAACTCACCGTAGTTGCGCAGCGAGATGCCGTGTTGCAGCGCGTCGTTCCAGAGAAACCCGGCGTGCGGCACCGAGGCGTCGGCGCCGTCCTCGAAATCGTACGAATCGCGGCGGCCGCCGTAATTGGGCGGCCACATGCGTTCGAGGTAGTCGTTCGCGAACGCCGCCATCGACCAGTTGTGGCCGTCCGCGCTGACCTTGGCATTGGCGAACGTGTTATCGAGGATTCCGAAGCGAGTCGCCAACGCATGTTCGTTGGGCGTCACGTCCGCGCCGAAGAGCGTGAGCGCCGGATCGCCGTTCGCCCCCGGCAGATCGCCCAAGACTTGGTCGTACGTGCGGTTCTCCTTGACGACGTAGATGACGTGGCGCAGCGGTCCGCCGGCGCGCACGACGGTACCCGGCGGCGGCTCCGCGGCCGGCGGCAAGTCAGCCCGCACGGCGTCGAGCCCGCGCGCGAGCGCGGCGTTATCGGGGATCGGAACGCGGCGTAGGGATCCGACGCTGGCGGCGGCATCGTAGCCCGACGCGTCCCGGTCGGCGCCCCCGCGGACGTAGTGAAACGGGTCGAACTGCGGGTTTGCATGGCTGCTCTCGCCCTTGCCGTCCACGACGTCGAGGCTCGTGCCGTTCGCGTCGAGCGCGACCGCCGTCGGGTACCAGCCGGTTGGAATCGCGCCGGCCACGTGCGCGGTGGAGCCGGCCGTATCGACCGCGACGACCGCGTTGGCTGCCGCGCACACGACCCAGAGCCGTTTGCCGTCGGGCGAAGCGGCCAGTTGCGAGGGCGAAGCGCCGATCAGTCCGTCACCGTATGGGGCGACGTCGACGTCGGCAATGCGACGTCCGCTCGCGAGGTCCACGACGCCGAGCGCGTCGTCGTCGGCCTCGGTGACGTAGAGGCGCCGGCCGTCGCGTGAAAGCAATAACGCTTCAGGATGGCGGCCGACCGCGATCTCGCCGCGGCCGGTCCGGCTCGCGACGTCGATGCGCGAGAGCGTCGTCCCGCCCCAATTCGCAACGTAGAGCGTGCCGCCGTCACGCGAGAATGCGAGCCCGGCGGGATGCGGCCCGACCGCCACCGCGCCGCTGACCTTGCCGCTCGCTTCGTCGACGAAAACGACGGCGCCGGCGAGGTCGCCCGAGACCGCGAGCGTCTTGCCGCCGGGCGACCGCGCGATCGCCGCAGGCCAGAAGTTCGCCGGCAAGGCGATCTCGGGTCGATCGCTCGCCCCGCTCGCGGCAGCGTAGTGCGCGAGCGTGTCGCGGGAACCGGTGCCGGCCCAGAAGCCGTCGCCGCCGGGGTCGGGCAGCGGCACGCCGTACGCGTCTTGCACCGGGATGTCGCGTTCGAGCGCGAGCGTGCGCGCGTCGAGAATCCGAATCCCGGGCGAACCCGCGCCGGCTTCGACTACGATCAGATGTTTCCGGTCGCCGGTCAAGACGGCGCTCTGAGGCAGGGTCTTCGTGACGGCCACGCGGTCGGGTGCGGGCGATAGGCGCCATTCGGTCGGCAGCACGACGCCGTGACCCGCGATCGCCGCCAGCGCCGCGGCGGCGCCGGTCGAGAGCACCAAGGCGCAAGATAGAGCGGCGGCCCTCTTCACGTCGCTACGCATCGTATCGCGCGAACCCTTAGCGAAAGTTCAAGAGCGCCGCGGAACGCCGCTATGCGACCCGCATGTCGGTCGCCCGCGACTGCGACCCCGCGCGCGAGCGCGCCGCTCGTCGCGCGAGCGCGGGCAGTAGCACGGCCACGACGACGAGCGTCAGCGCGAAGAAACCTTCGTGAACGCCGCTGAGGTAGCGGTGGTCGATATAGCGACAGCCGAGGTTCGTGCCGCCCATGCCCATCGCGAAAATGCCCCAGGCCAACTGCAAGCCACGGCCCGGGTCGGTCGCGGCGCCAAAGAGCGACGCCGCGCCGGTGCGGCGGGAGCGCAGCCAGACGAAGAGCGTCGCGAGGCCAAGACCGAAACAGGTGAGCGCGGTGACCGTTCCCCAGGCTATATCGAAAGCTCGCGATCCCTCCAGCATGCGCTTTGGGTTCCGCGGGCGGCACGAGCCTCCTCGCTCGCTCGCGCAATGCTACCCCGCGTGGGCGAACGTGCGCGCCGCGGCGCCGCAAGCGGCGCACAGGATAACGACCGTCCACGCGGGTAGCCGCGCGAACTGCAACAGGGCCGCCGCCGCGAACGCCAGGACGATTCCGAGCGGCCGATGGGCCAAGGTCGTCGCGATCGGGTCGACGAGCACCGCCGCCAGCAACCCGACGACCGCGGCATTCAAGCCTGCGAGCGCCGACGTGGCCCGCGGCAAGGTGCGCAGCGCCGACCACAGCGGGAGCACCGCGGCTAGCAACAGGAACGACGGCGCGAAGATTCCGGCTAGCGCGATCAGGGCCGCCACAGGACCGCCCGTTTGGCGGTCGACGGCGCCCACGAACGCGGCGAACGTGAACAGGGGGCCCGGAACGGCTTGGGCCGCGCCGTAGCCGGCGAAGAACGTCGCCGCCGAGACCCGGCTGCCGATCAGGCCCTGGAGAAGCGGCAGCACGACGTGGCCGCCGCCGAAGACCAGCGATCCGGCGCGAAAGAACGTCGCGAATAGCGCGACGTACGAGCCCGGCGGCGCGACGATCGGCAGGCCGACGAGCAAAACGACGAAGGCTGAGCCCGC
>Ga0116227_10013263_pt1 | contig 13013 bp, 11 predicted proteins | sample S1TSphgellanicum_FD_89693 | JGI IMG/M metagenome (GOLD analysis project Ga0116227, IMG submission 89693) | Host-associated microbial communities from peat moss isolated from Minnesota, USA - S1T2_Fb - Sphagnum magellanicum MG | ecosystem: Host-associated > Plants > Peat moss > Unclassified...
ATCGGCAATCAACGGCCGATCACCTTGATGCGCTACATCGAGGTGCTGGAGGACTGTCTCGGCCGCACGGCGCGAAAGAATCTATTGCCGATGCAGCCCGGCGATCTGCCGGACACCTGGGCGGATGTCGAGGCTCTCGCGCGCGACGTCGGATACCGGCCCGAAACCCCGTTGGAAACGGGTGTGAAGCGCTTCGTCGAATGGTATCTTGAGTATTATCGAGCGAATTAGGTGGCCCGGGCCATGACACACACGCCATGACACAACTGAACTCCTCACTTCCGGCGTGGAGTGCGGTCGCCGCCCATGCCAACCAAATGGCCGGCCTGCATCTGCGCCATCTGACCGCGCAAGATCCTGACCGTTGGCAGCACCTGCACCTCGAGCACGACACCTGGCTGCTCGATATCTCGCGGCAGCGCATCACGCCACAGACCTTGTCGTTGTTGTTCGAACTCGCACGGGCGACGGGTTTGTCGGCGCATATCGCCGCCATGTTTCGCGGCGACCTGATCAACGTGACCGAGCAGCGGGCGGTGCTGCACACGGCACTGCGATCGAGTTTCGCGGGGTCGCCCGAGATTCAAGCCGAGGTGCGCGACTCGCGCCGGAAACTGTCGGCGTTTGCCGGCGCCGTGCGCGCGGGCGAGAAACTCGGGATCACCGGCAAGAGATTCAAGCACGTCGTCAACATCGGCATCGGCGGATCGGATCTGGGGCCGCTGCTGGTGTGCGAAGCGCTGAAACATGAATGGAGCGGCGGCCTGACGCCGCACTTCGTGTCGAATGTCGATCGCACGCAACTCGAGGACCTGATCCGCAGCGTCGATCCGGCGGAAACGCTGGTCATCGTCTGTTCGAAGACCTTCACCACGCTGGAAACCCAGGCCAACGCCGACGCCGCCCGCGCCTGGATCGTCGGGGCGCTGGGCGAGAAATCCCCCGCGCATCACTTCGTCGCCGTCTCGACCAATGGGCCGGCCATGGATGTGTTCGGCATCGCCCCCGAACATCGGTTCACGATGTGGGATTGGGTGGGTGGACGCTATTCGGTATGGTCGGCCATCGGTCTCGTGGCCGAACTCGTCGTCGGCAGCGAGCGTTTCGAGGAGTTCCTGCGCGGCGCGAGCGATATCGACCTGCATTTCACGCAGGCGCCGTTCGAGAAGAATCTGCCGGTGCTCATGGGGCTGCTCGGCGTGTGGAACCGCACTTTCCTGAAGCTGCCGACGCTCGCGGTCCTGCCGTACGACCAACGGCTGGCGAGGCTGCCCGCGTACCTGCAACAACTCGAAATGGAGAGCAACGGCAAGTCGGCGAGTCTCGCCGGCGGGCGCGTCGATTTCCCCACGGCCCCGATCGTGTGGGGCGAGCCGGGATCCAATGCCCAGCATTCGTTTTTTCAGATGCTGCACCAGGGAACCCTCACCCAGGCGCTCGACTTCATCGCGCCGCTGCGCGGATCGTGGGGCGGTACCGAGGCGCAGGATCTGGCGCTCGATAATTGCTTCGCACAGTCGCAGGCCTTCGCCTTCGGCCACACGCTCGAGGAGGTCGAGGTCGAGATGCGCAAGGCCGGCGCCGACGCGGCGGAGATCGCCCGGATCGGCGCGCACCGCGTGTACGAGGGCAACCGGCCGAGTTCCTTGCTGATGTACCCGCAGACCACCGCGCGCACTCTCGGCGGCCTGCTCGCGCTGTATGAGCACAGCGTGTTCGTGCAGGGCACGGTGTGGGGGATCAATTCCTTCGATCAATTCGGCGTGGAGTTTGGGAAGAAGCTGGCGGTGGGGATCGATATGAGCGGGGTCAAGGCGCCGATGGGGGAGGGGGCGGCGGGGCTCGCGGCGCTGATCAGGTACGTGGCGAAGCATCGCTAATCGATCTGGTCGCAGGGCCTTGAGGCTCGAGACGTGATCGATTGGCGGGTGAGTGCTCTTAAGATTCGGAATTCTGCGACGTAGACAGCTTTACGAGGTTGCCAAAACTGCCCGCGCGCCGGTTGGCGAACCAAGGGTTCTCGGCGGATACTCAATCCCAGCGATGTTCAAGAACCTGATCGACACCGTCGCGTTTTTGGATCGCCACGAGCGCTTCCATGTCCTGGTCATCGTGTTTTTCATGCTGGGCAGCGTCCTCTTCGAGACGATCGGCGTAGCACTGATTTTCCCGCTGGTCAGAATATTGATCGACCCAGATTCCATTTTCCGGTCAGATCTGTTGACCCGCGCGTATCGGTTATTCAACGTCCACGGGCCGCGTCACTTTCTGGCCGCATGCATGATCGGCTTCCTCGTCATGATCATTTTCAAGAGCGCCTATAACGCGCTGCTCACCGGCTATCAAGAGCGCTTATGGCACCGGATATCATCGAGGGTGGGTACGCGCCTCATGGCCAGATATTTGAGCGATCCTTGGAGCGTCCTGCTGCGGCGCAATTCAGCTGACATGATCAATGTCGCAGACGTCATGAGCGGTTGGCCGCTTACGAACGCGCTGCGTGGCTATCCGGTGATTGCCAGTGAAGGGCTGCTCTCTTTGGCAATCCTCACCATCATGTTCGTTGTCGCACCCTACCCGGCGTTTTTTTCCATTGTCATTTTTGGCATCGCTCTATTCATCAGTCACAGCACTGTCCGACGCCAATTGATGTCGTTGAGCAGCGAAGGTGCGACGTTGGGTTCTGCTCGGATTCAACTGCTTCAAGAAGGGCTCGCGAGCGTCAAGGAGATCAAGATTCTGGGAAGCGAAGCACGATTTATCGATGAGTATGCCGAGGCGCGCAAGCGTGATGCGTCGAATATGACGCGACTCATGATCTGGCAGAGCATTCCGCGAGCTTTGGTCGAGCCCATGGCTGTCGGCGCGATGACCGTTGCGGTCGTCGCCGTCAGCATGAATTTCACGAACGATCTGCCCGCAACAGTGCCGATTCTTGGGCTGTTTGCCGTCGCAGGTGTTCGATTGACGCCCTCGTTGACGCGCATGCTGGTCGCCGCCAATAGCATTCGCGCGAGCAGCGGACCCCTTGATCGAATCAAAATGGATCTCATCCCGCCGCCGATGGGTGAAATGAGCAGCACCGACACACGCGTTCCGCAGCTGCGGCACGAGATACGCGCCGAAAACATTTCATTTCGGTATCAGGACAGCGCGGAACCCGTGTTGCATTATCTATCGTTCTCGATCGCAAAGGGCGAGACCGTCGGTCTGATGGGTCCCTCAGGTTCGGGAAAGTCAACCTTGGCTGACATCATTACCGGTTTGTTGAGTCCGACGTTCGGGTCCGTCCTGATTGACGGCATCGATATCTCAGGCGATGTCAAAGGGTGGCAGAAGCAAATCGGTTATATTCCCCAGAGCGTCTCGCTGATCGACGCAACCTTGCCGGAAAATATTGCGCTCGGCGTAAGGCCTGGTGAGATCGACATGGCGAGAGTGCATGATGCCATCGCGTTGGCGCGACTCGAGGGCTTGACTCGCACCATGTCGTTGGATGCCAGGCTCGGCGAGCGAGGTATCCGCCTCTCTGGCGGGGAACGCCAACGCATCGGAATTGCCCGCGCTCTTTACCACGGGCGCTCCGTGTTGGTGATGGACGAAGCCACATCCTCACTCGACAGCGAATCGGAAAATGCAATCGGTGAAGCCCTTGCGCGAATACGCGGCAACTATACGATTTTGATCATCGCGCACCGCGTCAGCACCATGCGGCGTTGCGACAACATCATGCTTCTACAAGGTGGGCGACTCATCGAACGGGGATCGCCCGAAGAGATGGAAAAACGGCTCTCGGAGCGGGGCATCTGACCGCTCAAATACAGGCCACACCGCGCCGCGCGCCCGCGATTTTCCGTCGAATGCGCCACAGTTGGAGAACCACGGAGTGCGATCGGTTGCGTCCGCGATGAACATCCAGAATCTGCCGACACTCCTCATTGAGCAGGTCCGCATTGGGCGCTCCGGATGCCACGTAGGCCTGGCGGGTCGCAGGCGTCCAGATGCCATACTGGCTCGGTTCACGATATACCGTGCAGCCTCGCAGCGCCGCGATCAGTGTCAGAATCGATTGGTCATGCCTGTGAGCGATGAAACTCGACTCTTCCGGCGTGTCCCCGGAATGCTGCGGGTCAGCAAGCAGCAGCGGATTTCGCATCAGCGACTTCAATTCCGCAAGAAACTCGCGGCTTTCCGGTGCATTGCGGTAGACCTGAATGCCGGCAGATAATACCGGTGCGTTGTGGAATTCGGGCGCGTCTGCCTTCATGTATACGAAACAATCCCGCTTGGTCCATAGTCGTAGCGGCCGCGGAGGCACCGGCGCAAAGAAATTGATCGCGCGGCGCTGAAGTTGATCGAACCAGGGCCGCATGTCGTCGACGGGCGCGATGCCGGCATCCAGATAGATGACGTAATCCTCCCGGTCGCATTGATTGATTGCGTCGAGAACGATATATGGCTTCCAGATCCAAAGACCGTACCCTCTGGGATCTGATGACAGCCACGCGTTCTCGGAGCGCGCGTGCACCACGGGAGCCGACCCAACACCATAGGCGATGTGACGATGCGCTCCGAATTTTAGGCACCGCCGCCTCTGAACCTCGATTGCCCAGGAGAATTCTGCCGTGCCGAAGGTTACGACAGTGAACTTCGACATTCGTCGTCTTCATTGTCGTCCAGCTTCAGCGGGACCTTGGAAAATCTCATCCTGACAGCCGGGCCGGCCGGGCGCGCGCCTTCAGAAATCAAACGCGACAGCATCGCGAAAACGTTGTACTCGTTGAGCACTCGACGTTTTGCCTCGAGTATCGCATCGCGATTGCTGCTCCACGCATTCGATCCGACGATTGCGCGTATTTGATCGACCACGTCCGGTGCGCCGGGGTCAACGACCTGCAAGGATTCTTTAGGGAAGAAGTTCGTGATCTGTGGATCGCCGATGTAGATCGGCATCGTTTCACAAACATAGCAGTCCATCAATTTCTCGGTGAAGTAGTAGGGCGCGCACATATTTTCAAAAGCGATGCTATATCTGTAGGGCGCCAAAACGTCCCATTTGTCGTATACACGCCGGAATCCGCGGCCATACAGGTCGAAAGTCAGGCCTTTTTGCAGGCGTGCCAGAAACTCCAGGCGCCGACGATGCCCGGCCATTACATTGATGTTGGAGGTGATCCAAGACAGCTGACGGGACTTGGCGTGAATCGAGACGGTGCGCAACTGGTCGAATGAGCGGCGCACCGACCAGGTTCGCAACATCGGAGGCGTCAGTACGTAGTGCCGGCTCGCGTCGTTTCTTGCCACCAATTCTCGATCGCAGGTAAACACCGTCGTGCCATGCCCCTGCCCCAAATGCAATGGCCGATGCATCATGGTCGGAGGCTCACCAATGGCAAAGAAAACTCGATTGGCACTTCCGTTGAATTCGAAAACTCGTTGTTTGGGCTGATTGAAGATGCCAAGCCAGTCCGTTTTCATGCTTCCCGCGGGGACGAAGGCCACGTCGTTCCAGACGCGAGAAGCGTTCGGGGTCAAGAACCGAAGCGCATCATCAAAATCGGGCCAATTCGCAGAGCATGCAATTTTCAACTTTGCCTTGTGAGTGCGGCGCGCGGACCCCACACGCTCTCGACCTTCTACCAGCTTCCGAATTGAATAGGCAATCTGTCGGACGCGGTCGAAACTCGCCGATGCGAGCGAGGTTCTCTTCGAGGCTGGCGTCGAGGGTGAGACTGGCGGCACATGCCGCGTGCGAATATTGATCTGCGTCGGCGATATGAGTTCTCTAATTCTTCTGGCGACCTCTCGACGGTAGTAACTCACCGGCCCCTCGTAACGGCCGGGCTGCATCACATAGCCTAGGTAAGACAGATGAAACAATGCGCTGAACCAGCGTGGAGTCCGATAGCGGCGAAGCACATTTTCAACGGGGCGCTCGCTCGCGTTGATGGAATCCACATTGTTGTGGCTGACGAGCATCGGAAGCACCAAAAACTGGCGCATCGCGCGATGATCGAGGGGCCAGTCCGCGACCATGCTGATCGGCGTATTGCGACGCATCATGTCTTGCGCGCAAGACTGACGAATAAAATAGCCGACCGTATTCGCCAGCATGAGTGTTGCTTCGTGTAGCGCGCACCCACCAAATGAAGCGCTCGCCCGACGCGCGACGAATCCTTCTTCCGAGTAAAGCGATAACACATCGATGTGAGAGGGGAGCGTCGGGCTTGCCTGCCAAAACTGCTTGAAATTCAGCCCCGGAACCGCGTCCTCCTCCAGTACGAGGGCCAACGGAATTGCCCGCTCGAGCAGCATTCCATAGACGCTGCGGTGCGATAGCGCACAACCGATCTCCCCGCGCCCCATGGACCGACCGACCCGCCTGAGCGCACGGCGCTCGTCATACAGGGTCGCCAGTTCAACGGCGTCACACTCATGTACATCCGCTGCAGCTACGATTTCAAACGGGATGCCCAGTTGCCCCAGCGTTGCGCAAAGCGCGCTGCATCGCGGGCGGCGTTCCATGGAAATAATGAATACCGGCACGGGTTGCAGTCGAGGCGTCACGTGCATAGAGCCATGGATTTCCGGCGTTATCATTGATCGATGGCCGCGTGCGGACAAACTTCTGCTATACACTCATCAACGGCAAGAAGCTTACGCCAAACCCATGGTGGTGGGACCAAGAGTCCGCTTCGTCATTGGAATCTCCGGACAACGCCGCTCAGGAAAGGCTGGTATCGGATGCGTTCGACTCGTCATGCAAACTGACACTGCGGTCGGCTTCCGGTCGCCGAGGCCACCCGATGCGGTTGTGCTGCGCGCCTCGGTGGATGTAGTGATCCCGATGCGCGACGGCGCCGCCACCATACTCACCGCTCTGGCGAGCGTGTTTGCACAGACCATCGCCCCGCGCCGAATTTTTATCGTTGATGATGGATCGACGGATGGTGGCGGCCGATTGATCCGATCGCGTCAGTTTCCTTCGGTAACCGTCATTGAGACGCCGGCTTGCGGCGTGAGCCACGCCAGAAATATTGGCATCGCTCATTCAAGCGCGCACTTCATCGCATTCCTGGATTGTGATGATCTCTGGGCACCGGGCAAACTCGAACACCAGCTGATGGTCGTACGCAACAATCGCGATGCGGCTGTCGTCACTTGCGGTTCGATCTCTTTCGACATGCAACATCGCCCCATCCCCAAGACCGATTTTTCACCGGAATTGAGGGGCTATGTCTTCGAAGATACTCTCAAGCAAGGATTTATACGCGGAGGACTTTCATCGAACATGCTGGTCCGGCGCAGTGCCTTGCTGGCGGTCGGAGGGTTCGATGAAACAATGGCGTTTGGCGAAGATGTCGATTTGTGGCTGCGACTCGCGGCGACCTATGCTTTTGATTACTGCCGTGCACCCCTCGCTTATATCGTCGAGAATCTCGCGAGTACGACTCGGCGGCCATCCACCGCGGCGCGGCGGCAGGAAATTCTTCTGCAACCCTTATGCTGCCTGGAGAAGTGGGTCGAAGATCGCTGTTCCAATCGTTGGCTTCTCGCATTCGCGGCCAGATTGATTTTGACATACGCCATTCGGGAACGACTGTCGACGCGGGGGGTGTGGAATTTGCGCGAGGTGATAGTTTTGCGCGCGCCGAAAATCGGCTGCCGGCTTGCAAAGACGCGGGTCCATTTGATGGCGGCGGCGATTGTAGCGGGACTCGTATACCTCCCCAGCGTTTGGCACACCTGGAGGCTGCGGCGCCGGCGGCTCATGTCGACAACCCGAGTTCACTCGTGATGTCGCAAACAAGCGTCGTGCACCGCACAACCTGGGTGCGCAGTGCCTACCCTGGGATGGGTGGCTTTTGGTTCAATCTGGTTTTTTGGCTTGGCTTCTGGTTGGCGCCCGTGGTCGTGCTCGGAATGGAGCAATGGCCGGAAGTGAGTCTCGAGGAATGCCTGCGCTGGATGAAGCAAGGCATAGTCTTTACCGCCGGCATGTCCGCGTTGGCCGAGGTGTTTGGCCGACGCCGTAGATTCTTCTACCTGGCTGCCGGGCTGATCGTATGGGGCGGCGCAGTCATCTCCATCTTGTTCGTGGCGAGCACCGGTATTACCGAAAACGCATTTACGGCGCTGACTGGGATGGTTTATTCGGCATCCGATGGCGCCGGGCTTCGGTATCTGGTGATTACCCCGCGGGACCTGCTGGGAATTCTTGTAGCTTCCTGCCCGTTCCCGCTTCTAATTTGGCGCTGGCGCTCCGTAGATTGGCGATCCTCCTTGAAGGCGGCCGCCCTCGCCGCGACCCTCTGCGTAGTCATCACGCTCTGCCGATTGCTGTGGCACGACTACGGCGGCGGCCGTGTCGATGGCGCAGGTAAGCTGAACACGCTGGGCACTATTCTCGATCCTTCATCCGCGATCGCCGCCTATGTGGCAATCGCCAGAGCATTGCCGCTCGCGCGAGAACTGATGCTTGCGCCCGATCGTCCCTCGCCCGTGGTCCAAATGACCGCTCGGCAACACGCGCTGACCATGATTGTCGTCGTGGGTGAGTCCACCACGCGCAATCACATGAGCCTGTATGGCTACTGTCGCGATACCACCCCGGTGCTCACCGACAATGCCTCGAACCTCTTCGCGTTTCGTAATTTCATTAGCGAGGTTCCCTTGACCGTTTTTGCCCTCGCGAATGGCTTTCGGGTGTCGCTGGACGGGGGCCATGACCACCCGGACCAGTCCCTGTTTGACGTTTTCAATGCAGCCGCCTTTCATACCTATTGGCTGTCGAATCAGTTCGATTATCCAGGCGATCCGGTCTCGAGCCTGACGCATCGCGCACAGCATCAATTCATGACGTATCGCGCCAAAGAGAATGGCGCCCGTTACGGCAACACCTTGGATGACGCATTGCTTGCGCCGCTAGACGCAGTTCTGGCCGGCGACAGGGCGTCCAAACTCATTCTTCTTCATACCGTTGGGACTCACTCCTACTACGAAGACCGGGTGCCCGCAGGCTTTCTATCGAGCGCTTTTCAAAGTGAGCCGCTCAACCGGGACGCCGCAAAAAAAGAGATCATCGATGCCTATGATAGGGCTGTGCGATATGTAGATTTGATCCTGGGAGAAGTAATTGACCGTGCCAAGAGTCAGGGAGGCGATGTTGCAGTCGTCTATTTCAGTGATCACGGTGACGAAGTGTTTGATTACCTCGACTTGGTCGGCCACCGTTATCCGCGAGCAACACAAAGTATGGTCGAGATTCCCGTTCTTGTGTGGCTATCAGCAGAGTTGCGGGTGAATCAACCCGTGCTCGTCGACACGCTTAACGCTGCACTCTCGCAAAAGATGGACATACGCGACATGTCGGCGCTGCTGCTCGATATCGCCGGAATCCGCGTGGAAGGATTATCGGAGCAACGGCGGCCCCTCGGTGGAAAGTTTCTGCCGCACGATAGACTGGTCGAGCATATCGACTATGATCAAGACTCTACTCTGGGTATCCCAAGGCGGCTGCCGAAGTTGGTGTGCCATTAAACCTAACATATCCAAGAAAGTTGACTTTCGAAGCCGTGCTCCCCGTGGAGATGCGCTGCTGTTCGCTCGCAATTTCTTCCGTCATCCCCGCATGCTGGGGTCCATCATTCCAAGCTCACGTTTCCTGATCAAACAACTCCTCCACCCCATCGACTGGGAACAGGCGCGGGTCATCGTTGAATACGGTCCGGGGGTCGGTGGCATCACGGCGGAAATCCTGCGACGCATGCGGCCCGACGCTTTGCTCATTGCCATTGAGATGAACTCCCAATTCGTGAGTTTTCTCGAGAGATCGTTGGTGGACGAGCGGCTTCGCGTGGTCGAAGACTCGGCCGCCAAGGTGAAGGAGATCCTGCAGCGGTTCGGCTACTCAAAGGCGAACTACATCATCTCCGGCGTTCCGCTCGGCAGCATGTCGAAGCCGCTGTGCGAAACCATCCTGCGCAATACGGTGGAGGTGCTCGAGACGAGCGGCTCGTTCTACGTCTTCCAATTCACCACGCGGGTGCTGCCGGACCTGAAGCGCTTTTTTGGTTTCGTCAAATGCAAATTCGAGCCGCTCAACGTACTGCCCGCCCATTTGTTCTTCTGCCGATGCGGGCGGAATGCTTGATTCATGAGGCATTTGCCGGACACGCTCTGAAGCATCGCGCCGGCGCCTTCGCAGCGGCACAGGCAACCCCAAGTCGAGCAATTTACCCGTGGAACGGCCCTCGTCGGTCTGCTCCGCCGGAATATCCAAGTCATCGGCGTCTGGATGCCATGCTTTCGGTAGGGATTTTGCCGCGATTCCTTTGCTGTTGACTTAAAGGTCAACAAGGCAAATAATGCTTTTGATGGAAAAGTCAACGACTCACTTGGGTGCGGTTCTAGATTTGTTGGCACGCCGGGCCCGCGAGCGCGGGCTCACGGATTCCGCGTGGTCCGCCCGCGCCGATATCCGCAAAGAGACCCTCTCGCGTCTTCGCGGCCGACCTAGCTGTGACTTCTCCACATTGCAATCGCTGGCCGAAGCGGTCGGCGTGAGGATTGGGGTGATCGATGGTCACGGGAACGGGCTGGCGGTTGACGATCGGTTCCCAGATCGGTTGGACCGGGACTACGAGGACCGACTCCTCGAGCTATGCGCATCGGGCGATTTGGGGTTGCCACGCTGGCGGCCTCTGGGACCGCCATTTTTCATGGCGGGGCTCGCCGTCATGCTCGCGAGCTCACCTAACCGCGATCGACGGTCTTTGTTGGACCTCGCAGAATCGCTGCACGCCGGGAGCACTCAAGTCGAGGCCTTCGGAAGGTGGTTGGAACGATCACCCGTTCGTCCCTCGCGATTCTTGCCGATGTTGGACGCAAGAATTCTTCATGCGGCTTGACCAGAAGGCGCGCCCCGAATACCTCGACGCATTGCGAACGCTCATCGCCCGCATTGCCTCAACCTTGGAGCGTGTGCCGCCATCAGCGCTGCCAATCAAGATGTATGTCGCCGGTGGGGCTGCATTGCACTTCTATACGGGCGAGCGCGTGTCGCGGGACGTCGATGCGGTTTTTTCTCACCGCATCGCACTTCCCGAGAATCTCGAGGTCGCCTATCGCGACGCCGACGGCGCCGCGCGATTGCTCTATTTTGATCGACAGTACAACGACACGTTGTCGCTCATGCATGAAGATGCCCACGAAGACTCCATTCCGCTGCGGCTTGACGGAATAGACCCGGGAGTGCTCGATGTGAGGCTATTGGCCCCGCTCGATCTCGCCATCAGCAAACTCAGTCGATTCTCCGAACAGGACCGCAGCGACATCATCAGTCTGGTCCGCCACCAAGGCATTCGCTCCGATGAACTGCGCCAGCGTGCGCAAGAGGCGCTCGCCGGATATGTCGGCAGCGTTGATCGCGTGAGCGGCGCCATCGAGCTCGCGTGCCGGATTATTTCGGATGCGGAGCGCCGCAATTCGGCGGGTTGACGGGACACGGCTCGACTCAAGCTGCGTATGTACTTCGAACGCCATCAGCGTCAGAAAGCAAACCAGCCCGAGGTACTCGGCGGCAAAGCGCGCCTTGAGACCCGTCGTGGCGAGCTCTGACTCCGGGGGTGCCGTTAGTTTGCCGGTCATGGCTGCCCACGCCATGGGCAGCGCCACCATCGAGCGGGCCCCCCGGAATCAAATTGAATAGATTGAGCACAAAGCCCGCATAAGCGATGGCGAGCAGCCAATCACTGTCGTAGTGCAGGGCTATCAAGTACACGAGAAAAGCGCTGGTGCTTCCCAGCAGCGGCCCGGCCAATCCGACGAAGGCCGTCGTCTCCGGGTTCAAGCTTTGAGTCTTGAGATTGATCCATGCGCCGACGAACGGAATGAATGTGGGCAGCCCCACAGCCAGCCCGCGTTGTCTCGCCGCGATGTAATGACCCATTTCGTGGCAGAGCAGCAAGAAAACAAATCCCACCGAATACTTCCAGCCGTACAACTGCGCGTAGACCACGACCGACACCATCATGGTTCCCGCTGACAAAAGGATCTTGCCGAGCTTGCCGGCCAGCAGCAACGCCAATAGCGCCTTCAAGGCTCCTCGCCGCGTGCCTGCATGCCTTCCCGGTAAGCGGCCGTGATCTCCTGGGATTTCTGGCCGGCGAGGTCCTTTAATTCCTGACCCAGGCTGTCGACCTTGTCGGGATGGTATTTGGAGATCATGTGCTTGTACGCGTCGCGGATTTCGGCGGCAGTCGCGCTTGGGGCGACTTGCAGCACTTCGTACCACCGGGGCGGAGCAGGCGGTGCCGGCGCGGCGCCCGCTTGGGGAGTGGCTTTCGGCGGCCCAAAGAACAGCTTGCTGACGACCCAGTAGCCCGCGAACAACCCAAACAGAATGACGGCGATCTCGCTCAAGGTCATGGCCGCGAGACCAAGGCGCTCAAGCGCTGCTTCTGTGCTTCCAGAAGTATCTTTTCCGCCGAGTCGTCGCCGACCCGCTGCAGCGCCGCGTCGACGCGTGACACGCAGATATCCCGCAATTCCGCCCATCGGTCGGCATCGAGCAGGCGTACGGCGGCGAGGGGCAGCGGTTCCGCGATCCGATCGGCGAGGGTCACGTGTCGCACCAGGTTCACGCCAAAAGGCGGGCAGGCCAGGCACTCGAACGCCAATGCCCAAAACCGCCTGCGGCTCATCGATGCGTGATTCGCGGTGCGGCGCAGTCGAATCAGGGCGAGGAGAATGGACCCGTACAATAGGAATAACGCCGGGATGACCGCGTATCGCCCGAGATCCGTAAAGAACCCCAAGGGCAGCAAGATAAAGAGCCCGATACCGGCTGTGACGGATAACCAAGCCAGATTCAGAAATTCCCCAGCACGCTCCGACCAACCCAGGTCCGTAGGCTCAGATTCCAGAGTGTCGAAATCCCAATGCAGCCGAAACGACGGCCGATAGGGCGTGAACGGATTGAGCAGGAGCAGGGCCCGACCGGCAAACACCAA
>Ga0116227_10013264_pt1 | contig 13012 bp, 13 predicted proteins | sample S1TSphgellanicum_FD_89693 | JGI IMG/M metagenome (GOLD analysis project Ga0116227, IMG submission 89693) | Host-associated microbial communities from peat moss isolated from Minnesota, USA - S1T2_Fb - Sphagnum magellanicum MG | ecosystem: Host-associated > Plants > Peat moss > Unclassified...
CTATCGGTAAACTGTGAACCCAAAGCCGCCGATTTTTTATCAAGACTATCTTTAAAAACAACTGTTTTAAAATAGTCATGTTTTTTGTAGTCTGGATAATCGTATTTTTCCCTATTGAAGTACAGATTTCCTTGCTTGTCAAGATAAAATGGCAATTTCCAGTCAAAAATCTTCTCAATGATAACCGTTGCGTGAATATCGATAATTTTAAATGGAAGATTACTGTTGTCTGGCTTTAATAAGATCCTATCGTCTTTTAAGAAAGAAACTTCGGAGAGCTGTTCCATGCCGAGTACCTTTATAAATTTCGTTGTATCTTTCACAAGATCTGCCAGGAAAGGGACTTCGGGATGCGTATCTTTTTTGGGAAATGGATTACACGCGACCAACGTTCCCATTAAAAATACCAGCCAAACAGCTACGGGAAAGATTGAAATTGGCGTTCTAAATACCAAGGTTAAAATCAAGGGGGTACATCTCTGCATATTTTAGAAATTTTATATAATTTACCTGGGATCTGTCATTTACTACTTATTACTGTAGCCTTTTATTCCTCTATAATCTATCTATCATGATGAAATTTAAGTTTTTAATTCAGCCGGTTGTCCTTATTTTGATCAGCGCCAGCCTATTTGCGCAAAAACCGATTACACCAGATGTCGAGGCTTTACAATTACACCTAAGTGATTACAAGAATTTTGACGCCCGGACAAAGCAATTGCTCGCCTCGGGCTATACCAAAATTGACTGGCCCATTGCGCACAAAGATCAATGGCTAAAAAATTCGGCCTACAAGCTGGTAGAAGATACTACAGAAACTATATTCGAAATTATCCACAACGATAAAAAAGAAGTATTCCAGGTAAATATGTACCTGGGATTGACGCAAAAGAAATGGGCCACATTCAGTGACATAGAGAAAGTGAACCTCTCCGCAAACGTATTCTTTTATCTCATGGATGTGATCAATAAGGAATATGGTACCAGTCAAAAGGCGCAGCGTAAGGTTTTTGGAACCTATAAGGCAACAGATTATGAGGTTCCCGAGAGACTTTTGAGTGGCATGGACGAGGGGGATTTAGGGTACTTTACAAGTTGGGGCCCTTTTATGGAGTATCCAATCGAATTGGAAAATTACAACGCCCAATATATTATTGTTAGCGTTTCAGATGAAAAAGCCAGGATGGAGTATTATAAGAAGACAAAGAAGTAGGGGAGCCTATTGTCTTACCTGCTTGAATTTATTTACATTGGTATCCCTACGGGTAGCCACGATATTCTTGAGAAGGCACCTGGTAGACTTAGCCTGAATGCTGGTAAGTGGGGAAATAGGCTTGATGTACCGATTGGCTGGATAATCAGTCATCAGGTGATGTTGCCTACATTTGACCAGGTGCACGGTCATTTAAATTTACGGATTAGGCAAACAGCTGGACTAATGTGGAAACATAGAAATACCTACGCTATTGGTGGGCTAGAGAATATAGGTTTTGATCAGGCAGATACTTTAACAGTGTTGTCTAGTCAGGGCGTTGGTCTATTTAACTGCCTGACGGGAGAACGAATTTTTCGGCAGGTGGTATCCTGGTGGGAAAACTACGAACCTATGGCAGGTACTGTGTCCGGCTATGGCATTTTAGAGGGTAGTACTATCCGGGTCTGCGGGCTGGAGGCACAGGACTTTATGAGCAAAGAAACCCGGGATGGCTGGATCATAGAGTGTACCGGGCCGGTGCCAGATGATCCACCTTTTGAGAAGTGCCAGGTAAGTAAGATTTTCCTTACCCATCTAAATCGTGGGCATCATGAATTTATTTGTCAAGATGGCGCATGTGAATTACGGGCATTTGGTTTTTCTGTGACTGGCAACTCGCTGGTCGTGGCTACCAGCTGTAATCTGATTATCTGGTCGAGAGTATAGAAAAAAGTGGAGCATTCGTTTGACTTTAGAAATCAGAGGGTAGTAAAATGAAATTCCCAAAAAATGGGTTAAAGATTTCCCGACTCCCAATTTGACCAGTGATTGTTCGCAGGCAAAGTTGGTTTCCATAGCGTAGTGTCTTTGGTGACTAAGATTTTTGCAATGAGCTGATACAGCTCTTCCTGACCAGGATGATGATCATCCGCGTAAACACTGCTGAAGTGGCTTACATTCGAGATATATTTTCTTTCCGGATAAGAGGAGATAGGATAATCGATGCAATTACCAAAATAGTATAGTTCAATTTCTGCTCTTAATCCCCGGTTTTGGTAACCACTTTTCTCTCCAACTACTGCCCATCGCTCGTCATCTGCATATAGGTGAATTCTGCTGCTGGCTGTTTCGCAGTAACCGTGTTCCAGGTCAAGCCAGAAACGATAGCTGAGATCGTTCTTATTCCCAACAGGATAGTATTTATCTTCTTCGATATTTAAATCCGGGTCGAAATGTGACAGGATAATCAGCCGGCTCCTCTCTATAGTCTCGTTAGGAGACAACGCGAAAATGTGCAGTACACGGGTTTCAGTTCCGGTTAAGTCTATCGTCTTACAGGCAGCCCAGGAGCAATCCATTCTTTGCGGTATTTATACCGGTTGGTTTGAATTTAATATTGATCATGTAAGCTGCTGTGGGTTGCACTCTTCCTGTACAGGCTACATCTTTGGTATTTTTGGATATAGCGTAACCATAGGCTACGCTGGAGTTGCTACTGTTCAGCACTTTAACAACATAATCACTTGTAGGAGGGTCTTTGGAGAATATACGCCGGGTAGTATTCACCAGGGAATCCGGTTGACATGTAAGATCATTTCCGAACCTGATCTGGTATTCATTTTCTGCGATCTTTTTACCGGGAGCGCCCTTGATGTACTATCACCCGACTGTAAAAGCAGTTCATGTCCGATCCTGCAGAGTAAAACTTCCCTCCTGGCTAAATCAAAGTCGTCACCTCCCCATATTGAAAGCCACACAGATTACAGATACAAACAGGAGTAGTATCACTCCGAACAGGTATTTAGGCTTTCCGGAGAGGAGATTTCGTCTAAGATGCCTGGTATCAGGCATTTATTTACAAAGTTTACAATTCTATTTACAATCCAAATTCCCTGTGGTGAAAGATATCAAAGTAATTTTGTTGGATCAGCTTTGATATAATATGGAAAACAATAAAATGTCTTAGCCTTTACTAAAAAATGAATGAAGCTACATTAACCGCTAATGGAACAGTGCAGCTAATATCAATATTAAACAAACAAGTAAATTATGAAACACCCAAACGTATATGCATTGTTCTTAATGTTTGTTTTTCACACTTCCTGTGGACAAAATAAAACAAACGTACCACAAGATAATATTACTAAAGGAAATTATTCCGAGTCTCAAATTAAAGAGGCGGCCACCTCTAAGGTACCTATGAGTATGGTTCGGCATGTAAGGCAAGCTAGAAATGGAGACGTTTTGATTGCTTCTTACTTAGGCGTGTTTCGATACGATGGAACATCTTTTACCAATCTAACCAGTAAAATAAGTTCGCCCCGCTTCTCCAGCTTCTGGGATGTTTTGGAAGATCGAAAAGGAAATCTTTGGTTCGCTTCCAAAGATTCGGGTGTTTATTATTACAATGGGAAATCCTTTCAACATTTTACAACCAGGGAGGGCCTCGCCAATAATTTGGTGATGTCTATTTATGAAGATAAAGCCGGTAATATTTGGTTCGGCGGAGGTGGACTAAGCCGTTACGATGGGAAATCCTTTCAAAATTTTACAACGAAAGACGGACTGGCCCCTAATGGTGCCAGGACTATCATGGAAGACAAAACCGGGAAATTATGGATTGCCACAGGGGACGGGCCGTTTTTTTATGATGGAAAAACATTTGCCGGTTTAAAAAACAAAAATGGCAAAGCGTTTAAAAACGTTTGGTCAGTAATCGAAGATAAAAAAGGAAGCATTTGGTTCGGTGACGTTGATGGTCTTTGGCGCTATGACGGCAGCAACTTTACTAAGGTGTCACAGAAGGGAGCTTATGCAATAATCGAAGATAAAAAAGGAAACATCTGGACTACCGGTGAAGTAAATTTTAACGTCTGGGCACTTTCACGTTATGATGCAAAGTCCTTGTACAATAAAATGCCCGCTGTAACAGAAATTAAGTCAGGAGGAAGAATGGATTTTTTGGGGATATTGGAAGCCAACGATGGAAGTATTTGGTTTGGATCTGGGGTTGGGGTACGTCGTTATGATGGAAAGACCATCACGGACTTTAAAAGTGCAGCCGGTCAAAAATAATAGGTATTGCTGATTTTATTTCTTTTTATAACCCGTTTACAAGGAGAAACAACGCCGTTGCGTACGTTTAATATAATCGTATGTAGCAGGAATTTTTTACGCCATTTTTTTAATGTATCATTATGACTAAACACACAAAAGCTTTTACATCATTTTTTCTATTGCTATTCTTTTGTATCCAAACAAGTCTTCTACTTGGACAAAATAATATAACATATTCAAAAGAGGTGCAAGCAAAAATCAAAAAGTTTGAAAACAATTTAGGTTTATGGGTGCAAATAGGGGATCAGCAATTTACACTTGCTGACAGAATGAAAAGTAATCATGTAAACGGAGTAAGTATCGCGTTGATAAAAGATTATAAAATCGAGTGGGCAAAAGGATATGGTTGGGCAGATAGTGCTGAACAACGGCCAGTTACAACAAATACATTATTTCAAGCAGGCTCAATTAGTAAGTCATTAAACGGGGTTGGCATTATGAAATTAGTACAGGAAGGTAGATTGAATCTGGATTCAGATATTAATATTTATTTGAAATCATGGAAATTTCCTTATGACTCTTTATCAAAAGGAAAAAAAATAACAATAGCAAATCTGTTAAGTCATACAGCAGGATTAACAGTACACGGATTTGACGGTTATGAAAAAGGAGATACCATCCCTACAATGATACAAATTTTAAATGGCGAAAAGCCGGCTAACAATAAAGCGATTCGGTCAATGTATGAGTCATCTCTTAAATCTGAATATTCAGGTGGAGGAACAACCATATCACAGCTAATATTGCAAGATGTAACAGGGCAACCTTACGATACGTACATGTGGAACAATGTATTAAGCCCAATGGGAATGAGCAATAGCTTTTACACTCAACCGCCGCCTGCGGATAAACAAAATTTATTAGCAACAGGCTATTATAATGATGGGGCAGCCGTGAAAGGTAAGTATCATATTTATCCCGAACAAGCTGCTGCTGGACTATGGACAACCCCAACAGATTTAGCTAAATATATTATAGAAACGCAATTGTCATTACAAGAAAAAAGCAATAAAGTACTTTCCCCGGAAATAACCAAGCTTCGATTAACCCCTTATATTGATAACGCTGCAGCGTTAGGAGTGTTTATTATTAAAAAGGGAAATGAAAAATATTTTAACCATGACGGTTCTGATGAAGGCTTTGTGGCTGCATACTTCGGCAGCATGGAAAACGGCAATGGAGCAGTAGTGATGGCAAATACCAATAATGGAAGTCTGTTATACGAAGTAATTAATTCCCTCGCTTCTGTTTATAACTGGAAAGATTTTTATACTCCGAAAATTAAAAAGGTTGTTACAATAAATAACGAAATATTGAAATCATATGTAGGAAACTACAAACTACATAGGGATACATTGAATGTTACGCTGGAAAAAGAAGGTTTGGTGCTAAGTTTGGACAGTAAAACGAAATACAAAATTTATTTTACTTCTGATACTGATTTTTTTATGTTGGAAATGGCTGGATCAGAACAAAGATTTACAAAAGACAAAAAGGTAAATGGCTTTGAGATTAATGATAATGGTTATAAAATGCAAGCGGTGAAAATTGAATAGCCAGGCTACCGCCGATAGCTCAGCTGACTTCCTTTTTCAATTTGACAAGCCATTTATTAATCTGATCTGCAACTTCAACTGAATCCTTCGTCAGGACCCGCCTCAATGAAGCGGCGTGCCTCATATGCTCACTGGACAAATATTTTGGCCTAACTAAAAACAGGACAAACGAGAATAAATCTCATTTGTCCTGTTAAGTCGACCTGCCTGTACAATTTTCGAACTTATTCATCCAGGATTTAAGGAGATTAGCAAAACTAACGGGTTGAAAGTAAACACTATGAAGGTTATTGGTTTTAGCGCACAAAGAACGATATTGCTTAATCCAATCTTCTTATGTGAAAAAAGGTTTTAGTAGATAGGTCAGGGAAGCAACGATCGCGAGGAGTTATTAAGGAACAACTTTTTACGGCTAGCTGCCCAGAAGAATATTACCGGTATGCCATTATATTTAAAACGTTTGGCATCAGGGATATTCTGGAAGGCAGTTTTGATGTTATATGTCCAGATGTATTTATAGTTTGCAGTATCCGCACAATCAAAGGGGGGGGAAGTCGTATATCCTCGCATTGGATGTCAGAACAGACAATGACTTTTCTCCTGGACAGGTAATATTTTTCCAGGCATTCCATTTTCAATGACTACCTGACGATCTGAGAGTGAAATGCTAAAGATGTTATCAGTTTGTTCCCATAAAAAAGGCGTGACGTTTGAAAAATTCATCCCTTACCTGAAATATTGCAGAATATACTTCTTATTTTTATCACCAGATCATTTTCTGTTAGAAGAGTTGATATGACGGATTTACATAGATTTCATGAAAATAAAAACAACCCTTCCTTATTATACCGAAATAAACGATTTCCTGGCGTCTATCCCGTGGCCGGGGCGGACGGACAATCCAGACTTTTATTGTTTGCGTTTAAAAAAGCTTGAAAGGGATGTACAGATTTACCGGCCGCCTTTTAAGCGGTCATTCTATTTCTTAGCCTTGCTGTTCAATTCAGGCAGGATACAGGTGAACTATGGGGATCAAACTGTTCAGGACCCTGACTCATATCTCGTTCTCCATTCGCCTGACCTGGTGTATAGCTTTGCGCATAACAACGGGTTGGAAGGGTATATTATTTACTTTAAACAGGAATGCTTTTCTTTCTTCAAGCCAGATTTTCATCAGCAGTTCCCGTTATTTGATCCATTGCACACTAACCTGTTTATGTTTGACCATGGCACATTTGAACAATTAGCTCCGCATTTTGAAGCGGTGTTTAGTGCATATGAAGGATCTGCCAAATCACAGCATATGGAAGCAAGGTTAAAACTCTTAGGACTGCTGTATCATTTGGAGGAATTCAGTCTTGAAAGGAAAAAGGAAATCCGCCTGGCCACAACGCAGCAAATACTCCTGCGTAAATTTGCACAGTTGATTGATAATCATTATATCGACAAGCGCACGGTGCAGGAGTATGCAGATATGCTTTCTGTTACTGCTAATTACCTTTCACAATCTGTTAAGCAGGTTTCAGGTAAAAATGCACTTGCTTTTATTGCCGAACGATTAACCAACGAGGCAAAGTCGCTTATACGATACACTGATTTTGAGATCGCCGAAATCGCCTATCAGCTCAACTTCTCAGATCCTGCCAACTTTGGCAAGTTCTTTAAAAAACAGGCTGGCTTGTCGCCTTCTGAATTCCGAAAACGGCACAAGTGATTAAATAGACCTGTTTATCCAAGTTTTTGACCATCTGTTTTGAGACCTACTGCTTTTCTTTGTTCCATCAAATTAAATGAACCCGGAACGGGAAATCAGGAACATGGCAACAAAAGTATTTATTAATCTTCCTGTAAAAGACCTGAACAGGTCAAAACTCTTTTTTGAGGATATTGGCTTTCACTTTAATCCGCAGTTTTCGGATGCAAACGTTACCTGTATGATGATCATTAACGGTATCTATGTGATGCTGCTTACGGAACCCTACTTTCAAAGTTTTACGGATAAAAAAATAAGCGATGCGCGGAAAGCCACTGAGGTATTGATCACGCTGGACGCGGGCTCAAAAGAAGAGATTTCAACGCTGGTGAACAAAGCGAAGTCGTTAGGTGCAATGGTTTATCGGAAGCCCGTTGATCATGGATGGATGTATCAGCACAGTTTTGCTGATCTGGATGGTCATCAATGGGAGTTTACCTATATTGACGAAACGCAATTACCTTGTTAAACGATCAAACAAATATTTTACATCATGAACCATCATTCAGCATTAGACGCTTACATAGCCAATGCCGCAGATTTTGCCAAGCCTATCCTGGAGCATTGGCGACAGATCATTCATAAAACCTGTCCGGATGCAACAGAAGCTATTAAATGGAGTTTTCCTCATTTTGAGTATAAAGGAGATAACTTATGCGTGCTGGCAGCATATAAGAACCATTGCTCCTTTACATTTTTGAAAGCAGAATTGATGAGTGATAGCCGTCTGAAAGCAGGTAAGGATTTAAAGCCGATCCAGCGGTTTTTAGGTAAGGTGACCAAATTAGCAGATCTGCCACCCGACAAGGAATTTGTAGCGATGCTAAAGGAGGCCATGCTACTGAATGAGAAGGGCATTAAAATAAAAAGGGAAAGGCCGGAAACGGATAAACCTAAAGTATTTGAAACGCCCGATTATTTGCAGGTTGCATTAGATGCCAATCCCAACGCAAAAGCGGTTTTTGAAAGCAAGTCCAATTCTTTCCGCAAGAAATATATTGTATGGATAACGGATGCAAAGACAGATGAAACACGGCAAAAAAGAATAAGCGAAGCCATAGAATGGATAGCAGAGGGTAAAGGCCGGTTTTGGAAGCATCAGAAATAAGTGCTTATCGCCTTAGAAATTTTATCTCCTTACCCCAGGATAGTATTTGCGAATATTAAAGTATTTTGGCTCCATATGGAAAAATCGGACAAATCTATCCACAACATTTGTATTGCGGCAATTCAAAGAAGTACAATGAAACCATACAACTTCAACTGCACAAGGTTTTATGAAAAAACCACTACTTTCAAAAACGCATACCCAGAAATAGAAATAGGCTTTTCGTCCACTGAATTGGTGATTTGCTCTACTGTGATAGATAGAAATAATTTCAGTGTATTGACTACTCAAAAGTTGATAACGAAGGAAAAGGGAATATTACTATCCGGTAATTTGAATGGTGCTTCAGTTAAAACGTATGGCGATCTTAAAGAACACAAAAATGATGCTTTCACTTTTGGCATCATACATTTGGTAGACGGTAATGAGTTTAAATATTTTATTGAGACTGGTAGAGCTTCTATGGTAATGGTGAATGGAGTAAAGACCAGGATTCAAGTTAACGAAATGACTGATTCCCAAGTAATCAAAGTAACAGCCATTTGGACGAGAAAAACTGATTCTTCAGGCAACCCTTCAAATTCAACGATTTGAAGGGTTCATTTTAGCAGCGTATCTTAAGAAGTAGCAACAGCTTTGGATAACGACGGAATTCGAACGATATATACTTTGCTGAATAATGAATGATAAGAAAGCACACATAGGTAAAAGCAATCTTAGAACTTTCAAGGCCCGCTACCGGAGCGGGTCTTGAAAGTTAAAGCTGAAAATGGTCGGGATGACTGGATTCGAACCAGCGGCCTCTTCGTCCCGAACGAAGCGCGCTACCGGGCTGCGCTACATCCCGTTAAGATAAATTTAAGCATACATCCATTTAATTTCCAAATTTTCACCGCAAAAATATGCTGTACTTGAAAAGAAAAAATATTATCGGCAGAAGAAAGCGGCGTACATCTTTCCGGATCCGTATAAAGAAGGCCGTTCCTGTAGTTTTGTTCCGTTGCCGAATCCTGCGGCAGCAAACAGCTTTTGTAAATCCTGGAAGGGAACAGGGTAGGGGACCCAGCGATTAGACCGGGAAGTTTCGTACTCTACTACCAGGAAGCTGCCATCGGGCTGTAAATGTCTGCGGAGTTTATGAATGAGGATTGTTTTATCTGCCACATAGTGCAGGGAATTCGCCATCAGGATACCGTTAAGATTGGATACCGGTATGTCTTCTTTCACGAAATCAAGCCGACCAGGGTTGATTTGAAGGTCTGCAGGCTGCTTCAGCTCAGCAAATACCGGAAATGTTTTATCCCATGCGTAAATCGTGCTGCCTGCCTTTAACAGATGCGCCAATGCAAAGGTAAACGTGCCGGATCCGCAGCCCAGGTCTGCCCAGGTACCCTGGGTGCCGGAGGTAAGTGCAGGATGTTTTATAAGTCCGATGGCATCAGATAAGTTCATGTGTACAAATTAAGCTTTAATCGCAATTTCCTTCGTCCCGGGTATCATCCGCTGGCAGCAAGAATAAGTAATGCTTTCCATATCCCGGATGCTTTTCCCCCCGCATTAGAGTAACCTATTTACACAAACCATAGTTCATTTTTTTGGGTGAGACACCCGATAAAAAACTAATACTTTTATGTATTTCCATTATAATATTTGAATGATTTTTGACAGATTGCGGGAAAATATTTACATTACTGACACTTATTCATTTTAGCCAGCCACGAAGAACCAAGATCAGTTTTGCTCTAAAAGATCCACGCATGCCTGTAAAGAAGGACGTTAGTTTTGATGAAGTTGCTTTATGGAAGCGATTTAAGGCTGGAGATAAAGCCGCATTCACACTGATTTACCGGGAATATACGGTATACCTCTTTCAATATGGTTTCAGGTTTTGCCCCGACCGGGAAAAACTGAAAGATATGGTCCATGACCTCTTTATAGAGATGTGGAACAGCCGGGATAATATGAGCGACGAAGTGGCCATCCGCTTTTATTTATGCCGGAGCCTTAAGTATAAACTGATCCGGGCCAATTATCAATACCATTCCGCCAGCGGTAAGCAGGACAAATACCTCCACGACCACCACACATTGGAAACCAATGCGGAAGACCGTATCATCGACTCGGAAATAAACGATTCCCGCAGCCAGCTCCTGGAAAATGCTATCAAAAAACTGTCCCGGCGTCAGCAGGAAATCATTACCCTCCGCTTTTATATGGGATTCAGCAACGCGCAGATAGCCGACATGATGCACATGAAATACCAGTCAGTCAGCAACCTGCTGTATAGTGCCCTGGGTAGAATTAAAGAAACCCTCGAAACCACGCCTTTCGCCCGTCGCTTAATGGAAACATTTTACCTGTTTGTAATTTAGTTCCCTTATCCATAGCGCATCTTCACGGAATGTTAAAAAAACTTTATTTTTTTTGAGTATAAAATCTCAGCTTTTGTCATATATGATTAATGGCTAGTTAAATCATTTATGGCATGAAGCATTTTGGCGAGGATACCTGGGAGTTGATCAGGGACGACCACTTTATTCAATGGGTGCTTTTTCCCGATGCGGAAAATACCGCCTGGTGGAACCAATGGATAGCCGATCATCCGGAACGGCTCGCAGTGCTGGAAAAGGCCAGGAGCATGGTGCTGGCATTTGGTAAAATACCGCAGCCGGCCGTGGAGGAATCTATGCTGGAAGAATTATACGCTTCCCTCGATCAGCGGATCCAGGAAGAAAGACCCACGCCCGAACACCTGTCGGTAAAGCATGTATCGCGTTCCCGGTGGTGGTGGGCAGCGGCCGCAGTAGTGGCTGGTATCGCCATGGTATCCATCTACCTGAAAAACAATAAGACAAATGCCATCGCCAGCCGTTTAAACAGCCATATGGAGGACCAGCAGCTGATCCGCGTTAATACCACCGACGCCAGCCAGATAGCCTGGCTCACCGATGGATCTTCCGTGGTGCTGAAAGCCGGAGCTTCTATTAAACATGATGCCTTCCTGCAAAATGCTAAAAGAGAAGTATACCTGAAGGGAGATGCCTTTTTCGATATTGCTAAAGATGCCGCCAGACCTTTCCTCGTGTATACCAAAGATATAGGTATCCGCGTGCTGGGTACCAGTTTTAATGTATCGGAAGATAACGGTAACCTCATCGTTTCTGTGAAAACGGGGAAGATCGCCGTATACCAGCTTACCGGTAATAAACAAAAAGCGTATGAAGTAACGCCGAATCATCAGATCCGCTTTAATGCACGCACCGCCGCCTTTGTCACCGACTCACTGAATAACCACGAGCTGGCTGCCCTGCAACCCGCCGTGGAAGTACCGCCTTTTTCTTTTGAAAATACACCGGTGACCGACATCTTTAAGGCCATGCAAACTGCCTACAGCATTAAGATTAACGCCAGCGAGACGGTATTCGGCAAATGCATGCTGACCACGAGTCTTACCAACGAATCATTCGAAAATAAACTGAAAATTATTTGCGCGGCTATTAACGCGAGCTATACAATACGGGGAGGACAGGTATATATTACCGGGAAGCCCTGCAGCTAAATTATTGTTCACTTGTAATTGCTCTAAATCGTTCCCTATGTTTACTTGATATTCGTCAACCAAAAAAAAGTGGCGATGCACTAACACCGCCACCTCTTAATTTCTTTCCTGTAAGGTCTGGACAACTGGTACAGGAAACGAATTGCCGTACTAATTGCTTTAATTAATCACAACAAAACACTTGAAGTTATGCACAAATATGCAAACTCCAACCGGACTGTCATATTTTTTATGAGGGTTGCACTCCTACAAATAGGGTTTTTGTTCTGTCTCATTACCTGCACATTCGCTAATAATGCCCATGGACAAGAGGTTTTGAACAAAAAGGTGTCATTAAACATGCCGCCCACCGACCTGCGCGTTATCCTCAAAAAGATAACCGAAAAAACAGCGGTCAATTTTACGTACAACAACAGTACACTGCCCGCCAAACAACGCATGGCCCTGACTGCCAGCGATGAGAAACTCGGCGATGTATTACATCGTTTACTCAATCCACTCAACATCACTTTTGAAGTGATCAATGAACAGATTGTACTGAAGAAAGAAAGCAACCTGGATAATACCTTAAACATCGAGGGACTGCATGTTTTTTTTCAGAAAATCAGTGGGACGGTAAAATCCAATACCGGCGACGTTCTGCCCGGTGTGAACGTAATGGTGGCTGGTACTAAAAGAGGTACCGTTACAAATATCGACGGACATTTTGAACTGGATGCAAAAG
>Ga0116227_10013265_pt1 | contig 13012 bp, 8 predicted proteins | sample S1TSphgellanicum_FD_89693 | JGI IMG/M metagenome (GOLD analysis project Ga0116227, IMG submission 89693) | Host-associated microbial communities from peat moss isolated from Minnesota, USA - S1T2_Fb - Sphagnum magellanicum MG | ecosystem: Host-associated > Plants > Peat moss > Unclassified...
TTCATAAGAATAGAGAAATCTCCATTCTCACGATGAAGAAGAAAACAGCAAGGTTAACACTTCTTCAGGAAGCCACAGAAAGAACCAGTCAAGGGGAGATACAAAACAAAACACGAAAAACACACAGCGGTATGAACAAAAGTGCCAGTCTCACACCTGTTCAGGGACCATCAACAGTAGCATGTACGATAGTGACTTAACTATCACACCTTCCCCACTGACTTCATCAGCTCCCTACAGTGGGTAAAGGACAGTGCCAAGCACCAGCCTGCAAACTGAGTTTCTGCTGCAATTCCGGAAGCAATGGGAAGACTCAGCCATACTACTGGCTAGCAACAGACCCCACAATGAAGACCAGACAAAGAAACAAAGAAAGTTGAACTACAGATGTATCAGAACTTGCATGAACAAACCTGGGCATCTAGTGCAGAGTCCAGAACTTGAGGAAGAAGGCGTGCTGGATGACCCATTCGTACCAGCTTTACTCTGCAACAAACAATGTTCTCAGTGTGAGACTAGGTTTTGTTCCAACCATTGAAGGCAACATCTGCCACTGCATCAATTCACATGGATCCCACCCAGTGCTCTGCCACTTCTTCCTGCTCAAAAAGGACACAGATCTTCTGGTTCCAAATCATTAACATTGTGAGGACAAGAGCCTGCTCTGATACTAGAACTCACTAAGAATATTCAGAATCCCTTGTGCATGTTTCACAAGAGTTAATCATGGTCAAAATGCAATTTACATCAATTTTATCAATGTTCAGGCACCAAAAAACCCCAATGCAATATGGGTGCCTCATTTTTACTATGATGGACCTACAAAATCACCCTTCATCCCTATGATGGTATAATGGACCTATGATGGCACCATACTTTTGGCATGCAAGGCGCTCCACCATGTTGTCCACAGCGATATTAGATGCAGCACACGCTAAAACTTTTGCCCCTCTCTTTACCTCCTGTAGAATGATTTCTACCACAGCTGTTGTCTTCCCAGTTCCAGGTGGACCATGCAATAACATCACATTGTTTGCACCCAATGCTCTTGCTACAGCTTCCTTCTGCTCAACATTCACACCACAATCTGCTGAATAATTTGGTATTAACCATTCCAAAATAATATTATTTCCCATTGGAAAAGGCTAGGGTATTTCTTTGCATTTCGCAAAACCAGGTACCAAAACTTTGCTTTGATGTGGTTGAAATCTGAAGAGCATGTGAATATAAAGTTATGACCCAGATGACAAACAAGGGTTTTGCTTTAGGAGCACAAAATGGTCCCTACCTTTGACCACAATTGATCCACAGACATCCATCCACCTTATTTAACAAGAGCTTAACTGCTCTCCAACAATTTTCATGGTTCCATGAAGAAGACTGACACAAGAATTTTCAACATAGACTCAACTTAAAATTTTCTCCACATGAACCAATGCACTTTGAATAAGAGTTTACTGGAAACATCAGATGCATTGAGGTAGGACAGAAATGGACCAACCTGAGAATGATCAAGACCTGTGTTGAAAGGCTTGTAAGTGATTGGCTGTTTGGAGAATGAGGGAGCTTTGCTTCCAAATAGTACTGAGACAAGATCAGATGCAGGACCCTTTTGCACACCCTTGCTTAATTCTATCAGAGTATCCTTAAGCCTCCTGTACGTCACCTGCTCATTAATATCCAACACGGCAGCGCACTTGCAGTTAGTAAGGGGATAAACTAAAATTCACGCTTCATTGACACACAACTATGTGCATGCTTTTAGTTGAAGGCACTTTTAGATTGACAAGAAAAGGCAAGCATGCAACCATTATCCCCAAATGTGTTCATATTTTGATTGAGCCCATTCCACAGTATAAAACATAGCTTTATCTAATACTCACCCAAGCCATCTTTTAGGTGGTGGTTCACCAATGGGGGAGTGGTTTTTATCAAGCTCAAATGATTCAGGTCAAAAACTCAAAAACTCACAAGGACATTCCAGACTTTGTGCTTAGCAAGTGCACAGAACTCCCTGGATTGTGTATCTCTTCAATTTGCATCGGTACATTCAATGCCTTACCTCATTGGCCAATTTCTCCAGCCGTAAAGGAGAATCTAGACCATCCTCTGGCACATCATCCACTACGATTATGATTGCATTATCCTGTACAATGCATAAACCCCCAAATTCTTACAGTAAGAACTGCTTACAAAGATCCAGAAACTTCTGCATAAAATGATAGACCGTACAGCTAATAAGCCCTAAACCCTAGATACAGTGTCATATAGGAAACTTAAAGCACCTGCAAAAATAAAAACTAAGTGAAACATACAGGGGAACTCCTAGATGCAACACACAAAGGATGCTCAGAAACTGGAAGCACAATATAATGGAATTACACAAAACATGCAAAAAGCCTGCAAATGCAGAAAACAACATCATTCACAAGCTACAAAACCTTGTTCACCCAACATGCATATAAAATTCCAGTTCAACAATACAGCACACTTATGTTAAGCCTGGCACCTAACAGAATGTCTTCAAGCTGAGCAGACAAGTACTCAAAATAATTCATAATATTTGAGTTTCCTCCAAGATATTGCAGGAAGAATTGCACATATGGAAGTATGTTGGAGTAAGTGTTGACCTTGATGCGGTAAACAATTCCTTGACCCAAGGAAGGAGTGCTGGCATCCCCTTTGTTTAGTTTCAGATTTACAACATCATGGGGGGTCAGCTGCAACATGGACAACACATAGAATCAGCACAAAGAAATGAAAATAAATGAATTAATATTTAGCAACCACCAAACGTGAACTACCTCTAAAGAATCATGATATTGCTGTCACGAAGAACAGGAAGCAGTTATCTTGAGAGTTTGTAGCCAGGTCACACCTTATGTGGAGGAAGAAGGTCACCTCGATTTGGCTGTAGCTCCAACCGTAACTTACCCAATAGCCCTGTCTACGCACTTACCCCATTTAGAAACCTTGCTGCCCGTGAATACAAACTGATTAGCGTCCTTGTAATCCTTCTACCTGATTGGCTGTGATTCCATAGTGATCACCCACAGACCATTTACAGGCAGAAATTGACACCAGGAGATGCAGTCACACACTACAGATCATGACCATAGATGTCCTAATACACAGGGTGAACAGAAACAGAAATACCACACAGTAGAAACAGACAGTAACAACCACAGCCGTGCTGATCAATGATCTCAGCATATGTTGGATATTGGGGGAGTCATGTGTTCAAGAGATTTACAACCTTTGACCCTTAAAATCTTTATTTTAGCTGAGCCCCTCTGTGAAGTCCCTAAAAGGTATTTACAGAGGGGTTCAGCTAAAATAACTGATCACTTATTTCAACGCAGTGTGATGTGATACACACCTGGACATCTGAGCATTTGAGATTGAGAAGAAGAGCGCCTCGTCTTTCTGCAACTTCAGGCTTCAAGGTTGCCAGAGAATCAAGGGATGCAGCAATCTCAGCTTCCTGTCAGTGCAGTACAAATAACAGTGCACGATATGGAGTGAAAAAATGTGAAGTCAGCAAATGATCATGACAAGTGGATCCAAGAGTCTGATAGAGGAAAACATCCTCAATCCAATATGAACACAGTGCAGAGTTAGATAAGGAGCATAATTCTGCATGCAACATCTTCAACAAGAAAAGAGAATATTGTAAATCCGCATCCCATAATCTAGATAACAGCATCCCCGGAAAAATGCAGAACACTGAAATATTGGTACCAAGCACCAAGAATTGCATTCAAGGACAAAGCATAAGGCTAGCAGATGAAGTGACAATGTTGAATGCACCTCAGTTTTGCTCTGACAAGGAATTCAGAAACTTTAATTTGCTACAGAATCCCAGAAACTCCAAAAGGAGTTGCATGAGTGTGAGAAGGAAACCTTTTCAAGGTCGATGAGAGGGAGCATTTGGGAGACAAAAGACTCAAGAGTCACAGCTGCTTCTGTGACAGTTTTGCCTTTCTCCTTGCTGTCCTTGGAAGCTCCTTTCTTCTCCAGCTTGCCCTTGGAAGCCATGACTGAGAAACAAAAAGAAGAGAAAACCCTAAACCTAACTCACTCCTTCTCAAATCTCCTCCAAACTACCCCTAGAGTCCTCTTCTCTTCTTCACAAAAACATCTGCCTGTTAGGGCGGCCTCACTGAGGTGAAACAGTGTCTTCTTCTTCTTCTCTGCACCAAATGGTTCATGAGCTTTAAATGCATACAACCTCCAACGTCTTCCTCTCCTACATAACCCACTGAACAGAACCACAAGAACCAACAAGAGAGCTTGAAATAGAAACCCCAGAAACCCAACAACAAAAACAACCACAGTCGCAAAACTACAACAAGAGCAAAGAAGGAACAGGAATCACGACGACAACAACAACAGCAGCAGCAGCAGCAGCATAAAAACCCTTAAATAAAACGCACCAGCCAACCAAAAAATCTACCCAAAAAAATCACCGAAAAAAACACAACCCAATCCGATCACAGAGATGTATCATCACAACAGCAAAGATTTCAGCCACGAATTCGTAGAAAAATCCAAATCTGGTGTGATTCCAAAACCGAAGTCCCCCCCCCCCATTTGCTCTGGTCCTCCTCCGCACGCTCTCTTCTTCCCATGCAACTTCTCATGTACGTTTCTTCTGCATTCTTTTGGGGTTTCTTTTAGGTCGTTTCATCCGATGGACAATCTGGACCGTCCCAAATACAAACTACATCATCCTATGGCGTACATCCCACCTAACAAAATGGCAAATTTCAAATTTCATGGGGTCTTTTTTTTTTTTTTTTTTTTCTCTTTTTTTTTTTGTTTTATTTTTTTTTTCGCTGGGATTTTTTTTTTTTTTTTTTTTTCGCTTTCTTGTTTCTTTTCCAGGGTGGTGTCTTCCAATCCAACATGGTACCTACTAGTATTGTTGAGTAGGTAGGTAGGTAGGTTGGTAGGTACTTACATCTAGGTACCTACACCAATTAGAATGTAATCAACTGGGTAATGGTAAAAAGCTTTTTTTTTCATGTATGTTTCTATTGGGCTTTCTTTTTGCCACACTAGTTTTGATTACATTCTATTGTAAGTATGATTGATGTTCAAAATTAACTAATTTTCAAAAGGGCTTAATAGAAAAAAATTAATTCATGAGCTTACATGATCGAAATTTCAAGGGATTGAACTCAAGACCTTTCACATTAAAAAATAATTCCCAAACCATTGAGATATTCAAATAATTTATCAATAAGTTGAAATTTTAATGTATTTAGTAACTATTATCAAAACTTTAAAATATTCAAATTGGTGTTTTTGGACCTTTTGTGAACTATTTTGTGTCAAACATGAGTCGTAATTATGGTATATAAAAAAACTGACCTACAAAACAAGGAAAATTTTAGGTGTTTTATACATCCAAATTGAGAGCCCAATTCATAAGCATAAATAGACACACCTAACCCGTGTACAAGCAAGCAAGAAACAAATCCATTTTGTGACAATGCACCAAAAATTATCTAGTTTTTTAATCTTATTTTTTTCCTAGCTCTCATGTTGGGTTTTAACATTTTATCATATAGTCAATGATATTCGTCAATTGGGTTTAGGTTTAAACGGGCTTTTTGTCCCTTTGTAAAAAATCTCAATTCATGGGAACAAAATTCAAATGGTTTTTTATGTACTAAATGTCATACTGAATTACTTATATCTAATGTCAAGAAAAGATCCCCATTGAAATATCAAAGCATTTAAAAAAAAACTTATTTCTTTTTAGTTATGCTAAAGTATGGGTAATAAAAAACATGATTTATCAAGATGTTCAAGTTGACTAATTGAATTTTTTTTATTAATGAAATGTCCATTTTGACTAAAGGTCCATCATATGAATGGACATTGAACTTATTAATTGATCCATTTCAATAATGATGATTCATTTGACTATTTGTCAAATGGGACATCTAGTCAAATCAAACAAAAAATGATATCTTAAGTCAAAATGGTCAATGGGTTACAATAAAATGGAACATTTTGTCAAGTTTAACAAACAACCAAACATCCCCTATCAAAATGGCCAATGGGATTTTAATTAAATAAGCCATCTCATCAAATTGGAGAAACAAAAATGACATCCTACCTACCAACTTACTTGGTAGATAGATAGGTAGGTAGGTACCTACCTATTATATCTATTAAGTAAGGTATACATAGGTGGGAGGTAGTTAAATAGGTGGCCAATAGACCTCCTACCTACTAAGTTACATACCTAATTATTTTTTAAATACCATATTTTTAACTTACATAAGTCTTATATATATGTATATAATGAATGTAAAATGTCACATAAAAAAGTTGACAAAAATTAACATTTTATAAAGTTTTAGTCCATTAATAAGGACTTGGTCTATCATCATGGAGGTGAAAGATTCATTTTTTAATAATTACAACCTATGTTAATATTTAAAAAGATAGGCTGAGTAGACTGGGTTGGGTTGCTAGGCTAGGCTACTTGCCCTTTTTAACCTACTACACCTATTTATTTACAATTGTAATTTTATTTTTGAAAATAAATCTAAAAATAAATTATTTTAATTTGAGTAGTCAAATGATCCATTGCCTCATTAGTCAAAATGACTAATAAAAAATGACCACCAAGTCATAATGGACATATTAAAATTGATTTGTCCAAAATGATGAGGGGTTTGTTTGATAGCTATTTAAATGAGGTCTTTTTATACTAAATTTTTTAGTCACATCGCATATGTAAGGATTTGTTTCAAATTATATTTCAAAGACAAATGTTTGATGCTATTGTTAAGAAAATTTAATCACAATACATTTTCACATAATGACTAATGATCCCAAACAATTCATTTTTTACAATCCACATATTGAGATGGTAATAAAGAGATGGTAGCTTGAGAAAAGACAAAATTGTTGTTATATCCAATCTCAATGTTTGACCGTTTACCTTACCAATTATGAACAATGTTATCGAGGGATGGAAAATGCAATCAAAACCTTGTTCATCCAATATAATCATTACTTATTGTTCATTGTCGAATTCTTTGTTTATCAAGTTCACATAGTGTTCTTTAATTTATATCTTTGTTTTTTGCTTGACAACAAATGGATCAAGGCACCTCAAAGCAAATAATTTTGATGACCTTGACAATAATATGAATCCATTGTTAATAGGTACAAATATAAATTCTTGAAATAAAATGCAACATATACATTGTAACAACAATGATCACCCCCCCAAAAAATGTGTTAAATTTGATTTAGAATTTGATTACCTTACCCTAAGGTCAACTTCATCATTAAATAATCCTCAAAATAGTAAAATGAAAATTTGTGAAAATATCAAGTTGATGAATGTTGAAAATCATCACAATTATCATAGGCTACACTTTGAATAATTTCACCACTCATATCACAATATTATAGTAGATAATGAAAAAATATATAATTTTAAATTTAAAAAAAGAATTCATTTCTTGGAAAAAAATTTGTTTTGTCAATATGGAAACTAACTTTAGGCTATGGTAATAACAACTTTTAGGAAATTACACACCAATGCAAATCAAAAAATTCTATATTATGTGACAACAAAAACCACAATGTTAACTCCAATGATGATTGCAATGCATGTGTGAATGAAAGATTTTAGAAAAATTGTGTGAAATGAAAGACGAGGAGAAAATAGAATACTCATTTAAAAAATTTGTGTGTGTGAAAACAAGCTAGAAGAATCAAATAATAATAGGTTTGAGACATAAAAAATTGTGAAGAAAAATGTGAGGAGATTCGTTCGAAGGGATGTACATGCACAAACTTAGGTTGGTAAATAACACAAACATATAGATAAACAAACACACAATATTATTTTTATTAAATAGATTAATTATTTTGTTGAACAATTGCCCATTATTATTAATCATGGGTGTAGTATGTCACCCTAATACTTATAATAACTATGATTCATATTAATTAATTGGGTTGTCTTCCAAGTTCATTATTTTTTTTCCAATGAACCTTTTTTATTGACCCAACACAAAGAAGTTATGAAACTTTGGAAACTCCTCAATATAAAAATATTGGGTCTAAACATAATGTCATATAAATTGGTTCATATATATAAATTTTAAGAAAACAACATTGGGCAAAACATATGGGACAAAGCGCTATTGGGAACACATTAGGAACCATAAAAATCAAACAATTTCAACATCTCAATTTTAAATTATCTTTTATTGAAGATTGAATGACCTTTTTCTTTTGGAATATTAAATTTTCGCATAAAAATGCCAATTGTTAATCACAAGTATGCTATCGTTTGGAAAATTATGATATTGGAATTTTTCATTGCAACATTGTGCAAAATGAATTAAAATTTTGATAGATTATTTGTTATTTATGTAAATACCCATTTATCACATGATTCCATGACCAATGATTTTTTTTTTGGCTTGTTGTATACAAAGGGAAAATATATAAACAACATGACATATGCCTCAAAAAAAGACTAATATGTCTTTTGAATTTTATGCCAACAAAGATAACACATCACAAATCATTACAAACATTTTGGTTTTCCATAATTGAGTAAAGAAGGATTGAATTTTTATTAAAATGGTGACATGTTTAGGAAATTATTGTGAATCCATGATATTTTGATATTTTCATGACGTACTCCCCCAAGCTCTAGGGCATTTGTTGGCCATAAATGACAAAATCCTTAATAAAATTTAGTTCAATAATCAAAAGGTTCTACTTTTCCTTCTATTTTTGAGTGAAATTTCAAAATCTAATTGATGTTAAATAGGGTGAAAGTTGTCATTTATTGGGACAAATGAAAAATGTCAAGGTGTAAAGCAAGTTAATGGTCATTTGCTTAGTAACATAATTATTATTTTGAGACATATCATATTTACAATAGACAAATTTTATCACAAATATTTAACATTCAACCCCAACATAAATAATAAAACATACATTAATTTAAAGTTTAAAATTAATTATAGAAGAAAAATATTTCACATGATAAATTTATTGTATTCATGGTAGAAAACATGGTTTCCTTGACCAAAAAAACTAGTAAAAAAATACCCCATTTAAATAACTATAAAAAACCCCCATTAATATTTTGGACAAGTTGATTTTAACATGTCCATTGTGACTAGGTGGTCATTTTATCCAATCATTTTGTCTAACAAGACAATGGATCATTTGAATGGTCAAATTAAAATAAAGTTATAATTTACATAGGTTGAAAATGGTAGGTAGTTAGGTGATAGTTTAACCTAGCTGCCCAACCTACATAACCTAGCTCCCTAAACATGAACATAGGTTGCAAGTATTAGAAATTGAACCCCTCATCTCCATGATGATAGACCAAGTCCTTACCAATGGATTACAACTTCATAAATTATTAATTTTTGTCAATTTTGAAATTTTGATATCTTACATTGTATATATATGGTAATTAAAAAATAATTAAGTAGATAACTTAATAGGTGGGAGGTGCATTGGCTATCTATATTTACCTGTCAACCTAATCTAAACTTAATTTATCCACCCAACCATCCACTTATCCTAATTACCATGCAAATACCTAAGTAGGTAGGTAGTAGGTACTTAAATACCAAATTAAATAAGTAGGTAAGTAGTAGGTGGGTACATAAGTACCATAGTAGGTAGGTAGGATAGTGTAAGTAAATAAATAGGTAACAGGTAAATACATGAGTACCACAATAGATACCTACTTACTTTACCTACCCACCTAGTATCCTATTTAAATACTAAGTGGGTACCTACCTACATAAGCAAATAGGTAGGTAGATAAAATGTCATTTTTGTTTGTTCAATTTGACAAGATGCTTTATTTTACTAGAAATGCATTGGCCATTTTGATCAAGAATATCAGTTTTTGTATGACTTGATTAGATGACTAACATGTGATCAAATGGGTTATCATTAATCAATTTGATCAATCAATAACTACAAATGTTCATTCATATGGTGAACCTATAGTCAAAATGGACACTTCACTAGTAAAAAATTACTAATTAATAAACTTGGACAACTTGAAAAACCATTTTATTTTATTAATGAATCTAATCCATCATTCATGAATTAAATGTTTTCATGAAAACTCATTTTAAATTCATAATGAATGAATTTATTCATCACCATTTAATTTTCATGTGTGGTGGATGAAATTCATCATTAATGTTCATTTATCATCCATAGCCTATGTTTAAAGGGTTGTTAAAAAAAGGTTTTTAAATGATGGGCCCCATGTTTAAACTTCATTGATCTAATTCTCAAGTCAAATATAAAAGATACTCCCCCATCCCCCTTCTTCTCACCTACTTTTTCAAAAGAATTGACATATTTGATCATTAATTTTTCAGAATTTTAGCATTTTTTAATATATATATTGAAGTCATTCAAGTATTGCAATAGTTGAAATTTTATAAATGATTGAATTAAATTGAAGTGAAATCCAATTATAAAAGTTGACATTGTTGGTCATAATACAAAACAATTACATGTGGGTTTAGTAGTTCAAAAACATATATGAACTTGGAGGAAAAATGTGTCTAAAAAATTATTAAAATCAATGAAGGAATTTATTTCATATTTTGGGGTAAAATGTTGCCACTTTAATTTTTGAGCAAAAAAAAGCAAAACTAGTAAGAATGAAACTAATGCACGATGTTACATAAAATAAGAAGCAATAAAAAAATAAACCACCAAAATGGTTTAAGATTGAATTGAAAACAATTGCAAAACCTTCAAGCATTTTCAGTTTACAAATTGTGATTTCATTTTGGAGGCAAGTTTTGATTAAATTTTTAATTAATGAAGTTTGCAAGGTCCAAATATGTCCAAATTGAACAATAGATTGTCATAATAAAAAAGGTTAATGAGATCTACAAGATAATTTGTTTTGTTGAATATGTGGTTTGTGATAGGTATGATGGTTAGATGGTTGAGACAAAAAATGTTTAAATTATTTAAAACCATGTAGGATATGATTTAGAAAGGTAAATCATGTGACCCAATTGAAAAAACTTTACACCACCTTGGAGCAATCTTGACAATGGCCCATGAAATATTTGTCTCAAATATTCATTTAAGAAAAAAATGCCAAAATCAATATTTAAAAATAAAATAACCCTATTTTTACACATTGTTAAACAAGTAGCCAAAATGTAAAGATATTTTAATAAAAAAATTACTTTCATAGTTGGTTTGTGATCAAATGTGGGTAAATTTCCTTGTGAATGATCACCAATGTGGGAACTTCATAAAATTTAAATAAATAAATAAATTGTGTAACAATTAAGGTGATTGAAAAAGGTGTGTGAAATGTGCTTAAAGATGTCACTTGTATATTTTGAGAAGCACTTGAGATGGAAAATGGTATTTTTTAGTATGTTATGAAATATTTTAAATATATTTTCATAATGAATTATAAACATCTTATTTAGACCTAAATAATGTATTATATATATATATATAAATTACACCTTTTTCACACAATTTGAAATAAATTGAAAATGACCTCCCTTTGGAAATACCAAACTCCATTTCAATAATTTGAAAGCTCTTGCACCCTAGTCCAAATTAAGAAATTAGAGAATGTGCTTAACTTTATTAATTTGTGAAGTTAGGGTTTTCCAATGATATAATTTGATAAACATAAGGAAAACACAAAAAATGTTTTTATTATGCCTTTAAACACGACACCATGATTCTTATTACCATCATACCAATTTTTTTAAAATTTAAAATAACGAAAATTTCCAACTTTACTTAACTTTGGTACATCCATGAGTGTTTTATTAATAATGATTTAAAGTGACAACAAAAGTTGATGTTGGTGAAGAAAACCACACATGAACATGTTGAAATTGTTGTCAAATTTGAAATAATTATCAAAACATGTGATGCCTGAAACTATGGCATTAAAAATTACCATTGAACCACGTATGTACTAATGAAATTGTTTTCAATTTCATGGTAATTATTAAAAATGATGTGAAGTTTAGGTTGTTTTGATGGATAATGGGTCACATGGAAGTTTTTTAAGCTAGGTCCTTAAAGGAATATACATAAATGTTATCTCATTATCTACTTTCAATATGTTTTATAATCATTTGAGTACAACCTCATTTTAATTTTGGGTCCAGTTATGCACCAAAACCTAATTGTAACCATTACCTATTTAATATTTCATGGTGCCACATGGTCTTTCTTTAAAACCTGCCCTAACAAAATTACCTAGACTTTTATCAAGATGAGGGCTCACATTCATTTATTCTACTTCCTTATACATATCTCTGCATTTTGAAGGGCACCTAAAAAAACAAAGAAAATACAATCCAAAAATGCAACTAAGCCAAAGACAATCATGAATGGAAAATGCACAAGTAATGAAACACAATCCGACGAGAAGATAAACACAAAAGGAAGAAATATGCATATGAAAGAAAGAAATATTCAAATTGCCAATAAATTACTGCCCTCATTTTCATATGAAAGTAAAAGGTTTGATTTAAAACCTGCAAAAATGGTTGAAATCACTACTACAAAATGTGGGTGCAATTCATTAATCTCGATTCACTAGACCAATGAGTTTATTATTTTTTCATTAGGTCTAGTTCACTATAATTAGTGAAATCACCACTACAAAATGTGAGTGCAATTCATTAATCCCGGTTCACTAAACCAATGAATTCATTATTTTTTCACTAGGTCTAGTTCACTATAACTAGTGAAGTCATTACTACAAAATGTGGGTGCAATTCATTAATCCTAGTTCGCTAAACTGGTGAATTCATTAATTTCTCACTAGGTCTGGTTCACTATAACTAGTGAAATTACTACTACAAAATGTGGGTGCAATTCATTAATCCCAGTTCACTAAACGAATGAATTCATTAATTTCTCACTAGGTCTAGTTCACTATAACTAGTGAAATCACTACTACAAAATGTGGGTGCAA
>Ga0116227_10013266_pt1 | contig 13011 bp, 12 predicted proteins | sample S1TSphgellanicum_FD_89693 | JGI IMG/M metagenome (GOLD analysis project Ga0116227, IMG submission 89693) | Host-associated microbial communities from peat moss isolated from Minnesota, USA - S1T2_Fb - Sphagnum magellanicum MG | ecosystem: Host-associated > Plants > Peat moss > Unclassified...
CAATACTAAAGGCTTGTTGCCTGATAGCTTTAAACCCTTACAGAACAAGGCTTTTATCGTTTTCAATGCATTTATTTGATAATAATGTAAGTGGCTCCACCATAAAATTACCGGAAGAACCATATTTACAAACTAATATCTAGTCTTATCTAGACTGGATAAAAGATTCCAGCAAGAGAGTTTGTGTAATTAATTCTGTTCAAGTACTGATTAAGGGGACTGATTTAATACCCACTTCCACCATTGCCTCAAAGAACTGGCAGGATTCAACTTTTGAACTCCTGGGGCACGGGCGGCACTGAGTCCATCCACAGCGACAATGGCAGCATACTGCAAACCCAGGAAACTATCAACGGCGGCGTAGGGTCCACCAAAGGTAATCGCTCCTGCTGCATACATCTGACCTTTGGCATTACGCATCTGTATCAATTCAAAATCGTTTGTGACTAGTAATCGCCCTGAAGGATTCAGCGGTAGGTTGTAATGTTTGACCAAATCATCTAGGAGGGGATTATTTTCTACTTTGGCATCTAGTCCAGTGGCATCAATAATAAAGTCAGCGGAGAGCTTCATCTCCCCAAAACCCTGAGCATGGATGCAGGTAATAGTCCGGTTTTGGGTATCCCGTTCCACACTCAATACCTCACCAAAGGTAATTTGATACCAACCTTCCTTTAAGCCCTGCTCAGTGATGCGCTGCCAGTCTCGACGGTCGGCAGTAGTAGTACCACCCCAGTCTGCTAGTAGGCTTTTGCGTTCTTCGGGGGAGGCTTGTTCTAACATGACCCGAAGTTCACCACCCCAACAGGATTTAGGCCAGTTAAAGGGTTGAAATTCATAATGATTTTGAACTCGACGCATAGCTTTTTGAAATTTGTTGCCTTGGGGTTTGGGCGATCGCATTAAATGCAAAACTGTAATCTGGCGGTTTCGCTCCCTAGCTTCATAAATCCGCTGGAAAATCCGTGAAGCCACAATTCCCCGTCCCCGAATTAATACGGTCCCTCCCTGCTTTTCTAGTTGTTCATAGACGTGATTATGCTCTTCATAAGCATTGATCACAGTTTTAAAGTCTTGATATTTTTCTCTATAGGCTTGTAAATCTGGCAGAAATTGAATGGCAGGGTAGCCTGTGGCTAAGTGTAAATAACGACTAATCATAAAAGCATAACTGCCTGGACCACGGGAATAGGCGATGCCATATCTGCCATCATTAGTTTGGCGAATTGCCCGAACTCTTCCATAGCGATAAATTTGCTCCCAGCCGATGCGATGCGTCTCCCGGTCTATGGAATCAAAGACATTTCCGGCACGAGGGGTATAAGTTTCCGCAAAGGTCGGTTCAGAAAATACTTGCCATAAAAATTTCATAGCCGAACTCAACTGTCCTTTGGTGGACTCATGCCAAGCCTCCCGCAAGGCATAGCTGGGCCAACCCCAAATATTATCTGGGCAGGAATCAGAGTTAGATCGCAGTCTTTCATGCAGGGGAATTTGCGAATTTAAACACAGCCGCTTGTAACGGGCATAAGGTTCAGACTCCAACCCCATAGCCACAATCTTGTCAGCACCTACCCCACTAATTCGCAATAAATCAACCCAAATGAAACTACCTAATCCTGCCCCTACTGCCAGATAATCCACCTCATCTACTGGCAACCCTGTGGCATACAACTCCTGCACAGGGACCTTCGTCACCTGAAATAATGGTGGGGGAAAATTGCTACCCAATGGTGTTACTTGCCGCAATGCCAGCAAACTAGGATCAGGAAGGTTGGTATTAGGGTTAAACTGAATGGCTGATCTAGGGCTAGTGACCGGGGCAATGGTATTGATGCCAAAAGTCACCGTAATGCTGTAGGGACCAATTTGTAAAGTGTCCCCGTCTAGCAGAGGGGAGCGTATTTCCCGCTGGCCGTTGACCAATACACCATTGATACTACCCTGGTCAACTACCACCAGTTGATTTTGCTCCCAGTCGATCAAGGCATGGTAGCGAGAAACTTCATGACTGTTGAGTAATAATCGGGAAACACGCTCCCCCCTAATTTCAGCAGGTAAGCGGGCAAATTCTCGACCAAAGGCAATTGGCACACTCAATTTTGGTTTTCGCCGGTCTCCCGTTGCTGGATCTTCCCAACTTAATTGAATTTGGATGTTAGTCATTGGTTTTTACCTGCTTCTCCCCATTCAACTGCTCGGTCCTACCAGCATACTCACTGCTGCTGCTAAGGACGTTCCACACCAAGGGCAGCCTGTATATAGGTTTTCAGCAGGAGAAACTTTATGACATTTGGGGCATTCTAATCCATAGGTCCCTTTGGGTTTTGTTGGAGACATTGATTGACGGTGTCCGGGATTTACCTCTGGCTGGGGTAGTGTTACTACTGTTGCTGCGGTGCTGTTGATCTTAACCGCAATCACCTGGAGTTTCGTTTGTCCCAAATAGATAATACTGCCTTCCCTCAAGGGAGTCTCACCCTGAACTAGTTGCTTTCCATCCACTAAGGGAGGATTTGGCGATCGCAGGTTTCTAATATAAAAATGTTGCTGCTGGGGATGAAAAAAAATCTCTACGTGCAGACCAGATACGGTCAGGTTACTGATAATAATGTCGCACCGCAGTGGATCGCGGCCGATGCGGACAGTAGCAGGGTTTTTGCTTGGTTGCTGTTCGTAAATAGTTTGAGTTCTATCTTGACCTGCATCGTGCCACTGTAAAGTTAGTGCGTTCATTCTTCTAACTTAATTGAGTATTTAATTCAACTTTTCTCTGTGCGATTTCTAACATGCTTGGGCGTTGGCAAGCAAGTATTTAGAGAAAATTTCAAAAATCCTCTAGGAGCAGGGGGCAGGAAAGAGGAGTAGAGGTGTACGGAGTTTTCTGCCAAAATCAAATAGGATTCCTATTTCTTGAAGATGCTAATTTATCCGCAATGCGAGTAGTTTCTGGTAGGCGATATTTAGGGGTACAACGCAATACGTAATCAATGGCTGTACATAGACTGATGCGATGACCGCTGGAAACATACACAGGTTTTACCCCCGGACGGGTTCTTAAAACTGCCCCAACTGTCTCCTGTTGATGGATTAATGGTTGCCAACTACCTTTAGGATCTGGTACTATTTCATGTTTGCCCACTAGTAAGGATTTAGCTACCCCAATAGTCGGTAAATCAATAAGCAACCCTAAGTGACAAGCTATACCTAACCTCCGGGGATGGGCAATTCCCTGTCCATCGCACAGAATTATATCTGGTGTGACTTGAATCTTTTCTAGGGCATCTAGCACAGCTGGGATTTCTCGAAAGGAGAGAAACCCCGGAATGTAGGGAAAGGTAGTAGGACGGTGTGCTAGGCTCGTTTCCACCACTTGTAAATCAGGAAAACTCAGTACTGCTACAGCTGCCCGGCTGATTGTGCCATCTGCCAGAAATCCCATATCTACACCCGCAACGTACCGGACTGGTTCGTTGAATTGATCTGTAGTGATTACTTGAGTTTTGAGTTGTTCTTGGATAGTTACAGCTTCCTGCGGGGTAGCAGGCCAAGGATGGGGCTGATAGGTCTTCATAAAATAAGTCTGTTTCCGAACAGCAATTCTCAATTTAGGGTTTCATGACACTGGGATCTTAGCTCCAAGGGGAGTTAATAATTCTTCATGAATTTTGGGATCGCTGAAATGACCCAAAATCGTTCTAAATTGATTTTTACTGGTTTCCGAAAATTTCCCTGTTGGCAGTGTATCTACTAATGTTTAGGCATTAATTACCAAGACATTATATGCTGCAACACAAATTGAATTTCGGAAATGGTTTTTCCATAACTCAGTATCCTGTGGTCTGGGCAGGTACATTTCTGGTGCTAGCAATCTTTTTCCGCCCTTTTACCATAGTAAATGCTGGTGAACGGGGGGTGGTCATGAACTTTGGTAAGGTCCAAGACCAGATTCTTGATGAAGGTATCCATCCAATTGTGCCGATTATCACATCAGTTAAAAAACTCAGTGTGCGGGTGCAAGAAAACAGCTTTGAAACGGCTGCTGCTTCTAAAGACCTGCAGAAAATTACGACACAACTATCTGTTGATTGGCACGTTGAACCAAAGCTGGTAAATCAGGTCTTTCAACGAATTGGGGACAAAGATCAAATCGTCACGGAAATAATCACCCCTGCTATATCGGAGGTTTTAAAAGCTGCTGTGGCGAAAAAGACAGCGGAAGAAGTTATTACCAAAAGAACGGAACTCAAGGAAGAGATTGATAATACCTTGAGAACCAGGATGGCAGCTTATGGGTTGAAAATAGATGATGTTTCGCTGGTAAATTTCGCCTTTTCTGAGGACTTCACTAAAGCCATCGAAGCTAAACAAATAGCTGAACAGGAGGCAAAACAAGCAAAGTTTGTTGCCCAGAAAGCTACCCAAGAAGCTCAAGCTGAAATTAACCGGGCTAAAGGTCAAGCTGAAGCGCAAAGATTGCAGCGGCTAACTTTAACACCAGTGTTGTTGCAACAACAGGCGATCGAAAAATGGGATGGTCATTTTCCCACGGTGATGGGTGGTGGTAGCACCTTACCACTGATTAATATTAATCCTAATAATTTAGCTGGGGGAGAAAATAAATAGTAGTTTAGGGTGTGGGGAGGCAAAAGCATGTGCCCCTATCTCTTTCATCTCCCCAATCACCCTTAAACCTGTCATCTCCATCTATGATTCAGTCCTGTTTTATTAAAAATCATCCAGAAACTTACTAAGACGGCTGATGACAGGGTCAACCTCTACCGGAGGAGCAGCGGGAGTATAGGTCGGATGATTGACTACTTCCATCGTGGGGACGGATATGGGTCGTTCATTCAACATAATTGCCAGTTGTGCTACCTGTCGGCTGAGTTGCAGTAGTTGGTCCTCCATTGCCTCCAACCGATTGGTTTCCTTCGCAAAAAAACGTTCCTCAAGTCCGGCTATTTGATGTTGCAGATCACTTATTTGCTGCTCAATCAAAGCGATCGCTGCTGGATTTGAACTAGGTCGTACTGATTCCGATACACATAAAGCTTGCCATAGCGCCTCTTTACACAGGTCACTGAAAGTCTTGTCTGGCTGGGTTTCTAAGTAACTTTCCACCTGTGCCAGTAAACTCTCATCGGCAATTTCCGGGTTGAATGTAACGGATTTAACTACCTTCTTTGACCATTGGAACATTAGTTTTATGACCTAGCGGCGCGAACAGCGGTTAATTGCGCTTCACCATAGATAAACTGCCCTAAAGCGTTAGCTTGACGAGATGGGGCGGCTAGATAGGCGTTAATTTTCGCTTCCTTTAGCAAACGTTGCACATCTTCCCAGAAGAATTCACCGCCCCCACCTGTGAGAATCACATCTGTTACCCGTTCTGGCAACCAGGCTAGTACACGGCTGCAAATATCACGAGAAAACATCTCAATCAGGTTGGGGAGGAAATCATCTAGGTTGGTAGGTCTGCTGGCACCTTTAGGACGGTAATAGCGATCACCTTTCGGTTTGTTGACAGCAGAAATCAGGGCTAGAGATTGACTATCTGCACCCTCAATTTCCTTGGCTACCAATTCGTAAAATTTGCTCATGCCAAATTCTTCACTCTTAGAAGCACCGCGAGCAAAGCGGAAGTTATCTACCATCAAAAAATCAATGGTCTGATGTCCAATATCAACAAGTGCTACGGATATTTTCGTAAAATCGGGGACAGTAGCTCCCTTATTCGGCTGCGCCTCAGACCATAGCAGGCTGCCGTAGCCTTCTGGCATAACCCAGACTTTACTGAGGTTCAGCGACGTAGATTCACCTCGGAAGTTGAACACATGGGGACCAGTTATCAAGCTGGTCAACTGGGCTTTTTCTTTTTCAAATTGCTCTTGGGAAAGAAAGGGTAGACCTAGGACAACGGCTACTTCATCTTTGAGTTTGAAGTAACCAGCACTTGCTAACACTTTCGCTAGGGCATCATCTACCTTGGACTGTCCAACCCCTAAATTTGCCCCAAAGTCAGCGGCTAATTGACCCACGGCGTATCCACTGCCTTGGTACTCCAGCCACAAATCCATTAAAGGGTCCGTAGCTCTGGCTTCAAAAACACCCCCGCGAACCTCTTCAATGGACATTTTCTTCACGTTAGAAGGGATGAAGACCACACTATTGGGATCACGGTTCACACAGGTTTTGGTGGAGGTTCTACCTAAATCCACGCTCAGGATAGTTTTACCACCGGGAATATTGCTGGGTTTATTAACCGCATTTAAAGGGGTTGCTGCTACTCGGTTCATAGGGATAGCAGCAGCATTTATGGGGTTAGCGGCGGAAGGTTGGTCTGTCATCAAAGCTCCTAATCAATCAATGTAAAAACTTATCAAGCTGATCTTACAAAAATGCAAGCTGCGAGAAATCTTGGGTTGCGTTAAGTGTAGCTACAAGTACGCTCTATATCTTACTTGAGGTAGAGGTAATTTCGGATTATTTAACCTATTACAGGTGAGTTTTATCGAGATTTTCCGCTGAAAGCCACTGTATTTCATCTTCATATTCCTTGACGTTGGCGTTTGAGTACCCAGACGACAAATACTAGAACAAGACTCCCCAACACAATTTTGGATACCGGACCTAGGTACTTATTCACAAGTTTGTACTGACTGCCTAACAAGTACCCTGAGAATGTTAGCAAACCCCCCCAAGCTGCGCTGCCTAAGATTGTGTAGAAGAGGAACTGCGGTAATGGCATATTAATCATGCCTGCCGGAACCGAAATCAAGGTCCTAACTCCTGGGATTAAGCGACCAATTAACACTGCTTTGGCACCTTGAGCATCAAACCAGCATGTGACCTTAGCAATATCTTCGCTCGATAGGTTCAGCCACTTACCGTACTTATCAACCCAAGTTTTCCAGCCATGTCCTTGCAAAAACTTACCAGGATAGTACCAGATAAGGGCACCCAACACAGAACCCACCAGTCCAGCGAAATACACACCAAAAATATTCAGCTTTGACCCTGGTAGATTTGCTGTATATCCAGCTAGTGGCATAATTAATTCTGAAGGAATTGGGGGGATGAGGTTCTCTAAGAACATCAGCAAGGTAATTCCCACATAACCAAGAGACTCGATAGTGTTTTTGATCCAAGCAAAAGACATTGAATCTACTCTTTTGTTGTTGCTGTACCCAACAGGAGGGGAGAGGGGAAAATTCAAATCATTGAATTGATTCAGCCCTCTCTCCAAATCGATACCTTGTCTAGATAGTCGGGGTTAATGATTGTACCCTGAGTTCCGATTGCCAGTCTAATGGGTTCCAAACCCGATCTTCCAGAGCCATCCGCTCTATTAAACTTGCCAATCTCAGAGCTTTTAGGGCTTGTTCACCGCCAACTGAAGGTTGATTGCCACCATGCACACAGTTGACAAAATGTTCCAACTCTGCGCTAAGGGGTTGAACGTTACTAGTATAGACTTTTTCAATCAAACTATCCTGTCTATAAGGCACTTGTCGATGGTCTGTGAGAGGATTGGCGGACGGTTGCCGATGAATTAAAATTTCATTCTTCAGAAAATCTGCCTCAGTAAAAGAGTTTTTACAATGGGCAACAATACGCCGAATTTTACGGTGAGTAACTTTGCTAGCAGTTAAGGTAGCCACAATCCCATTGGCAAACCCCAAAGTAGCAGTCACATAATCTAGATAACCCGAATCTAGTGCCCGAGTACCACTAGCTGTTAATTTCACCACTGTAGAGGCGGCTAATTCCAGTAGTAAGTCAATATCGTGGATCATTAAATCCAGTACCACCGACACATCATTCGCTCTAGCTGAATAAGGACTCATCCGGTGGGCTTCTAGGGCCAGTAATTCCTCAGTTTTCAGTACTTGGTTCAATTCCCCAAATGCCGGATTGAATCGCTCAATATGGCCGACTTGGAGAATGCACTGAGATTCCGCTGCCGCATTGACGAGGGATTCAGCCTCAGAAATACTGGCCGCGATTGGCTTTTCGATCAAAACATGAATTCCAGCTAACAAGCAGTTGATACCGACTGCATAATGTAGGCGGGTCGGTACAGCAATACAAACTGCTTCCACATGGGGTAGTAAATCGCAGTAGTCTTCAAAAAAACGTACCTTGTATTTGCTAGCTGTTTCTAACCCGCGTTCGACGTTAATATCTGCTACACCAATCAGTTCAACGTCTTTCATCGAGCTGAGTACTCTAGCATGATGTTGTCCCATGTTGCCTACCCCAATCACACCTATGCGGATTGGTCGTGGCTGGTTGCGTTGTGTATATGGATTGGGTTCTGCCACTGCTATGCTATTTTGCACTATTATTATCTCCTCAACCACCAAATTTAGAGATGCTACGGTCGTTGGCCTTTATACTTAAAGGACATAGGCGATCCGTCTAAAACCATCCAGATGGTAACATAGAGGTTCTCTTTATGAAGAATTTCAAAGTTTATCATCAGTTCCCACTAACGGTAAATTTTTGAGTAGACGGTTTCTAATTGAGCCTTTTGAAGACTCTAGCCTCCCAAGTGTTTTTTTCTTGACTTGAAAAACTCCGCCCAACATACGTATAAACCCCCCGATGGCATTTAGACAGAGTATTTTTTGGTTAATGGGATTTACTGAGAATAAATTACTGGCACGTAGTAGTCTGCCAATCCCAAACTCCACCCATTTAGCTAAAACAGCAAAAAGCCTCTTACCTAACCAATCTGACTTTTTTCTTGGTGGAGCGTTGACAAAGTGCCAGCGCTAACGCCATTGTTCACCATACCTCTATCGCAAAGTCCTGTTTTTTTGTTAGCCATAGTCATTAAATTTAACTTGTTGAGAATTACTTATTGTTTGGAACCCTGACTATTTTCCAGTTTCCACATTTATCCGATGATTTCGGAAGCTGATATTGTATTCTCCCATATCAGTGTAGGAGTATATCACGCCAGGGAGGAGGCTAGCTTGTTAATTTGCTTTCTTGATTTTTTAGTTTCTTTTGAGGGAAACTAGTGATTATGGTCTCTTCAAGGTATCAAAAAAATGAAAGCTGTAATTTTGTTGTCTGGGGGACTGGACTCTTCTACGGTTTTGTATCAGGCAAAGGTTGATGGTTGTGAATGCTACACTCTTGCTTTTAATTACCAGCAGCGGCACCAAAGGGAGTTAGACTCAGCTTTTCTCATAGCCAAAACATCAGGGGCCAAACATCAGGTAGTTAGTTTTGACTTGCGGCAATGGGGTGGCTCTGCTCTCACAGACGTATCTATTGACATACCTCAGAAACGCTCCCTAGATGAAATGGCGCTGAGTATTCCTATTACCTATGTCCCAGCTCGGAATACTATCTTTTTAAGCTTTGCCCTGGGTTATGCTGAGGCGATCGCTGCTGAACGGGTCTATATTGGCGTCAATGCCTTAGACTACTCTGGATATCCAGATTGCCGTCCTGACTATATTCAGGCAATGCAGGAAGTTTTCCATTTGGGAACTAAGCAAGGACGTGAGGGAAAACCAATCAGCATTGTTACACCTTTGATTAATTTGAAAAAAACGGAAATTATTCAACTCGGCAACCAATTGGGAGTTCCATGGGAACTAACCTGGTCTTGTTATGCTGGTACCAATGCTGCCTGCGGTGTCTGTGATGCTTGCCGCCTCCGATTAGCCGCTTTTGCAGAATTAGGATTAGAAGATCCCCTCCCCTATGCTTAGGGGGCAGGTGGCAGGGAGCAGGTGGGGTGATTGATCTGTTCTCCCTTAATTACTATTTAAACGAATACGTGGGTCAGCGAATTTTAACATCAAGTCCGCTATCAAGTTACCGACAATCAGTAGTAATGCCCCCATAATTAGGCTTGCCATTGCTAGGGGTATATCTCGATTAATCAAAGCCTGATAAGTCAACCTACCTAAGCCTGGCCAGTTAAAGAACTGTTCGGTAATAAAAGCACCGCTTAATAAACCTGCTAACTCAAACCCTAATAAGGTAATTAGGGGGTTAACAGCATTCCGTAGCGCATGCACGTAAATCACTCTGTTTTCTGACAGTCCTTTAGCACGGGCTGTTTGGATGTAATCTTGACGCAAAACATCTAGCAGTTCACCACGAGTAATACGCTGCAAGCCAGCAAAGCTAGTGATACTTAAGGCAATAGTAGGTAAAATTAAGTGCCAGCCAATATCTAGAATTTGCCCAATGGGGTAGAGGTCAGTGAAATATATACTGGTCATACCTCCCACTGGAAATAGAGGCGTGGTAATTTGGGCAAAGAACAACAAAAATAAAGCTGTAATAAAGCTGGGGAATCCTTGGCCAAGGTAACTAATGATTAACAAGGCTTTGCCCAGATTGTTATTTTGCTTAACAGCCGCCACAATGCCCAAGGGAATAGCTACTGACCAAGTTACAACCACCGAAGCAATCGCCATTAATAAGGTTGCAGGTACCCGTTCCCATAATAAGGATGCTACTGATCTATTATAAGCAAAACTTATACCAAAATCGCCGCGAGTGATGATGCTCCATAGCCACAGGAAATATTGCACTGTTACAGGTTTATCTAACCCAAATTGTCTTCGTTGTTGGTCAAGTAGCTCTTTGGAAATTCTGGGGTTAGCTTCTTGTGCTGACACGTAATCCCCAGGTGCTAGGTGCATAACTAAAAACGATAGTGCCGATGCTAACAACAAGGTCAACAAAGCTTCCAATAAGCGCTTAATTACATAAATGAATGTCTCACTCGTGATTAGCCTAACTAACCAATCTAGCCCGCTCTCCCAGGAAATTCTTGTAGATCTCATTTTCCTTACATTTTTTGTCTATGCCAATCCTAAAGCATCTAATATTCAACAAGGGAGATAATTGGCACGTCTGGCAGATACTTACGCCCTTGTAAATCTCGTAGTTCGATAATAAACCCAAATCCCACCAGCTCGCAGCCAATCTTCTGGACTAACTCTGCTGTTGCCCTAGCAGTTCCCCCTGTGGCTATCAAATCATCTACAATCAAAACTCGACTGTTTGCCTCTAGAGCATCTTGATGGACTTCTAAAGAGTCCGTACCGTACTCTAGTTGATATTCGACGACATGAACTGCCGCAGGCAACTTACCTCTTTTCCGGACCGGAACAAAACCAGATCCTAATTTATAAGCTAGAGGGGCACCAAATATAAACCCTCTAGATTCTATGCCCACAATATAGTCTACCTTCATATGTGACTCTGTGCATTTTTGAGCCAAAAAGTCAATAGTGTACCGTAGTCCTTCCGGGTCACGTAGTAGAGTTGTAATATCTCGAAACAAAATTCCTGGTTTAGGAAAATCTGGGATGTCACGAATTAGAGACTTCAAGTCCATAATGTTAGGGATAGGGGATTAGGGATGAGGGGGATTTCCTGATTACCAGTACCCAGTCCTCAATACATACCTGAAAAATCGTACACTATAATGTCATACGCTAGGGGTTGAGTCTACTATTTCGCTATCCATTGACGATAATTAAGATTTATCCCAAGCTAAGGATGGAATTTAATTAGTTTTATCCAGTCTGTTGGAACCGCACAAGGTATTTTAGAGAATGAATCTTTCCGCAAGTTTAACGCCGTTCAACAGTCCACCCGCCGAAACACTACCCATGATTCTGGACACTTTACCAGAACCGGCGATATCCTCCCATGGTTGTCCTCGGAGAGCAAGGTTGCAAATTGACTTAATTTTACTGGCAATTGAAGCTTTAGAGCTTGGTGGATCTGAGGCTGTTCTCACTTTTGCTCAGGAGTTAGATCTCAAAGAAATCATTAAAAACCGGGTGAATTTATGGCGAATGCGTGCCTCTAACCCACTACGCAGGGCACACATACGTCGTCCCCTATCAATTACAGAAGCCAAAGCTTTAGTTGTCATTGCTTGTTACTTAGCTCGACGATTAACAGTTGTAATTCGTCAGTTATTGATGATAGCTCAACAGATGGATGAAAAACAGATTCCTCTAGAACAAAATTTGCGCCTATCCAATTACCTAGAAAGGTTCAGAGCGCATTTTAAAAGCCGGATGAATCCTCGACGGTCCGCTTTATTAGCATTAAATTCCGATGAAAAATTAAATGAACTAGCTATACATTTATTGGGACAATTACTATTCTGTACTGGCACAGCTGGAATGCAGCGGTTATGGATTGGACTTTTTGATGGTGAAGTATAATGAATATCCAACGGAAATATAGTTTACCTAATTGCACCCTACTTTTGGAAGGGTTGAGCGATGTCACCAAAGTAGCACAATTTCAAGAGCTGCGCCCGGAACTTTCCATACTAGTGAATGCAGAATGCTATATATCTGGTTGTAATCAGCCTCTAGTGGGTGGGCGGGAATTTTTTGAAAGTTTGGTGAGAACAGTAAGTGCATACGCCCAAGAATTTTTAAGCAATGTCCACAACCCCCAAGCACATAACCGTGAATCAGAACTGGTGGAACTGCAGAAAATTGACAGCAACCGCCATAGATTGATTGTCCATTTGGAACCCATATCAGCAGGGGTTCAGTCCAATCCGCATATTAAACATCCACCCATCCAAATTGATTTGAACACGGTACAGTTGTTTGATCTAGTAGAAGCAGTGGATCAATTTTTTGCCGATACTCAAACTCTGCCAGAATTGTCACTAGAGCTACAACCAGTGACTAGACGCTATGGTAACACTAGCCAAGCCGTAATCAGGCAAGCTGTACCAGTTACATTGGGAGTATCAAGTTTAGCAGTGGCAGCAGTTGCTTTCAGTTTAATTCCAGCGCCTCCAGTACGTCCACCCCAGCCAAGGACAGAGGTACAGACTAACTCAACTGCGCCTTCCCCACCCCCGACCGCAACTCCCCTAGCAGCTGTTACCCCATCCCCGACCGCAACCCCCCTAGCAGCTGTCACCACGCCCCCGACCGCAACTCCCCTAGTAGCTGTCACCCCACCCCCGACCGCAACTCCCCTAGCAGC